>Ga0209986_10003837_pt1 | contig 12981 bp, 10 predicted proteins | sample BlataG_FD_183168 | JGI IMG/M metagenome (GOLD analysis project Ga0209986, IMG submission 183168) | Deep subsurface microbial communities from Black Sea to uncover new lineages of life (NeLLi) - Black_00105 metaG (SPAdes) (version 2) | ecosystem: Environmental > Aquatic > Marine > Oceanic >...
TGACACCGGCAGAGTTTGCCGGGCGATACTACGAAAAGAACCAGGTAACAGAGGTTAAGCAACCAGTGGAGAAAGCGGGAAGTCTCTCATTGTAGGTGGTACTAAAAATGGGGGCACCCCAGAAATAAATGCTTTTAACAGAAAAAGAGAATTAGGTAAACATATAGAAATATTAGCTTGGCGTGTTGAGAAAGCGTTATATATTAGAGTAAGAAGTCTAATACAAGCAATAGATGAAATGCTCAGTGAAGATTGGACTAGCCCCAACCTCGTAGATATTCGAGGTCAGCTTAATACGCACGAAACGAGAATATATGGTATAGCAAAACCACTGCTAGATGACATTGTGAAGAAGATAGAGCAACAATGAAGGTTTGGAGGGTATCACCAACCACGTGTTAGCGATACCCTCATTTATACAAACTTGACATAATGTTGGAAACGATTCCAAAGCTAATCAGATACGAATCGTTTCCCGAAAATTTTTAAAATCCCTTTTTTCTCCTTTCAACCCCCTTACGCCAATAATGCTATAATTAGCATATCGATGGATATTTTGACTGAGCTTAATCCGGCACAGAGGGAAGCCGCCGAGGCAATTAACGGTCCGGTGCTCATTTTAGCCGGTCCCGGCAGCGGCAAGACTAGGGTTATTACCTATCGCATTGCTTATCTGATTAAGGTTTGCCGAGTTAGTCCTCGCCGCATTATGGCGGTTACCTTTACCAATAAAGCCGCCAGGGAGATGGAGACCAGGCTTCACCGACTGGTCACTGGTTCGGTAAAAGATTTAACCCTCGGTACCTTTCACGCCATTTGTGCCCGCATCCTGCGGATGGATGGTAAGCCGATAGGCGTCGACCCCAGGTTTGTAATCTTTGACGAGGAAGACCAGCTCAGTCTAATAAAGCGTAGTCTTCAAGAAGTAGGTCTTGACCCTAAACAATACGCCCCTCGGGCTATAGCCTCAGCCATTAGTGCCGCCAAGAGCCGTATGCTAACCCCAGCCGACTATATTCAGCAGAGCCAGAGCTATTTTGATGAGGTGGTGGGGCGAGTCTATGAGCGCTATCAGCAACTATTAACTGAGAGTAGCGGCTTGGACTTTGATGATTTGTTAATGAAGACGGTGTGGTTATTTAGAAATAGTCCCGAGATTTTGTCTAGATATCAGGAGAGATACCTGCACATTCTAGTCGATGAGTTTCAGGATACTAACCTGACCCAGTATGAGCTGGTAAAACAGCTAGCCGGGAAGTATCACAATATATGTGTTGTTGGCGACCCCGACCAGTCAATCTACTCATGGAGATTTGCTGACCTGCGTAATATCCTTAGCTTTGAGAAGGATTATCCCCAGGCTAAATTAGTGCTGCTGGAGCAAAACTACCGCTCAACCAAAATGATTCTGGAAACAGCATCTTACATAATCTCAGCCAATCAGCAACGCAAACCTAAGGACTTGTGGACGGAAAATGAATCGGGTGACCTGACCACGGTTGTTGAAACCTATACCGAGCAGGAAGAAGCTCAGTTCGTGGTCAATGAGATAGAGCGTCTGGCAGGGCAGGGGAAGGTTAGATTGGGGGATTGTGCCGTAATGTATCGCACCAATGCCCAGTCAAGAGCCCTTGAGGAGGCATTTGTTCGCTTCGGCACACCCTATAAGCTGGTAGCCGCCACCCGTTTCTATGAGCGACGAGAGATTAAAGACATTATTGCCTATCTCAGGCTTATCCAGAATCCCTATGATAGTGTTAGCCTGCTCCGAGTAATTAATGTCCCTCAACGTGGTATCGGTCAGCAGACTCTGGCTAGACTATCTGGTTGGGCGAAGTCTATGGGTATATCTCAGTATGAGGCATTGCACAATATAAGTGAGCCAAAAGGTGATGAGAAGCCACTGTTTAGCCCTCGCATTGCCAGAGCATTGGTTGACTTTCTAAGCTTGATGGAGGGGCTTATTGCCCGTAGCCAGGAGTTAAATCTGGTTGATTTATTTGATTCGGTTGTGGAGCGCTCTGGCTACCGGGAATATATATTGAGTCAACCAGATGGGGAGGAGCGCTGGGATAACATCTTGGAGCTTCGCACTGTAGCCCAGCAGTATTGCGACCTGGAGTCCCCCGATAGCCTAACCACCTTTTTGGAGAGGGTAACCCTGGTATCTGATGTGGATGGGCTTGATGAAAGTGTGGATGTAGCCACCCTGATTACCCTGCACCAGTCCAAGGGTCTGGAATTTCCGGTGGTGTTTATTGTTGGTATGGAGGATGGCATCCTGCCCCATTTTAAATCGTTCGGTGACCCGGCGCAGATGGAGGAGGAGCGGCGACTATGTTATGTTGGCGTAACCAGAGCCAAGCAGCGAGTGTATCTGGTTCGTGCCTTTCGCCGTAGTCTGATGGGCTCCAGCACCATAAACAGACCATCGCGCTTTCTAGACGATATACCACGGCATTTGATTTCAGGTGGGGGTTTGTGGCAGGGGGAAGACAGCCAGATAGCTACCGCTATGTATTCATGGAATAAGCCTTCTGCTCCTAGCTTAACTACTCAACAATTGAACGCTGGCGACCATGTCTGTCATGCTCAGTTTGGCAACGGGGTGGTGGTGAGTTGCCAGCCGGTCAAGGATGATAGCGAGGTAGTGGTTGCCTTTAAGGGTCAGGGAGTAAAAAAGCTCTTATTAAGTTTTGCCAAGCTGGAGAAGATAGAATAAATCCCTCAATTTCCTTAAAAACTATTTAGTTTGTTGCAAAACTATCTCATAATTAGTTCGCATAATAAAAAATATGCAGGGGGTATGCGAAATTGGAGAAATATATTGATCTAGCGAAAAAACTTAAAATGGTGAATGCAATGCTCATCTCTCCTCAAAATATCTATTTTGATATTCGAGCAATATTAAAGTGTAAATGGGGATGTGAGGACCATTTTCATGAAAACTTGAGATGTAGCACCAGGGGTACAACCTACCAAGAAAGAGTCGAAATGGTGAAAAGCTATAATCATATTCTATTACTTCACTCGTATGATGCGATAGCATTGAGTAAGACGGTTCTTGAAATCGAGAGAAGAGCCTTTCTGGACGGATACTATTTTGCTTTCGCAATTCGAACTTGTAATCTATGTGAGAACTGCGCTGTCAAGAAAGGAGAGCCTTGTCCGACGCCGCTTAAAATAAGGCCTTGCGACCAAAGCTTCGGTATCGACGTATATAAGACAGCGCGGAATTTAGAGCTACCATGTGAAGTTCTACAAAACAAGAATGATATTCAAAATCGCTATGGCTTTGTTCTACTTGACTAATTCCAGGGTAGTCAGAGTGTTGACTAAAAGCGGTGAATAATCAGGGGAAGTTTGAAGGGGCGAAGCCCCTTCACAAGCACCCTCCCCCTCTCCTTTGAAGGCCTGCCCTTGAGGGCTCAAGCCCGAAGGGAGAGGGGGATTAAGGGGGTGAGGTAGATAAAATTCCCTCAAAAACCCTTGACATCCTACACGAAACCGTGTATAATTAATCTTAATATGACCATTAAACTTTTAGACAAGGAAATAGTATCCCGAATTGCCGCTGGGGAGGTGGTAGAGAGACCGGCCTCGGTGGTGAAGGAGCTGGTGGAAAATTCGCTGGATGCCGGCTCCAGCCAGATTTCTATTGAGGTAAAGGGTGGTGGGGTAAGCCTAATCAGGGTAACCGATAATGGGGCTGGGATTCCAGCCGGGGAGACGGAGCTTGCCTTTGAGCGGTATGCTACCAGCAAGATAGGCAACCTTGACGATTTGGACTCTATCTCAAGCCTCGGTTTTCGTGGGGAAGCACTACCCAGCATAGCCGCTGTAGCCGAAGTGGACATTACTACCTGCACTGCAGGTGAACCCATAGGCTCTTACCTTAGCTTAAAGGATGGCATTATTGCTGATAGGGGAAATCGTGGACACCCTCAGGGGACTACGGTTACGGTGCGAAACCTGTTCCGTAAGGTGCCGGCAAGATTAAAGTTTCTCAAATCGCCAGCTACAGAAAATAGCCATATTGCCAATATAGTATCACAATACGCCCTTGCCTTCCCTGAGGTTAAATTTACCCTGTTCATTGATGGCAGGGAGGCTCTGAGAACACCGGGTAGTGGTCACTTAATAGATAGTGTGATTGAGGTTTATGGCATAGAGGTTGCCCAGAATATGTTGGACATTGGAAGCCGGGGTCAAGAGTGGGAGAGTGGACAAATGGCTTCATCACCACTGGTAACCGGTATGGTAGGTTCACCGGCGATAAGCCGTTCCGGTCGGGGTTACCTCAGCCTCTTTGTCAACCGCCGCTGGATAAGTAGCCGATTGTTGGCTTGGGCGGTAGAGGAGGCTTATCACGGACTTTTAATGCAGGGGAAGCATCCTGTGGCTATTATCAATATTTCACTGCCGCCTGAAGAGGTGGATGTTAATATTCATCCCACCAAGGCAGAGGTGAAGTTCCACTATGAGCATATCGTTTTTGCCGCTATCCAGAAGGCAGTCCGGCGGGCTTTAATTGAACAAGTGCCGGTGCCTAAAATTGAGGAGCTGGCTACCGCATATGGAGCACCATCGGCGCCAGGACAAATACTGTGGGCACCACTAGAGCGAAGTGATAGCCCTGTTAGTCCACCACTGGCTCCTCAGACGCCGGCGGTATCTTTACCGGTGCTAAGGGTAGTCGGTCAGCTCCTGAGTAGCTATATCATAGCTGAGGGACCTGACGGGTTGTATCTTATTGACCAGCATGCCGCCCACGAGCGTATCCTTTTTGAAAAGGTTAAACGCCAGAGGTCACAACAAAAAATAGAGGTTCAGGGGCTACTTGAACCAGCCACGTTTGAGGTTAATCCCAAACAAGAAGAGGTTTTGAAGTCACATTATGAAAGCTTAACCGAATTCGGTTTCTCTATTGAGTCTTTCGGTGACAGAACCTATCTGGTTCGGGCGGTGCCGACCCTGCTTCATAGCAAGGACTGGGCAGGAATAGTAAGGGAGTTATTGGATTCCCTATCTGAAGGGGATAAGAGGGACTGGGTGGAAGAGATAGCCATATCTATTGCTTGCCACGCTGCGGTAAGAGCTGGGCAGACACTAACTGATGATGAAATGCGTGAGCTTATCCGTCAACTGGAGCAGGTAGCTGTTCCTCATACCTGTCCCCACGGCAGACCAACTATGATTCGCCTCAGCTCAGGGCAGTTGAAAAAGGAGTTCGGTAGAGGTTAGCTCCTCCTCAAAGGAGTGATTGGGGGCAAGCCCCCATTCGCTTGGTGGCCAGATTGATAACCAGGCTTTGCCGACTATGTTTTGGTGGGGTACTGTCCACCCCGCCCGCGAATCACTGCTGTTATTGCGATTGTCACCCATAACAAAGTATTCATCCTCAGGGATTACCTTTCCGTTAAAAGGACGGTGGGCCGCTTCTTTAATATAGGGTTCATCTAGTGGCACGACATCGCCATCCTCTTCATGAATATAAACTGTCCCTTGTCTTATCTCTACCGACTCGCCAGGTAAGCCAATGATGCGCTTAATGAAGTCTCCCTTTTGCGGGTTAGTGGTTGGGTGAAATACAATTATGTCACCCCTTTCAGGTTCATGGAAAACATAGGCAACCTTACTTATTATCAGTCGTTGTCCTATTTGAAGGGTAGGCTCCATACTGCCAGTTACCACCTCAGAGGGCGGAATTACGATTAAACTCTGTATTATGAGGATAAACACTCCTGCCATTATGAGTGTTATCACAAACTCGCGGAGAAAAGCTCTCAATTTAGTCCCTACTCACTTCCAGGATTAATCCCAATTATACCCTATCTGCTGTTATCCTTCTAGTATAGACTGGGTTGTTTATTAACCCTTCGGGCTTGAGCCCTCTAGGGCGAAGCCTCACCCCCTTAATCCCCCTCTCCATAATAGGGAGATGTATTCTTTGCATGAGGGGGAAGAGATTTTAGAGAGGGGCTTCGCCCCTCTCTTACTTACACTCCCCCTTCCCTTAATAAGGGAAGGGGGTCAGGGGGATAGGTTGCTAAACAATCTCAGTATTGAATGGGATTATTAAGTTGCACTTTTTCAGAAAGAGATGCTAGAATGACAATAACATGGATTATATGGAGCAGGCGCTTTCCTTAGCCAAGCTGGCTTTAGGCCAGGTTAGCCCTAATCCCGCCGTCGGAGCGGTAGTGGTTAAGGATGATGTAGTTGTGGGGCAGGGCTATACCCAGCCACCAGGCTCCCCTCATGCCGAGGTAGTAGCCCTAAAGCAGGCGGGTGAAAAAGCCCGAGGCGGTGTGATGTATGTTACTTTAGAACCATGCTGCCACTACGCTCGCACTCCACCATGCACTCAGGTAATCATTGCTGCCGGCATAAGCGAGCTTCACCTGGCAATGTTTGATGCCAACCCCCTGGTTTCAGGCAAAGGCAAGGATGAGCTGGAGAGGCAAGGCATTAACCTATATGTGGGCGAGCATGAGGCAGAGGCTAAGGAGGTTAATGCCGCCTATACTAAGTTCATTACTACCGGTATGCCCTTTGTCACTGCTAAATTTGCGGTAAGCCTGGATGGGAAGATTGCCACTAGGAGTGGTGATTCTAAGTGGATTAGTAGTCAGGAGGCAAGGAGGTATGTTCACAATCTGCGCTATATCTCTGACGCTATCATGGCAGGGGTGAATACCGTTCTGGCTGACGACCCCCACCTTACCGCTAGGTGTTGTGGTGGGAGGGGAGGCACGGCCAGAAAACAGCCGCTTCGGGTCATTGTTGATAGTAAAGGACGTACCCCATTAACCGCTCGGGTATTTAGTGAGCCTGATGGAACCCTTCTGGCACTGGGCAGGTCGGTTACGCCCGAGGAGAAAACAGCCTTTGCTCAGGCTGGTGCTGAATTGCTGGAATTGCCCTCAGCCGGAGGGCTGGTAGATTTGAAAAAGTTGTTAAAAGCATTAGGTCAGCGGGAAATTACCACTGTTTTGGTCGAGGGTGGTGGTATTCTTCTCGGCTCTCTGTTTGACAACAGGCTTGTAGATAAGGTGATAGCTTTTATTGCCCCTATTATCATTGGTGGCAAAGAAGCCAAGACGCCTGTTGGTGGTAGAGGAGTTGATAAAGTGATAGACTCGTTTAGATTAGAGCGGGTTAGCCTGGAAAAGCTTGGTGAAGATTTGATGATTAGCGGATATGTTGTGCCCGGACAAAGAGGAGACTAGCTGACCCTCATTAAGGAGTAACCGTGTTTACTGGGATTATAGAAGAAGTAGGTAGAGTTGCTTCAGCACAGTCTAATAGTCTTACTATCTCTGCTAGCCAAGCCCTCTGCGGAATGGAAGCGGGTGGGAGTATTGCCGTTAATGGCGTGTGTCTGACCATAACCAGTTTTAATACTGGCTCCCTTTCTGTTGACATAATGCCAGAGACATTGATGCGGACTAACCTCGGGCTACTTTGCGTCGGTGATGAAGTTAACCTGGAACGACCTCTGGCTCTCGGAGGATACTTGGGAGGACATTTAGTCCAGGGTCATGTGGATGATACCGGAAGGGTGACCACTATTAATAGGGAAGGGGGGGCAATGCTCATTAGATTTGAAGCCCCACCTCAGGTGATGGACTATATGGTGGAGAAGGGCTTTATTGCTGTTGATGGGGTTAGCCTAACTGTGGTCACCAAAGACACTAGCTCGTTTCAGGTCGCCATTGTTGACTATACTCGGAGGCATACTACTCTAGGTAGCAAGCGGGTGGGTGACTTGGTTAATCTGGAGGTAGATGTTATTGCCAAATATGTGGAACAGCTCAGCCGGCCTCACCGCCCAGGTGTAACCGTTGATTTTTTACAGGAACACGGTTTCTTAGTAGGCTAATTCATGAAGTTATTTATCAAGGGAAGTTTGAAGGGGTGAAAACCCCTTCAAAACCTATACTTCCCCCTCTCCTTTGAAGGAGAGGGGGATTAAGGGGGTGAGGTTGATAAGTAGTCTCTTAATTTGTAGGGATATGCGAAGCTATTATCTAGCTGTTTAAAGGGGTTCTAATGAAGAAAGTCATTCCAATTTGACTGAGGAGGGCTCAGTATGGGGCTATCAACCATCCCCGAGGCTATTGATGACATAAAGGCAGGCAAGTTTATCATTGTAGTTGATGATGAGGATAGAGAGAATGAGGGCGACCTGGCCCTGGCCGCCGAGATGGTTACCGGTGATGCTATTAATTTCATGGCACTGCATGCCAGGGGATTGATTTGCTTGCCTATCAGCGGTAAGCGATTAGACGAATTGAAGATTCCTTTGATGGTAACCGAGAATACCTCAAAGTTTTCTACCGCTTTTACTGTGTCTGTTGAAGCTAAACACAGGGTAAGCACCGGTATTTCTGCATTGGACAGAGCGGAGACAATAAAGGTGGTAATTGACCCGGCTACCAAGCCTGAGGATTTATCTCGACCCGGGCATACGTTCCCACTACGGGCTAGCCAGGGCGGTGTTCTGGCGCGGGCTGGGCATACTGAAGCTATAGTTGATTTAGCCAGGCTAGCCGGACTTTATCCAGCCGGCGTTATCTGTGAGATTATGAATGAGGATGGCTCTATGGCACGCCTACCTCAACTCAAGGTAATGTCACAGCAGCATGGGATTAAGATTGTAACTATAGCTGCCCTTATTGCCTATCGTTGCCATCACGAAAGGCTGGTTCACCGAGTAGCTGAGGCTAAGTTGCCAACAGGTCACGGCGAGTTTACTGCTATTGCCTATAAGAGTGACATTGACCCTGATGAACACCTGGCTTTGGTGATGGGTGATATTTCTACTGAGGCGCCGGTGCTGGTCCGAGTTCATAGTGAATGTGTTACCGGTGATGTATTTGGTAGCCTTCGTTGCGATTGTGGCGAGCAGATTGCTTTGGCAATGCAAAGTATTGCCCAGGAGGAGAGAGGTGTTTTCCTTTACATGAGGCAGGAGGGGCGAGGCATCGGCTTTCATAATAAGATTCGTGCCTATGCCCTCCAGGATGAAGGACTGGACACCGTAGAGGCAAATCTCTCCTTGGGCTTTGCTCCAGACCTGCGGGACTACGGCATAGGTGCTCAAATTCTGGCTGAACTTGGTTTGCATGAGATTCGCTTGCTCACCAACAACCCCAAAAAGGTGATTGGCTTGGAAGGTTATGGACTTAAAGTGGTGGAGACAATACCTATTATTGCCTCTCCCAATGTTTATAACCGCCACTACTTGGAGACAAAACAGGAAAAACTAGGCCACCTCTTGGAAATACCAAATGTTGACCATGAATAGATTAAGCCAAGGTTAGTTTATAGAGAGAAACACTAAAGGAGAGTCAAAGAGAGGCGAAGCCTCTCTTATAATCAATTCCCCTTCCCCTTATCAAGGGGAAGGGGATAAAGGGGATAGGGTTCAATTAAATAATATCAACAATAGATTGAGCTTTTGGAGGGTGTGGAAGCATTAGCAGACTGCTTTGCAGATAAAAAATAGATACCCTGAAATGGACACCGGACGAAGCCTCTCTTATAATCAATGTCAAATCCCTCTTAAAGGGGAGGATACTAAAGGAGAGTCAGAGAGAGGTGTAGCCCGCCTTATATAACCAATTCTCCTTCCCCTTTGAAGAAAAAATGCTAAAGGAGAGTTTAAGAGGGGCAAAGCCCCTCTTCAGAAAGTCTTCCCCTTCCCCTTATCAAGGGGAAGGGGATAAAGGGGATAGGGTTTCTAGATAAAAAGCTAAAAGGGGTGGATTGAACAGGCTTCGCCCGTTCAAAACTTACGGTTGCTAAGGAAATACAAAGGGGATAGGATTTAACTAAATACATAATAAGGAGACAATGATGAACAAGCATTTTGAAGGTATGTTACTGGGGAAGGGACTGAAGTTTGGGTTGGTTATCTCCCGTTTTAACGAATTTATTACTAAAAAGCTACTTGAGGGGGCGCAGGATGCCTTGCTTCGCCATGGCGTTAATCAGGAGGATATAGAGATTGCTTGGGTGCCAGGCACATTTGAGATTCCACTGATAGCCAAGAAGTTAGCTCAGACTAAGAAGTATGATGCTGTTATCTGCCTTGGGGCTGTGGTTCGTGGTGGCACGCCCCACTTTGAATACATTGCTGCTGAGGTCACCAGGAGTATTGGCAAGGTAGGTTTGGACACCGAGTTGCCAGTTATTTATGGCGTAATCACCGCTGATACCATAGAGCAAGCTATTGAGCGGGCAGGAACTAAAATGGGGAATAGAGGTTTTGAAGCGGCAGTAAATGCCATTGAAATGGCTAACTTGGTCAAGGGCATAGGCTGATTACTGGGGGCGAATTATAATACTGAAAACGCCCTGCTTTGAAGCATCTTACCCGAGATATTTTCTTTAGTCGGTAACCTTATAGATTATATCGCCTCTTCTTACTCGGTCACTGACTTTAACCCCGATAGCATCTCCTGCTTTAGCCTGTTGAACATTAACATTATCGATTTGCATTGAGTCAACAGTGAACTCCATATCAGTAGTGTGCCCCTTAATATGGATTTTGTCACCTACTTTCAAAGTCATTGCTAGCTCAATGCCGGCTACCACAGGTCTGGCAAAAAAGTCGGTCACCTTTCCGATTTCTACTTCAGGCATTTGGGGACCTCCTTTAGGCTTAGTGTGGAATAGGGTTATTCTGTTGCCTTTAAATTAGTATACATCATCTGGTTTGATTAAATCAATACTTAGAGATTGTTTATTAACCCTTCGGGCTTGAGCCCTCTAGGGCGAAGCCTCACCCCCTTTATCCCCCTCTCCTTTTAAGGAGAGGGGGAAGAGATTTTAGAGAGGGGCGAAGCCCCTCTCTTACTTACACTTCCCCCTTCCCTTATTAAGGGAAGGGGGGCAGGGGGATAGGTTGCTAAACGACCTCAATATTAAACCCTTGAGCTAGTTCAGATAGATGAGTGATAGTTCAAAGTATAAGAGTATCCTCCACTTTAGGTTAGGAACAAGCCCTGGTTGTTCGTTTCATTGTGAGGAGCCCCTTCCTATTGTCATTGCGAGGCACAAAGTGCCGAAGCAATCTCCAGGAATGCCCGGGGATTGCCACGCCTTCGGCTCGCAATGACAGGGAAAGGGGACAATGTGTCACTAATCATATGAACGAGTACAACCCTTTGACATTGCATCCTCTGTTACCTATAATTAGTCCGATTATAATCTTGTGGAGAGTGCCGACTTGGTGGAGGATAATAAACCTGACTTAGTAAGCCAGGAACAAGTGCTGGATATTGAACGTATTAAACGGCGTCTGGATATGTTAGACCAGCGTTTAGATAATATCGACTCAATGGTTACCGCTGTTGCTGAGCGAATAATGAGCCAGCCTATCGCCCTTAATATAACCTGCCCCTACTGTGGCAAGAATATAGAGATTGCCATCATCGGCAGTGAAAAGCCGAGGGCATAGTGGAGGTATCCTTTTAGTTTCATATCTAGCTACCTGAATGCAATGCTGGCTCCATTACCTCTCTGCTTCCTATCCTTGCCACCTATTTCAAAAACATTTATCTAATGCAGAATACGCTACAGAATTAAGCCTAACTAAAGGAAATAGGATGCTTGAGCTGATAATCATTGCTGTCTATTTTTTAAGTGTAATTACTATCGGGGTGGCCAGTCGGAGGAAGGCAAGAGGGGTTGATGATTTTTTTGTGGCTGGCAGAAAAGGCTCTTCTTTACTCATTACCGGCTCATTATTAGCCACTATTATTGGCGGCTCAGCCACTGTAGGTATGGCTGGATTAGGCTTTACTCAGGGTTTGACCGGAGCCTGGTGGCTGTTAGTCGGCAGTATCGGGCTGGTGGTCTTGGGGCTCTTCTTTGCTGAGAAGGTGAGACGGTTTGGACTTTATACCCTCCCCGAACTGGTAGGCAAGCAGTATGATGGGCGGATGGCTTTAGCCGCTTCAGTCCTTATCGTTGTTGCCTGGATAGGTATTATAGCTGCTCAGATTGTAGCTTCAGGCAAAATATTGAGTGTACTGGGAATAGGTAGCCCTCTTTTGTGGATGGTGCTTTTCACTGTAGTCTTTGTTACTTATACCCTACTGGGCGGTCAGTATGCTGTTATTCGAACCGATAGCTTGCAGGCAGTAATAATATTTGCCGGTGTCTTTGGTGGCTTGGCACTGGTCCTGTCGCATCTGGGAGGGTGGGACGGCTTAAGAAGCAGCCTTCCACCAGAGCAGTTTGCCTTTCCCCTTAGCTCTCAGTTTGGTGGGTATGAGTTAATTACACTCCTGTTACTGGTCGGTTTAACCTATGTGGTTGGACCTGATATGTATTCCCGGTTGTTTTGTGCTAAGGATGCTAAGATAGCTAGAGTGTCAGTATTCTGGGCTGCCTTACTTATTATCCCCTTTGCCTTTGGTATTACCTTGATGGGTATGGGAGCAGCCGCCTTATTCCCTCAGATTTCATCGGAACAAGCCTTTCCTATGGTGATTAAAGAGGTCTTGCCTCCATTTCTAGGTGGTATCGTCCTGGCTGCCTTACTCTGTGCGGTTATGTCATCGGCTGATACCTGTTTATTAAGTGCTAGCACAATATTGATGGTGGATATAGTTCAGCGGTTTAAACCCTCGCTTGACCAGAGAAAAATCTTGCCTCTCTCCCGCTGGGGAATAGTAATTTTGGGGTTAAGCTCTCTAATATTAGCTTTGGTTCTAAAAGGGGTAATAAGTGCTCTCCTTTTTGCCTATACAGTATATACCTGCGGCTTGATTCTACCGGTAATTGCCGGCTTCTATAAAAATAGGCTAAGAGTCACCCCTTTAGGCGCATTGGCGGCAATTATAGGTGGTGGGTTAGCTGCCCTTATTAGTAAACTATTTGTCATAAAGTATTTGGATTTAGGCAGCTTGCTGATTAACGGCTTTCTCCTTTTGACTGTAAGTTTCATTGATAATAGAATGAAAC
>Ga0209986_10003839_pt1 | contig 12974 bp, 20 predicted proteins | sample BlataG_FD_183168 | JGI IMG/M metagenome (GOLD analysis project Ga0209986, IMG submission 183168) | Deep subsurface microbial communities from Black Sea to uncover new lineages of life (NeLLi) - Black_00105 metaG (SPAdes) (version 2) | ecosystem: Environmental > Aquatic > Marine > Oceanic >...
AAGGTCAACGGGGAGATCTGGTCCGCCCTCAACAATACGGGGACGACGATCCCTGAGCGGCAGAAGGTGAAGATCCTTGAGGTGCGTGGGAACACCGTGCACGTCGTGACCCAACCTTGAAAGACGGATCGGAAATGGTAGCGAGCCATGCTTCCCGTAAAAAGCAAGGTCGATCCTAAAAGCTCAGGGATGGAGACCCTGAAGTGCCAAAAGGCACGGCGCAAGCCCGGTACTCCCAAATACAATGCCCAGTTACGGTGAACGATTATGGCAACGACTAGTCTGCCGTACCATATGTTGACGCGCTTGCAAATAGTAGCACTGAAAGGTGTGATCCCATCGCTTCCTGAGTCTGGGTGTTTGTTTCCAAACTTGGCCGCAGTGCTTCGAAGATAATCCCCTCACGGGGTCAGCTTTGATGGCTCATCGAGAATGTCGAGGACCTTCGTGGCACAGTAGGAACGATCGCGTTGTCGCTCACAAGCGGAGCTTCGTATGATCGATTGCGGCGTAATTCGATCATAGTAGCACAGTGAGCGTTATCTACATCACATTCCGGCAAGCTTGAGAAGACCCCTTAGAGCTTGCGGGCAAGGAGCATCAGCTCATCGAGCCTTTCGCAGTCCTCGCAGCCGGACCTGCCTTCTGGGACTTCCGGTAGTTCGAAGATCTCTCTTGCCTTGCGGTATAAAGGTGGGAGTTGGTCGAAGTCGAGTTTGGTAGGATGCACGGAAATCGAGAAGGGCATCACGAAGCCTTCGTCTGAATGAATCTCAGACTGCGCGGCTGTCTCCTCATCGGTTACGGGCTCGGCATAGACCAGCGCGAGTTTCGTCACATTGCCAATCCTCAGATGCTCGGTGATGAGTGCGTAAGCGTTCAGCTGCACCATATACATCGGCATGAGCTTATCTTGCGTTCCCGTGTATTTCGCCGTCTTGTAGTCGATGATCGCGATCGATCCGTCGCTTAGCGTGAGAATCCCATCTGGTGCGCCCGTGAGGAGCATCTCATATTCGGGAAGCTCGATGTAGAAGCGCGAGTGATGGGGTGGGTTGATGTAGCCGGTAACCTCGCCGAGCCCCTTCAACCAGATAGGTGCACCGCCGTTCCGATCGATCCCCGCGTGCACAACGCGCTTGGTGTAAGCATCGATCGAGCTGAAGATCCCCGGGAAGATCTGAAACGGAAGACGATTGTGCGTTTTGAGCTTGAGCCAAAAGCATCGGGGGCAGAAACCGGGAAGTGCAAGTGCTCCAAGGTTCTTGGCTGAAATGCGGAGAGGTTCGCTCATTTTGTGTTCTCCTTCCTACCCTGAGAAGCGTTCCCTGGTAGGCGATGGTTTCTGCCTCCTTCTTGAGTCTGTCGGGAGGTCTGACCCCGTGCCCGACATTTCTATTATACCTGAATCTTTGATCCCAAGGCCAAAACTAAAACTTAATCCTGATCTTGACTACAGCTCAAACAGAAGCCCCCTGGCCGCCGTGCTTGATGCTTCTTGCTTGTGCACTTGCCGAACGCCCGCCGAACAGTGTATTTTTGAAAAATTCATGTCTCTGAATTATTGGCAAGGGGGCGTAAGTGTCAATTAGGAAAAGCGCGAAAAAGAGAGACTCTGAGAAAATGTCGGACGTCGGCTTCCGCAGTATGAATCTATTGTTTCGCATCATTGACTTTCTCTTTCCCTACATCGAAAAGCGCGTGCGCAAGTTTGGCATAGAAGAAGGAATGACGGTCGTCGACTACGGGTGCGGTTCGGGAAGGTACACAATGAAGTTCTCCAAGCTCGTCGGCGAGACCGGAAAGGTCTATGCGGTGGATATTCACGAGCTGGCCATCCAAGCTGTGAACAACAAGATCGGAAAGCACAGCCTGGAAAACGTAGAGCCGTTGCTTGCTGACGGATACAACAGCGGCGTTCCCGATCACGTGGCGGACGTGGTCTCCGCTATCGACATGTTCTTCATCATTAAGAATCCGACCGCCTTCTTGCGGGAGCTAAAGCGCATAACCAAGAGGGACGGAATCCTCGTGATCGACGACGGACATCAGCCGCGGGAGGAGACGAAGAGGAAGATCCTGGACTCAGGCCATTGGACTATCCAGACAGAGAGTCGCGATCATCTGAAGTGTGAGCCTACGTGATGGAAAACCCTGGCGGGAAACGAGGAGATAGCTGGGCTATCCTGCTGCTCAGCCTAAAGGGGGCGCGGTGAACAGTAAACAAGCCCAGGAATACTACCAGTACCGCCGATCCGACTTGCTTCCCCTGCATTTCACTCTCCTATGCAGTTTCACCATACGGTGAAAACACTCTGTACAGTGAAATCTTCCCTCAGTCAACCCGATTTTTCGCCAGAAATGCCGCTTTCACCAAACGGTGAAGTGGCTCTTAGTAATGAAAGATCCCCGCGTGCACAACGCGCTTGGTGTAAGCATCGATCGAGCTGAAGATCCCTGGAAAGATCTGAAACGGAAGACGATTGTGCGTTTTGAGCTTGAGCCAAAAGCAGCGCGGGCAACAGTCGGGAAGGGCCAGCTCGTCAAGGATTTTGGCGGGGATGTGGAGTACATTCGGACTATCGCTCATGCTCGCAGAGCCTATCACGCCTCGCGTTCGGAGAGCAATCCTTGCGAAATCGGGTTTGGGTCACCGGATTCCCACACTCTTTTATTCCACGGCCCAGTGCTCTGCAGGCTGAGACAAAAAGTCCCCGAGCGCCAAGCCGTCCCCGCCGACGAGCAGCATACGCGCACTCCTGAACGCATCGCAGAAGGCCGCCAGTCCCGGCTGGGTGTCGCGGGTCCGCCCGCTCTTCACCTCGATTGCGGTAAGGGTGCGTCCGAGACGGACCACGAAGTCAACCTCACGGTTGCGATCTCGCCAGTAATAGACCTCACACCCCCCTGCCGCCGCAGCGTTCGCTAGATGGGCTCCCACCGCCGACTCCGTGAGCCGTCCCCAGAACTGGTGGTCGGCGCGTGCCTCTTCGAACGTAATCCCAGCCTGGGCGGTCATGAGGGCGGTGTTGAACACCTGCAGCTTTGGGCTCGAGGCGCGCTGTCGCACCCTCTGGCCAGCGAATTTCGAGATCCCCGTCAGCATCCCCGCACCTGCCAGCAGCTCCAGGTAGTGGGCGAGCGTGGTCGTGTTCCCGGCGTCCTGCAGTTGCCCGATCATCTTCGTGTAGGAGAGCACCTGTCCCGAGTAACTGCATCCAAGCTGGAACACTCGGCGCAAGAGAGCGGGCTTGTCCATGCGCGACAGCAATAGAACATCTCGCGAGATCGTCGTCTCGGTGAGGGAATCGCGGATGTAGTTCACCCAGCGCTGCTCATCCTCGATCAGTGGTGCCGCGCCGGGGTAGCCTCCGTAGAACAGGAATTGCCCGAGCGACCAACCGAAGGCGGCCTGCATCTCAGCGAACGACCAATGGGGCAGGGGGAGAACCTCAAATCGCCCGGCCAGGCTCTCGGTGAGGCCCTGTTGCATGAGCAGCGGAGCCGACCCGAGCAACACGACCTTGAGGGTGCGTCGAGCGCGGGTGTCCTCGTCCCACAGCCGCTTGATGGACTCCGACCAGTTGGGGATCTTTTGGACCTCGTCAAGTACCAGGACCGCGCCATGTTGGTCGGCATCGCGGTCTGCGGCTCGCGCCAGCTCCCACTGCTGCCCGATCCACATTGGGCTGCGAAGAGTCGGCTCATCGGCGCTAGCGTAGCGCACGGGGAGGCCCGAGCCCTCAGTGACCTGTTGAACAAGTGTGGTCTTGCCCACCTGTCGCGGGCCAGCGACCACCTGGATGAAGCGACGCGGCTCAGTCAGTCGATTGGCAAGCACTAGGCCGTGGGGACGGGTGTAGTTTGTCATCATTTTGCTCACGGTAATGAGTAATTTTACTCAGATGCTTGAGCAAATCGACCCAGCCGGGGTGATATAGATCACATTGGGGCGGTATTGCGTACCGAGCACAGCTTGCGGGCGAGGAGCATGAGGTTGTCGAGCTTCTTGCAGTCGTTGCAGCCCGGCTTGCCGTCCGGAGCTTCGGGAGGTCGTACATCTTGCGAGGTTCCTCCCCGGGCCCTCGTGCCATGGACTACACACTATGGACCATCATCCCCACGCGCTGCAAGCAACAAGCTACAGGCCGATTCACCGCACACCGCAGGCAGAAATTGGGAAGTGCAAGTGCTCCGAGGGGCTTGGCCGAGATGCGGAGAATTTCGGCCATTCCTGCCTCCTTAGAACCGCTGCTTGATGTAGTCGTGCTCGTGAGAAGCCAGTTCGTTCACCTATTCGCCGGAGATTTCCGGGGATTGCCAGCCATCCGAGGTCCAAGGAGAGGGGTGTGTGCCTTCGCAAATCGGCTCTCTTCCGCGGTACAGATCGCGTGCACTGCGAACCGCTCCTACTCCCCTCAGGGCTCTTTGTTCCCAGCGTTTTCTAGATAGTCCTTCCCCACTGCAATGAACTCCTGCGCCTGTGAGATGACTTCTTTCGCTTGTTCGGCGGAGACATCCCTGCCGACCCCGTAGTCGCCAACATTGCGAATGTCCTTTGCGTCAATCAGCCAGCGATGCAGTTTGGCGTTGAGCCGTCCTGATTTGGCAAACTCGCGGCCAAAGGCCCCGATCACACCCCCGTGGCTGGAATATGCCCTTCCCAACGAGGCAAGTAGCGCTTCGGCAACATAGAACATGGAGTAGTAAGCGCGAGAAGCCGCAAAACCATGGTGCCCTTCTGTAGCGAGTATCTGCGCTGCGGAAAGGCTTTCCTCAGCCTTAGCGAGAAGAGCTGAGATACCCTCATTCATGTCGGCACTCCCTCATGGCGAACGTTGATGAAGAATGGAAGATCGCGATTCTGAAGCTCGTGTTCGGAGACGAAGACCCGAGAAAGGACCACGTCTTCCTCCAGGCTGATTCTCGCAGTTAGGGCAGATGATCTGCGGAAGGCATCCCAGTAATCAAACGGTGTTCTCAGAACACACAGAAGGTCGATGTCCGAGTCCTCGCCTGCCTCCCCTCGCGCACATGAACCGTACAGAATTACAGCTACTAATTGATCGCCAAAGATCCTCTCCAATCCTTCACGGTATCTCCGAACAGCCGTGTTGATCGTCAGCTGATCCATACTCATCACCCCTATTGCCAGATTCCCTTCTGCCCTCCGGCATGTTGGCCCGCCTTACACACTCTTCCCACAAAGCGATTAGTTCTCCTGCTCACCGATGGTAGCACAAACTCCCCCCAAGAGGTAGATCGTCCAGCAAGAGATAGCCAACCGGGTAGCCGCGATACATCGAGTCGAACAGATCACGAACCTTGGTGTTCTTCCATATGAACTCCCGCTGGATGTGGGGAAGGCCGATCCACCGCACACCGCGGGCAGAAACCGGGAAGTGCCAGCTCTCCGAGGGTCTTGGCGGAGATACGGAGCTTAGTCATTGTCCCTCCGATATGCTGGTCGCTGCCCTTTCTCCTTGGGGAGTTCGGGCCGTCAGATCATGGTTCCGAAATAGGGTTTGTGTCCCCGTATTCCCAGTCCGAAGTATGAGCTGACCCGGCTGATTACTAGAACCGGCTACATCCTGGTGTTGGATTGCAAGACTTGACCCCGACGAATCGGAACGAAGCTATAGAAACGCACACCCGCCCGTCTTGTCGTGTAGCCTCTCGACTAGCAGGGAGGCAGAGCCAAGCTCCCGGCCCTGACGGCCACACCAGATGCATCCCTGAGTGTGACAACGACGGTGACCGATCCACCCTCGGGCAGATCCACCTCAAGGATCTGTGATCCATCAGGGTGGCTGGTCTCAAAGGCCGCGAGGATGCCATAGGAGCCTTCGATCTCAATGACGACCTGCAACGGAGATGTCCCGCCGGAGGCGTGCCAAGACACCTGTATGTTGTGGCTGACGTGTTCCAGGCACACCCGTGTTGAGACCGCCTCAAACTCGATCGACAAGGAGCCCTCTTGGGGAGCCTGCATCATGGGGAACGTCGACAGCTCCTGCGGCTGGAGTATCTCCCCAGGACGCTCGAACGCGCCCAGAGGGTAAAACCACGGAGCGTCGAAGTAGAGATCTTGCCCTTGATCAACAGAATAGGCGAAATCCGTGGCGCCAGCGTAGACGGCACCGGCACCTCCGATGGCAACGCCGGGCGAGTAGACCAGCCTTGGCCTGGCCCCGCCCCTTGGGAAGTTGTTCGTCGGATTATCGTTTATGTCGCGCTCTCCGACCTCCCAGTGGAGCGGATCCGCAGATGAGGCCCATAAGTAGGTCAACCGATCGTCTGAAAGAAGCAGCGCGTTCACGTATGGATTCCCGTGCTCTCGATATTCCTTGATGTCCGCGTAGCCGTTTGCAGTGTACCCGTGCCTGCAGGGTGGACTCTCATGGGTCCACGGCACGCTCAACCGCCACTCGGACGGATGTGCCGTTCGGGCGTGGTAGCCAAATTGCATCGCCGGGCAGGGATCGCAATCGCTTCCCGCAACCCACACAGCGGCGCCATCGTACGAGCCGGCAACCAAAGGAGCCTCGAAGCACACCGGAGAATTCCCGTATCGAAGGTTCTGCAGCCGGTAGTCACGCACCCAGCTGGTCCAATCGGCATGGTATACGCTGCTGTAGGCCCAGTACATTTCGTACGGACGTTCGGGGGATTCATCAGCCGCGCGAGGGTAAATAAGGTAGTACAATTCAGGCGGGGCCCAACCGAGGGCGAAATTAGGGTTGCCGTAGTCACAAGCATAGCGGGGAAGATCGTCAGTCTCCAGCACTTCCTCCCACGTCCTTGCCTGATCTAACGATCTCAGTACGTGAATCTCTTCTCCCACACAGTGGGCAAACACCAGTGAGTAGTTGTGAGGTAGATCGCCACTTCGATACGAGCGCGCGGCGTCGAAAGCGTTGACCATCGCGGCATCATCCGTAATCACGCTATCGTACCTCCACATCGCCGGTCGCTCTACCGAATGGGTGTAGACAGCGTGGACACCGCGGGGCCAATCGTAGTAGAAGAGGTGCAGGGTGACAGAGACGCCACTGTGTCCGACGATCAGTCTTACCTGCGATAAGTCGCAGCCTGGCGTCCAAGCGTGATTCTCCTGCCAAGTGCGGCCGTTGTCGCGCGACACGTAGAAGTAGACGGGCCACTCGCGCCAATCCGGAGTGGTACAGGCTTGAAAAGCAACGTAGATCGTTCCATCGACATCGTAGTCCACGTCGAAGCACGTGATAGCGCCCTCGTAGATAAGGACGTCGATTCCCCATGCATAGCACGCAGCACCCGCAAGGAGAGCCGCCCCAAGCAATACGCAAACAAACATTGTGAATCTCATCTTGCTTCACCTCCTTCTAGTTCATAGTACTGCTGAAAGCTCGAACAAAGAAATCTCACTGACTGATCAACCGTATATTCAGATCCCCTCGGCTAGCATCAAACACCAATTCTTGAGCGGAGAATTCCCAGAACGGCTGTTCGAGATACTGATCGGCGGGATTCCACCTGACTATCACCATCCACCGGTCCCTCACGAAGGGGAGGAGTTTGGTTTTGTCTTGGAAGGACGTTTGAAAGCAAGATTTTCCATATGGCTTTGCCTGCATACCTCGTACCGCTTGGTGGAGTCAGCACGGCGCATTTTTCAATAGGATCAGGTCTTGCAAACTAACATTAAGATTTGCTGGATTTGGCTGCCCCGATACCGTGCAGCAAGTGTCTCCCGGATCCCCCTGCCCACATCGCACTTTTGTGATGCCCATCACACTGACGTGGTGCTACCGGTCACTTGGACGAAATATCGGTTAACTCAGCGAATGAATGGAAATGGCTAGATCCTGGTGCTGGATTGAAAGACCAGGCACCGACGAGGAATGACCCCTCCGCCACGTGCTTCATGGCTATGAGGGGCCACGCCGCGTCTGTTACGGCTCGAGGCTCGCCGTAGGAACGTCAAACAGGCGAACGGGGTAGATCGCATCGTAGGAGATATTAGCTTCGCGAAGCACCTGCTTAACCGCCTCGCGGCTCGGCGCTTGCCACTCACAGAAGCTCTTGCTGTCTTCGAAACCGCAGAAGGTTCGCATCCAAGTTATCCCTTCCGGAAGGGGTTTCTTGGTCAGCTCCTGCAGCTGTTCCTCACTAAACACAACGCTGTGTGCAACCATGAATCGGGACATCGTTCTCACCTCCCTCTCTCTGGATTCGCATCGATCTAGTATACTCCCGTAGCCGTCGGAAGGGAAACCCACGTCTCCGGGTGCCATTCGAGGCACTTAAGGCTTTACCTATGGCAATCCCACTTACGTAGGCCTCGCCGGAGGGAACGACAGGAGCAGCTAAACTCTAGTGTTGGATTGCAAGACTAGGCGCCGGGAGCTCGGAGGGATTAGCCGCACCGAAATGTAACGCACATCACACTGACGTGGTGCTGCCGATCACTTGCTACAAAATATGGGTTAACTCAGCGAAATAATAGAAATGGCTAGATTTTGGTGTTGGATTGCAAGACTTGACCCCGACGAACTCCGACGAACTCCCGACGAACTCATGCTACGATCGCCCCCAGGTAGGGGCGCATGACGTTTCGAACCCTGCAGATGCGCGCGTAGCGCTCCACTTCGCTCATCTGGAATCGCCGATCCCGCCACGCGTCGTTGAGAGCCTCAAGCGCTACGTCAAGTCCGATCTTGTTGCGGTACTTGAAGCAGTCAGCCAGGGTCTTGGCCACGTTGTAGACGCGCACGGTCTGACCTTCCAGGGTATGTTCTTCCACGCCGGTTGTCAGCGCGTCTCCGGAGAACCGGACGACCCGGAGCGGGGGGTAGTCGATCGCCGGTGCGCGCGTCCCGCGCGGAAGCGCCATCCAGACCTGACGCGGTAGCTGTGTGCCGATCACGTGAAACTGGAGCGCAGACAGAAGGCAGATAACCCCGCGCGGTGCAGCGGCTGACGCAAGCACAAGGCCGTGATGCTCGGTGAGCTCGTAGTCTGGATCTGGAAGGCGATAGCGGCCGCGCGCGATGCGCTCCAGTTGACCTGCTCTCACAAGACGGGTGAGAGCCTGCGTGTGCAGGCCAGCCGCTTCTACGTCGCGTGCGCTGATCAGGCCCTGATGGGCTGCCAGTTTGAGAATCTGTTGTGAGTCCGTCTGCCTCTCCATGTGGGAAAGTGTATACATTTATCGATAAGTGTCAACGTTTCCCCACTTCGCGAACTGAGAAGGAGAGCTTCTTCGAGGAAAGGATCTTCGGCGACCACCACTACAAGACCACGATCACAGACGGCAAAGATAAAGCCGAAAGTCGAGGATGCACCCCGGAAGAGGCTGAGAAGTTAGCGAGCGATAGATGGAACAAGAAGAAGGGGGAGTAGATGCCCACCACCGGTGAGAATTCGAGTGACACAAAACCTATCTCAGGCTGCTCCGCGAGAAATTATGGTATGCGTCCCCAGAATTCAATGGTATGCGTCCCCAGAATTCCCACCGGAATTCCCAGACCCCCCAGAGGGCGTTAAGCCCCGATAAGAACGAGGAACTGAATCTAGCGGAGTTCCAACCGGTGCGAAATATGAGGTATGCTTGCCCCGAATTTGACGCTGTGAGGTACAGATGGCGATTATGCCGCCACCCGGACTTTCCTGTAGAGAAATTCAGGGGCGAAGTCAGCCCCGTTCGGCCAGGTGATGGTGTGGAGTTCGTGGTTGACCGTGAATCTCTTGAAGTATGAGGGGTCCTTGAGAGGCTCGAAAATCTCCCCATGCAGTTCTTCGCTCAGGTCAACATCGCCCTCGGTACCGTCTGCAAAGCGGACGTGAACCGTGAAGGCTCCCACATACCTCACCTCAACTACCCTTGGTATCATCATGTTCACTCCAGTGGTGCAATCTTCTTGAGCGGACGATTGGCTTCCGCCAGATGCCAATCCCCATGTAGTTCGTCTTTGTGCAGATCCAGCCATTCAAACACCAACCGAACCGCACGTTTTGGGAAGTCCCCGTGTATAACTCCCGTCTCGATATCCACTGTCATTTCATATCCACCGTAAATCGGTGGAAGTGCGGAGGCGGATGATCGCGGTAGAACATAGCGATGTGACATGCTATCGCTGACGGATTTAATAATCAATGGCGAGCCGTTTAACGTGCACGTCTTCATCATCAATTAGAAAGGCCCGAGTAACAACACGCCCTCAAGGAACGGAATTCAAAGGGCATAGACCTTATTTCAAAGTGCTCCTTGAGGATTATTGTTTGCATCCCCGGCATTCAGGCTTTTCTCGCTAAGACGCAAAGAACGCCAAGCTTTCTCGGTTCAACTCGCTGGACATGAGGTTTACCTGAATCATTCTTACTCTGCGCCTCTGCGAGAGGCTCGGTTTTGTCAGGCTACTCCTTAAGAATTATGGTATGCGTCCCCGGAATTCCCTCAGGATTCCCTCTCGGCTGTGAAATAAGTATTATGTCCCCGTATTCCCGCTCGTTTAACCCACCGGCTGCCTGACTACTTCTTGGTGGTTTCGGTGACTGTTGTGCCTGGATGTCTCTTCGCATACTTCTTGGTTACGAACCTGCCGGTCTTCGCGCTTCTGTGGATCTTGCGTGGTGAACCTTTCTTCGCCATGTCCCCTCCTCTTACGTTTGGATACACCGCATTGGCATGATCCCCGTAACAGAAAATCTTGAATACGGGCACGGTATTCGCTATAATGTAGGCTAAGGAGGCGGGAAATTCAAGCTAATCGTGAATCCACATACAAGAGCCCTAAGTCTCAAGTGAACACACGGGAAGCGGCGAGGCGAGAGTGCTCATAGTGACAGTATTGGAATCCTGGCGGAGGCTACTACCGCCGTGTTACAAGCCCTTAATGAGTATGCAGCAGCGAGACTATCCACCTGGTAATTCGTAAGTTCACGAAAGCCAAGCTGAGCTGGAGGTGCAACATGGAGGAACTGCAGAAGATCCTTGGAGAACGCATTCGGTCGCTTCGCAAGAAGCTGGGAATCACACAACAAGTCTTGGCAGAGCAGGTGGGCTTTTCCGCTTACCAGATCGTATCCGAGATCGAACGTGGCGGAAGAGACGTCAAGGCCTGGGAGTTGGTCAGGATTGCGGATGCTCTTCACACGGAGGTTCGGTATCTGCTAGCAGAGCATGAGCCTGCACCTGCGCACGTGCTCTGGAGAGACTATCCAGAGGAAGGCGCCACCGAAATGGAGGCTTCATTCCTCAAGAGTTGCACGCAATACCATGCGCTTGAGTCCCTTCTTGGCATGACACCCAAACGTGACCTTCCGGTTCTTGAACTGAACCCAGAGACAGCCTCGTATGGTGATGTCAGGCTAGCTGCAAGAAACGTTGCGAACGCACTGGATCTTGGTGGCCGGCCGGCTGCATCCTTGATTGCAGTCCTTGAGGGAGACTACTCAGTGAAAATCTGGTATAAGGCTCTTGCGGAAGCCGGATCTGCTGCATCAGCGGTAGGGGATTTCGGATATGGGATCCTGATGCATCGAGAGCAAGCCCCTTGGCGACGCAACTTCAGCTTCGCGCATGAGCTATTCCACCTGGTGACGAGGACAACTATCTCGAAGGAATCTGTGGGCGATAACCACTCCCTAACCGACAAAGTGGAGCGTCTAGCCAATGAGTTCGCTGCCAACTTGCTCCTCCCGGCTGATGTGCTGGAGGTCGAGATCGAGGCTCGCGTCAAGCATGGGAGGATCTCCTATGGCGACCTCGTTGAGCTTGCCCGGGACTTCGACGTGTCTACCGAGGCACTGCTTTGGCGAATGGTCCACTACCGGAGACTCACCGCCGATCAGGTAAGAGCCGTACTGAATGATCCGCGCTTCCGCTCGACAGATCGAAGCACAATGTCCGCCAACTGGCGACAGCCAGCCCCGTTGCCTGAGCGATTCGTGAGGCTGGCTTTCCTTGCCTACAAGAGAGCGAAGCTGTCACGCGCTCGGCTCGCGCAGCTACTAGAAACTAGTCTGCTCGATCTGTCCTCCACCCTTCTTGAGTACGGGTTCGAAGATACCGATGCCTATCAGATCGAAACAACTGTTGCTTGATGCCAGCGTGATCATCACGGCACATGAGCTTGATGTATGGAACGCCTTGCTCCGAGAAGCTGATGTGGCCGTGACATCGATAATCGCGCACGACGAATCTCTGTTTTTCAGCAAAGAGGCGGGACTTGTCCCCGCGCCGATCAACATTACCGCGCTAATTGAGCAAGGAGCCATTCTCGAGCTCTCCGCCTCTGTGTCTGACATCGAGCGAGTTCGTGCCGTGTTCGACGAGGAACTCAATATGGCTCTCCACGACGGAGAGGTGGAAGCCATTGCCATCCTCTACGCAGATGAATCTGACGGCTTGCTGTTCTGTACGAGCGACAAGGTTGCGATTCGGGTGCTGGCAATGCTGGGCCTCTCAGACAGCGGGGTTTCATTCGAGGAAGTCCTTAAGACTAGTGGGCTCTCGAAACCTCTACCCCACGAGTACCGTACAGAGTACTTCGACCGATATATCGCGGAGGGGCAAACCGCTCGAATTCAAGGGAAAGGAGTCCCGTACGACTAACAGTTGGATGGCGAGAACTCGCCCGCTCTTTGGGCAACTCGAGGGCCATAGACCCTATTTCAGGCTGCTTCTTGAGGAATCATGGTATACGTCCCCGGCATTCAGGCTTTTCTCGCTAAGACGCAAAGAACGCCAAGCTTTCTCGGTTCAACTCGCTGGACATGAGGTTTACCTGAATCATTCTTACTCTGCGCCTCTGCGAGAGACTCGGTTTTGTCAGGCTGCTCCTTGAGGATTATGGTATACGTCCCCGGGAGCTCGACAACTTGACAAACTCGAATCCGAAGAGTATGTTGATACACCCAGGGACGAAACTCGGCTCCATGCCGTGTGAGCCTTCGGCTGAGGCTGAAGACTCCTATATCCCTGGATGACC
>Ga0209986_10003840_pt1 | contig 12971 bp, 14 predicted proteins | sample BlataG_FD_183168 | JGI IMG/M metagenome (GOLD analysis project Ga0209986, IMG submission 183168) | Deep subsurface microbial communities from Black Sea to uncover new lineages of life (NeLLi) - Black_00105 metaG (SPAdes) (version 2) | ecosystem: Environmental > Aquatic > Marine > Oceanic >...
CATTACTCAACTAAGTTGGCTATTCTGTACTCCATAGGAGTAAATATCCCATACCAGCTTTCTATGCCTTCTATGCTACCTGACCCACATACTCCTCAGGCAAAGGTGGAGTTATCCTGGTAATCGTAAGTGTTGCAGAATGGGTTTGATTCGCACTGCTAGTTATTTCGTTATCGGGGACGCTGGTATCAGCAGTTGATGCCTTGCTATCACCTGATAAGAGCAAGCCTGTTAATATGACCATTAGTGCCAACAAAACAGCCAAGCTTTTCTTCATCGTCTTGAATTATACCCCAAATAACCTTAAATAGAAGACCTGCTAAGTTTGAGGATAGTTTGAGGCTTTATCGTAGGCTAGAGGTAGTCTGGGTGTGTCTAAGGGCTTGGAACCTCAAAGAACGGCGGGCATTGGTGGTGGTGTTTAGATAGGTGTAAATATCGTAATGTTAAATAGTTAACTATACTTTAGCTTTTCTTTTGCTCTGTAGGTAATAGAATACTCAGAATGTCACATTCGTGATATGCTCCTGACATGTAAGAACTATATTGGCAACAGCAATGAAAAAGTATGTTCTGAAGTGGGAAGTATCTGGCATTCTGTTTGTCTTTTTACTGGGTGCGTTGCTACATTTTTTATTTGGATGGTCAGGAGAATCAAGAATTGTTGGGCTGTTTGCATCGGTTAATGAGAGTGTTTGGGAACACTTTAAGCAAGGGTTCTGGCCTATGTGCCTATTTGCTGCCATTGAATATAGATTCCTGCGGGTGCATGTTAATAACTTTTTAACAGCAAAAGCTGTGGCTGTCTATTTAATCCCCATCATTACCGGATTGGTTTTTTACGCCTACACAGCCATTACCGGAGAAGAGATTCTGATAGTTGATATCTTTATTTTTCTAGTTGCTATCATTGTGGGGCAGCTAACCAGCTATAAGATAATGATTTCATCCAAGCTACCCGAATATACAAAATTCATTTCTCCCATATTCATAATACTGCTGGCTTTAATTCTTATGCTCTCTACCTTCTATCCACCACATCTGCCAATCTTTCTTGATGGTAACACCGGGACATATGGGATACCGTGATATATGATTAGGCACATTAGAAAGTTAGTTTTTGTAATGAAATAACATACACCCCAATATTTGTACAATAATAAATATGTAACAATTATCCATTTTGTGCAGGTGGCAAATTGAGAACAAAAGGCATAGGCGAGATATGTTGACCGCCAGGTACTAGGACGAGGTCTTTAGCCCTCCTGATTGTCTGGCAAACTAAAGGTGGCCAAATACAAGCCAAATAATTATGTAGCATATGAGCGACTGAACCTCGCCCCCCTGCTATATCTGATAAGCTGGCCAGTCCTGTTGGTGATCCCCGATGGTGAAACTACCTTTTCTAGAATACACAGAAAAAGTAGCAAAAGATTTGACAAGCGTTGACTATCTGTGATAAGCTTTGATTACAAATGATGACGGAGCGAGTTCATGCATAAAGACCAACTTCTAACTGTAGATGAAGCTGCGGAATGGCTTACAGTCTCAAAGCCAACGTTGTGGAGAATGATTCGCAGAGGGGAAATTCCAGTGGTTAAAATAGCGCAGCGCACTATAAGGATAAAGCTGAGCGATATCGAAGCTTATATTGATAAAAATTATACTAGATGGAAGACCATTTTCTAGTTCCTCTTGGTTTCTACGATTTGAGGATATCTAAGTTAAAATCCTGAAGGAAAGGAGGTTGCTATGGGATTGCTGGAACTGCTTGCAGATATAATGGAGTCCATTGGGGAAGATGCTGCGTCCCCCGTACCCGGCTTAATCACTCTGGTAACAATCATGCGGATGCTCGAAGCTCGGGGATATCCTGGCAAGGGCAAAAATGGAGCCTTGTCTCCAAGGCAACGTGCAGAAGTAAAGAGAATGCTGGGTTCGTATTTTGAAAAAAAGGTCATTGGCCGTCAGTATCTTTATGGACCCCGAATTGGCAACTATTGAACAGGATGCTATGTGCTGGGAGAAATGATGCGCGAACCTGGCGAATAAAAAACGGTATCAATGGCAGTAGTGAGGAGTTTGTCTTACTATGGATAGCAAAGAGGAATTCCTGATTTTGCTTGACCTTCTTGCACAAGCAATTAACGCAGTGCAGGTGTCATCTATTGATGACCATAGCGAACGTGAAAGACTGACGTATGCACATAATCTAGCGAATAGATTCTTTCAGTACGCCTTAACCGTGTTCCACTTGTGTGATGAGAAGAATGTAGAGAAACTTCCGTCGTTCGGAAATATAAAGGCTGGTGATTCTGCATCGATAGACGTGCTAACGAGAGCGGCGATGGAAGCATTCCTCGTATTTCATTGTGTATTCTATTCTCCTGCAACAAAGGATGAAAAAGATTATCGCTACTGGACATATAAGGCGGCAGGATTGGTGGAGAGGCAGAATTTACCGGATAGCACACTCGAGCATGCCAAACAGAAAGCGGAGGAAAGGAAAATACTTAAGGAGATCTTTGCAAAGCTAGACTCGAATTCAATATATAAAGCCCTTAGCGACACGCAAAGAAGACGATTTATTGAAGGTAAAGAGCGGAATTTGTGGCGATGGGAGCATGATGCCAAGAAAGTTGTACCCTGGCAAGAGATTGCCACCCACGCTGGGCTTAGTGAGATGCTAGCCTCGCATATGTATAGGCATCTATCTGGACATGCTCATTCTGGCAGTCTTAGCGTTCTTCAAACTCAGCAGGCCATTGTGAAAAATGAAGCAGACCGTCTTATTAGTCCTTCGATAAATACAATGAAAATTCTAGTTGCTAACATGATTTATGAGTATACTAAGCTATTCCCCGAGGCGCAGCCTGTTCTTGCAAACAGTGGAGTAAGTACTTTTGTTGACACATGGATTCGAATAGGTCGGCGCTTGGACGAGAATCTCAACACAAATGAATAGAATATTGATTCGGCACCACCATACACAATCGTCCATTTCGTGCAGGTAGGAAATTAAACCGCAAAAGGCATAGGCGAGATATGTTGACCGCCGGCGTTGAGGCGGTATAATCATTTGCTGAAAGGAGGCAAGCGGTCTTCGCCTTTTCTGCAGCTTGTCTTACACACAGGAGGTCAGTGGTTCAAGTCCACTACTGCCCACTTTAGATATGGGACGAGGTCTTTAGACCTCTTGATTGTTTGGCAAATTAAAGGTGGCCAAATACAAGCCAATTGGTCTATTCCATAACAAGTAACAATCCATCGGTTTGTGCAGTGGCCAATTTATTTCCCGACAGGGTATGAACCGACCGGTAAACAAAACTGACAAGTGTTTAACCATGTATTATACCATGCTGGTTGGCGAAGGATCCCGCACAATCTATGAACATGATCGGCTAATCGCGCAGGCAATTTCCTGAAACTTCCACAATACTGGTCACACCCTGCCCTTGACAATACGTAACGAAATTGTTACAATTTAGCCAGCATATAATAAATATACGTAACATTAAAGGAGATGGAGATGGATAATAAGACTATAGGGAGGCGTTTGCGAGCCATCAGGGAATCTACCAGCTTTACGCAGGAGCAGGTGGCTAAATACTTGGGGGTGAAAAGGGAAGTTATCTCTTACATTGAAACCGGTGCCAGGCCAGTGAACACGCTGATGTTACGGAAACTTGCCGACCTTTATGGGTACAAATTCTCGTATTTTGTTGATGAATCTGTGAAAGAAGAAGAACCTGAGGTGTCTATGGCTTTCAGGGTGTCTGATTTGAGCGACAACGACCTACCGATTATTGCCCAGGTAAAGAAAATAGCCCTTAACCTGGACAGCCTTTATAGTCTCCTCGGAGAATAAAAATATGTTAGAAGTAAAGGCTCGTCAGCTGGCAATTGATACTCGCCTGAGGCTTGGTTTACAGTCAACTGAGTACTTCGATGTCTACCGAACCGTAATTTCGCTGGGCATAACCTGTGTCAAGCGACCTTTGGAAAGCAGCATCTCTGGCGCAACTCTCAAGACAAACAAAGTCAAGGTAATCCTAGTAAATTCATCAAAAACCCTGGGTCACCAAAATTTCACCGTTGCCCACGAACTTTACCACTGCCTTTATGATGAAAATCTCGTCAGCCGTGCGTGCAAAACGGAGACGTTTGACCGGGCTCCAGACACGGAGCAGGTGGCTGACCTTTTCGCGACTCACCTGCTGATGCCGGAAGACGCCATCTTTAATCAGCTTCGGTTGCGTAACAAACTAGATAAAAAGCTAACCCTGGCCGATGTTATTAATCTTGAGCAGTTCTTCAGCGTGAGCCGAAAAGCAATGTGCTGGAAACTGGAGGACTTGAAACTTATCACGAGGAATGAAAGTGATAGGTATTCTGTTAATGTCATCCAGAGCGCCCGGTCATTGGGAAAGAAAACTGACTTGTACAGGCCAACCAACGATAAGGCCATTATTTCGGACTATGCTGAAAAGGCGAGTGAAGCTTTGCAGAAAAACCTCATCACGGAATCGAGATATGAAGAGATACTGGCTGATGCGGACCTGCTCGAAGAAGTGACGGGAATTGTAGAAGAGGCAGACGTTGCCGACTGAGCCTCCTATTATTCTGGATGCAGATTTTATATCCAGCTTTGCTTGGGTAAACAGGCTGGATATATTGGAGAGCTTGTATTCAAAACGAATGATTATCTTGGATGAGGTTCTGGTAGAACTGGATCGAGTGCCACACCTGGCATCTAAAGTGAACCTCTCTATCAGGAACGGCCATATCAAACATGAAGAGATGTTTGCCGATTCTCCCGAGGCATTGCAATTGGGGAAATTACTGGAAACCGGTAAATACGGAAGGGGGGAGGCCGCCTGTATGGCATATATGACGCAACACGATGGTATTCTGGGGAGTAACAACCTTTCTGATGTAAAAGCGTTCTGTATTCAATACAACAGGCAATTGCTGACAACAGCCAATGTATTGCATCAAGCTTTCAAAAAAGGCCTCATAGGTTTAGATGAGGCCGACGGAATATGGGGCGACATGATTCTTAAGAAACGGAAACTACCGGCCTCATCTTTCTCTGAGTATATGTCTAAGACCGGAAAAGGGGAACGTAGTTGAGTTTTATACAGCGGAATATTCTCGATAACATATCTGTTAAATCTACCTTCCGGCTGAGGTCGCGGGTTCAAATCCCGCCAGGCGTGCTATCATGGGCGGTTAGCTCAGTGGTGAGAGCGCCTGTCTTACACACAGGAGGTCAGTGGTTCAAGTCCACTACTGCCCACTTTTATTTTTTGTTTTATCTTTGCTACACTCTGGTTAGACCTTTTGGGCTGCTTGCTAGGAAGGTAAATCCAGGGAAAAACGAAAATGCCAGAGTTAAAACTCACCATAGTTCCTAAACCTCGGGAGGGCAGTCGCACGGTGATAGAATCCAAGATTAGCCCTGTCTTCAAGGGCGAGAGAAATGTGAACTACATATGTGGGAATTGCGGAGCCATTCTAGCGGAGAAGGTGCGCCAAGGACAAATCAGAAATATGGTTGTCCTCTGCCCAAAGTGCGGGCGATACAACGAATTCCCGGAATAAAAATTATTATGAATGTGAAAGAAATGAAGCAAGATGTGTTAATGCTAGAGCCAACGGCGTATGGGTTAGAGGGGTATCCATTCCTATTAGAATTTATCCGCGAAATTCGAGGGTCTAATAGGGTAAAGTTTCGGGGTATCCGATTAGAATATCCTGATCGAGCTCCTTCTGCTATAGCCTCTGGAATACGGTTGGCAGAAGAGATCAAAACATCGCTTGCTTCTGCTGAAGAAGGGAGTTTTGATGAGGAGATGAAATCTCTGAGAGCGCGGTCATGGTTATCTTAGACACTGACATATTCATATTGGAGTTTAGATTTCAGCGTGATCATCGGTATTCCATAAATAAGCAATTTCTCTCAACTATCAAGGCTACCGGAGGAGCAATTACTATTTACTCAGCCATGGAATTCCTGGGCAAGATGAGCTTTAATGTGAACCCCAATAGGCTAATGAATTGGCGAAGTTGGCTACAGGATGCTTACAATCTGACAATCATCTGGCCAGAGGTTGGAGATATCGATGCAGATAGTTTCATATGCTCTTTTCTATTCAATCGTCCTTTTGAGCGTATGTGCCGAACGCCTATTGCATTTGTAGACTCCTTGATTCTGGATTTGGTCGAGCAGGTTGAGGAAGCTCAGGCATTCATTACTTGGAATGCAAAACATTTCATGGGCAAGACTTTCCTTGCCGTAAAGACTCCACAGGAGTATTTGGCTTCGATGGAGGGAGCCAATCGCTCTGGCAACTGAGGCGCACCCTTTTGAGCTAACGCCAAAGGCGAAGTACTACACAGCGAGACTGAACGCAAGGCTAAAGGTTCTGTCTATTGTCCACTATTGCCCATTTTAGATATGGGACGAGGTCTTTAGACCTCCTGATTGTTTGGCAAACTTAAAGGTAGCCAAATACAAGCCACAAAGTATAATATCAATCGAAAAACAAAACCTTTGCCTTCGCTAGAAATGAATCTCTGTCCGTGCGGAATGTAATTACAACGTTGCAAAGAAGGGTAGTTCTGGGGAAAAGTGGCTAGGGTGTGTTAACATTAATGGGACTGATTAGGTTGGCACGTTTCGTTAGAGAGGAATCCTTATTTATAGGTTCAATAAAGGTTTTTTGTGAAAGACTCTAAATCGGGTATATCTGCACAAGACAAATTGGCCATTGTCTTAGAAGAGTATAAGACTCTGAGAAGTGAGATCATCAAATGTTCTGACCGCCAGCTATATCTCTTTTACATTTTGGTGGCAGTGCTTTGTGCCACCTATGCATATACAATGGCACACGCTGCATTTGATATTCTTTGTCTCATCCCACTACTCGCCTCGCCGTTTATCTTTCGCTATATTTGGGAACAGCAGAATGTTCAACTTATAGGTAAATACATGAAAGAAGAAATCGAAGAAAAAAGAATTCCTAGCATAGCTGGGTATAGATGTGAGGAATGTAGCGATAATTACGACCGGTATTGGATTGCGTGGCAGCACTATTGGGATGATGTAGCCTTTAAACGTATGAAAAAATATGGTTTCTACTCTAAACATTGGGCATTACTGTTGATTATTTTGATCTCCTTTGTGCCTTCTATAGCATATAGTGTGTTATTTAGCACGTCACGTCATGTTGGTCTAGACATTCAATCCTCTATGCCTATTCTTCTTCACATAGCTGCGCTAACCGCTTACATTTTGCTTGGTTTGTGGCTACTTAAGGATTTACGGCGTTTAAGCTAATAGGGAGCTAAAACACTATGAAGAAGGCTTTCTAACCCCTTTACCGATTGCTTCTTATATTCTTTCTTATACTCTTACTTATACTACCTTGTATCTTATTTTATAAATCATAGAGGAATCATAGAGGAATAAGAGTAAGAAGTTAACCAAAGATATGTATCAGAAAAGTTAAAGGTGTAGCTGAGCCTTCTGGAAGTAATAGCCGACTCCGAGTTCAGTCACAATGTATCGCGGTTGCGAAGAGTCAAGCTGCATCTTCTGGCGCAGATGCGGGAGGGCTCTCTGGCTTAGGTTCAGTGACTGAGGTTTCAGCAGGCTCCACTACATGTTTCTCTGGTTCTAAAGCTTCTCTTGCATCCTCTGCTGCTTCCTCAATTTTCTTAGGAATGCAGACTATGTCCCCAAATTCTGGAAATTGCTCGCCTTTCTGAGCCTTTACTGTCTCAGCCTCTGGGCTTATGAGAATTAACCGAAGACCTCGCCTAAGATTCCTCAAGAAAAAGTCCCGAATTGTTAAATCATCAAATCTATAGCCAATCACGAAACACGTTTGAGCCTTTTCCAAATATCCCTCGAAATATGTTCTTAGTGAATAGTAAGGCTCCCCATATTGAAAATCTTCAGTGCCAGGAGGAATAAGCACATTTTCTGTCCAAAAGCCACGTAGGTCAAAACGTCCTTCCTCTGCTTCTCTGAGTAGATGACGGTTATCCCTCCGCCAGTTTAAGGAGCCATGCAACTTAAAAAGCAGTATTTCATTTTCCCTTGGCTCTTCCTCAAAGACTCCGGGTGCCCATTGCGGATTTTTAGGCAAAGTTCTTGGCTGTCTTCTGAAGCCAGTTACTACACTCTCAATATTCGAGCCGGGGATGTCGGCTAGAGATTCTATTACTCTATCGTAGTTTGTAGTGAAAATAGGAATCACATTCCCATTCTGTTCTCTCAAGATACTGATGTAGCTTTCATAGATTTCCCAAGCGCGCACTATGTCTGGCTTATCAGCATAGGAAACATATAGCTGGCTTATAATTCTATTCTTCAGAGTCTCATATGAATCAAGTCGTCTCTCTAACCTCCCGGTTTCTTTGTCAAATTCATTCTCTAATCTGCTTTTCTCGTCAGAATCTTTCATAGCCGAAGAAACACTACGCATAGTGCGCAGTGGTGAGACTGCTTCTTTTCTCAACAAATGGTTACTAGCCTCCTTTATCCGAATATCCAGAGCTTTGGTAATGTCCTCGATGGTGATATCTGGTATTTCAGTATAACATTCTAGGATTTCCTTCTCAGATTCATTCAAAGCTAGATTTTTCACCTCGCTTATAAAATGGTCAGTTGTTAGGTAGCCAAAGGGAGCAGAAGCACCTGCACCAATAAAAAGCACCGTCTTGACTTCAGGAATCGCAGTCATTGTTCTAGCTCTTAGCCTCTCAGCCTTGATTGGTGTTAATGGAAGTATACCATAAATCGGGCTATTCTACCTTTCATTTAACATGACATTTTGCACTTCCCTAATATGTAGCAGCCAACGAGAGCAGAATTAGGTAAAAGGCCTCAAAACGTAAGCCTTCGCTTAAGGTTAAGCGCAGCCTGTCTTATGGCGTAGCTTCCCCCTTCTCGAATTCCCTTAGAATCCTGTCTAGCTCCTCTGCGGAAATTTCCTCCTGCATTTCCTCCGAGGGTTCTTTGGGGACGAAGGAATTCTTACCAATACGCCGCACCTTAGGGTTACATTGTGTGGCTAGCACCAAGCTATTTGGGTTTACAAGCCGCCTGCGTTTGCCTATTTCTGCGGCTATTACTGCGAAAGGAACTGGCTGGGCTGTCACTTTGTGCCTTTGTTCTACAATCTCTGTTACGGCGTCAAAAAGAGTTGTTGAGGGATGCTCATAGCCCCATTCTTTAAGTGCAAAGGTGCCTTTGATTCCAATCCAAACCACGCCGTATTTTTCACGGTTAAGCACAGCATGAATGTTGCGCTCGCTGGAAGGGTGGTTAGGGAAAAGAAAGTTGTGGACTTCAGTGACCTCGCTATAGTGTGCTGGTGCCCTGCTAGTTCTAAGGGCAAGATATACTCTTTCTTCCTTGGTAAAGTCCTTTCGCCGAAACTGCGCGTAAACTAGCAAAATTTGATTCAGGATTTGGCCGACCTGTATACATTCGATAATGTTTTCAGCAAGAGCCTTTAAATCACCGCCCAGAAGGCAAAACAGCCCGTTAGACTCCAAACGGGTTGCTATGAAATCTACGCTAAGGCGCGTGCGGAGAGGTCCATTAAGTTCATACTCCGGAATATCCGCTTGGGGGACACCCAGGATGAGTATTCCGGCGTATGGGAATTCTGCTTGGGGAACACCTGTGCACTTGGCTAGGAAGCTTGCAAGGAATATTTCAGTGGAAGTTTGGAGGATAATTAAGCTACCCTGCTTGCTTATAATATGACAAATGAGAGCTGTAGAAAAAAGCAAAGTAGGTGACCTCCCGCGAGGATCATGGTGGAGTTTTTCCCAGAATTGGACTTCTATCTGGCGGACGCGTTCCCTTGTGACGCCCAAACGGTCACCGACCCGCTGAAGGGTCATTCTTCTACCTGTTAGAAGTCCTTCCCTTGCTTGTATAATGTAGCGCTGTCTCCCAGTGAACTTAGAAAGCCCATCTTGAGTTAACTCTTGTGCAAGCTGTTCAAAAGCTCGGTGTGTCCCTCCCTCTGCTGTGAAGTTTTCCATTACGATGCTAGCAACTTTGGTGGGATCTTGGGTAAATGATAAAATGTGTGCCACAGGGAAGACATATTGGTCGGCCACCCAAGCAGGTCCAATGAAGCCGAAGTGTTGTGCAAGCTCAATGCACCTCGCTGGGGGGATATCCCATCGCCCATCAGTGCGGAGAGAACTCATGAGCATTGCTACTTTCCGCTTGCTCAGCCTAGCTTGTTTTGCCGCAGCTAGCCTAAGGCTCAACTGGCAAAACCATTGAAAAAGACTTTTCTTTGGTATGAAATACCTCTCAGTGGAATTCCCTTCGCTCAACTGCACAAAGCGAGGGTCGGCCAGAAGGGCACTCCTGAGTATCTTGTTAGTGGAGTCTGAGTCTGCAAAATTTAGCAGTTCTTCAAGAGCAAAGCATCGCGGGTATTGAGCGAAAATATCCAGCGTGTGAGCAATCTGGTTACGATCCACGGATGTCTAACTTAGTGGCAGTCCTTTTTTCAGCTTCTCTGCTGCTCGCCGTGTTCCCTTTTCACAACGTCCCCAGTTCAACGACTGGGGAATAGCATTCTCATCGGGTAGGTAGCGCCGAAAGATGATGACCTTCTCCAGCCATTTTCTCTTCACACTCAGGTCACGCACGAGATGGTCATAAAGACCATCAAGCTGGAGGGATAACTTATTTAGATTATCTTGCAGTTCAAATATGGCGTCTCCGAGTTGCCATACCTTGCAGGCTGGCAAGAGCTTACGACTCGCCCTGAAATCCTGTATCTCTTTAACGAGATTACGCATTTTTACTATTGCATGCTCATATACTACAGCAGCTTTTCTAAGCATGGGCGCAGGGTCATTATCACTTGAAATCACTTCTTCCATTGGCAGGAACGCCCTAAACTGCCTGTTAGTGGGTTCAAAGGAGACGAATGCCAGCTTCTTTTCAGTCACTTCTTCCCCCAAGCTGCCATCATCCTGTCTGCAAACATAAGGTCTCTGTTCTCGTCTTCGCCGGCCATGAATCTCTGGACTGCACCTGCTATAGCGAAGAGGCTGTGAAGCCTTCTTGCCATAGCATCAGACTGGACCTTGGTATAGGAGGGATGGCCACTATTGATGGCCACATTGTTTCCATCAACCCAAGCCAAGTCTATCCTGTCGGGCGCTTCGACAAAAGTAATCTTAGGCCCTCGACGACCAACTCGGCTGATTGGTTTGGCAGATTCACTTCCAGCTTTCGTATCCTCTACTAGTGCTTGGCCAGGCTGTTCGCCTACATCAACTGGTCCTAGTCCTTCTCCTGCCTCACCTTCACCAACAGGGAATGTCTCCTCAATTCCTTCCTGTGGAGAAGCGTTTATTGCCCCGCTGCTGTCTGGTTGGAGGATGGCCTTTCTCGTGCGAAATCCGAAAAACTCAGCCAGTTCTGGGACATCGCCTAAGATCTTTTTAAGTTCCCTTTCTAGCTTTGTCGCCTCATCGGTTCCAGTGACCTCTATAGGTTGTATTCCTAATTCTCCCAACCAAGCTTTGAACTCCTGTCTAACTGGGTTATACAAACTCTCGAATTCTCGATACCTGCCCCGACGAATAATGAAGTCTGTCTTGGCAGTGGTCAGAAAGTTTACAAAGCCCGGAATTTCTACAACTCCTAAAATACGTGGCCCAATACTGCTAGGGAATTGGTTAAAGAAATCTGCTTTGATAACCTTTCCTAGGGTGCATAGTAAGACACCGCAAAGGTTAGCTCCAAGTGGATACTCCGAAGGAGCTAGGCCCAGAATACCGTAGCCTATTCTTTTGGTAGCTTTTTGTGGAAAGAATTCTCTGACCTTTTCCAGAGCAAAATCCTCAGTCAGTTTGCTTGGCTCGATGACTTGACCATTGACCACAAACCTAAAGTCACTCGAGTAACGACCTAATCGCTCATATAAGGCAAGATATCTCGTGTCCAAGAGAGGAAGATAGTGACGTTTTAGTAGTTTGTGTAGGTGTTCTGTGGAAGAATAGGGAAGCGTTACATTTCCTGCAAACATAACTTCGGCCCTTGTCCCGCGCCCGTGTAAGTGTATAGGTTGAATGTCTTCCCATATAAGTTTGTTTTTCGATTGCAGATACCAATTAGAACCTCCGCTAAACGATTCGCTACATGTTTCAGTAATAACCCTCGTAGCAATATTAAAGCTAATCTTTGCACCGACTCCTGCAAAGCCTATGCCTGTCCCTCTTGTCTTGAGTCCCGCTGCAAAGTCGTGGTATTGGTCAAAATCTGAAGCTGTCATTCCTTTGCCATTGTCAGTAACGATAAGAATTTTCTTATGTGGATCAAAGTCAATCGAGATACGGGTTGGGTGTGCATCCAGCGAATTAGCCACAAGTTCCACAAACACCACCTCAGCTACATCGAATGTATACAGGTCGGCCAAATCCTGAATCAAATTTTGGTAATTTACGCTGCTCTCATGTGTAGCCATAAGAAACTCTCTTGTCTGGCTTATTATGCCACCTTCTTGTGCGACTATACAATAATTCTAACTGTGAATCAAGCTCGTGCGACACCCTCTGACACATTATTCATATGTAGTTGTTAGGGATGCTAGCGTAGAGTCTTCAAACAGACGACGAGTTCCTTAGCCAAGAGGCAACGGATGGAGTTGAACAAAATAGCGTTTTGTTCACCCCGTTAGCGATGGCGGGCTGCTACACCGGCGCAAAACAAGGTACCGTCGGGTCATCAAAGGCAATAGTGACCTTTCAGTTCGGCCTGGCCATCTCACTGAGAAGCGGGCGGCCTATGGGTTCTCGAAGCGCCTGCCGCCGTATCGCCGTTAGAAGGTTAACCATCACTCATTTTGTTCAGCGAGCCTGGGTTGCGCAATCTAGCGGAGTGTTATCCTACTCCTTCTTGACATCACTTCCATCGA
>Ga0209986_10003841_pt1 | contig 12969 bp, 10 predicted proteins | sample BlataG_FD_183168 | JGI IMG/M metagenome (GOLD analysis project Ga0209986, IMG submission 183168) | Deep subsurface microbial communities from Black Sea to uncover new lineages of life (NeLLi) - Black_00105 metaG (SPAdes) (version 2) | ecosystem: Environmental > Aquatic > Marine > Oceanic >...
TGATGCAGTTCGGCAAAGATTGTACAAATGATGCTATCCTTTATTTGTTGATATAGCAAAAAAAGGGGGGAGCGGTCTTCACATTTAATATAACTTCTTAAGACAAATCATATTTGAAGAAATTATAGTATGCCAAATGTGAAGATCTGTGATTCCATATATTATTAATATTGTATATTTTAAAAATATTTTAAAAATCTTTGACAAGAGGGATTGTCTTATTGTAAAATAAAATTACCTGCAATCGAATGCATAATTATAAAATTTCACTGAAAATGCCTTCTTATTTCTATCACTTTTTTGAATTTTTGTTAATGAGCTCAGTAAGCAATTAATGAATAAAACTAAGTATAAATACTCGAAAATTAGAAATCAAAAGAAGTGATTCAATCAAAACAAATCAAAGAAAAGAATTTTATAGGATTTAAATTATTATAATGCAATCGTTCGCATTTAATACTTAAAATTGTCTAGGCTGATACCAGAAATTGATTTACTAAGTATTATTTTTTACTGTTAATAAATTTAACTTCTTTGGTGCAAAAATTACTAAAATTCGACTTCTTAAAAAATCAAAAAACTCCCTGTAACCATACCCTGAAAAAAGAGACTGTCCTTTAAATAAAACAGGGAACTAACAAGAGGAGGTGAGACATAAGGAGAAAATTTTTCCTGGATATTTTTTAGAAATTTGAAAAATTTTTTAGGAGGTAAAAATGAAAAGTAATTTAAAAACTGGTTTGTTTATTTTTTTAGTGATCTTCTTGTTTTCGAGTATCTTCCTATCTTCTTTTGCAGCAGAAAAAGAATATAAAATTTATGTAGTGGTCCACGGTGGTATTGCGGATCCATTCTGGAAAGTTTGCGAGAAGGGGGCACTCGATGCGGGAGCCCTATATCCCGATTTAAAGGTGATTTATACTGGACCTGCAGTATTTAAACTTGAAGAGTTTATAGCCTATATAGAGGCAGCATTGGCAAGCGAACCCGATGCCTTAGTATGTACCTTGACTGCACCTGAGGCTATGGATGAATCCCTTCGAGCAGAGATTGCTAAAGGACTACCTATAGTAGCCATCAATGCACCAGACCTTAGAGACCCCGAAGACAGGATACCTGTTTTAACTTATGTTGGTGAAGATAGCTACTTTATTGGGGTTAAAGCAGCTCAGGAGACATTAGAGAGATTTACTCCCAAACGCGCAATATTTGCTAACCATCATCCAGGAGCCACTCACATAGAAGCAAGAGGAAGAGGTTACATAGATACATTAAAAGCAAAAGGTGTAATTGCAGAATCTTTGGATATTACAGAGGATGCAGTTAAAGGTGCCGAGATGGTAGCTGCTTATTTAAAAGCACATCCAGAAACTGATGCAATTTTCTGTTCAAACACTCTTCGTACAGAGACGATTATCCCACGTTTAGAGGCAGATGGAATAAAAGTAGGAGTAGATGTAAAAATCGCCCAAATGGATTGCTCTTCCAAGATACTCGAATATATCCAGGAAGGTAAAGTAATGTTTACTATGGATCAGCAGCAATACTTACAGGGTTACCTTGGAGTAGTATTTGCCTATTTAAGTGCAAAATATGGATATATTCCTCCCCCAGCTCCAGTGTCTACAGGACCAGCAGTCATTACTGCAGAGGATATTCCTTCCTTAGAAAAATTAGTCAAGGAAGGATATAGGTAAACCTTGAGAGAAAGAGGCGATAATTAGATATTGGGTGGTGTCTAAAAAATAACACCACCCAATATTGTATAAAATGGTAATTAGGAGGAATTAATGAAAGAAACAGCAAATAACATAGGAATTGAAACCAGAAGACAAGTGTTAAGTTTTTCTCAGATACGTAGGTGGCCTGAATTTGGAGTGATACTTGCTTTCCTGATATTATTTACAATTTTTTCTATTTTTTCATCAAAATTTTTAACCTTACGTAATATTACAGGGATACTTACTATAGTTTCAGAATTAGGAATTATGGCTATCGGCGTATCTTTTTTGATGATCGCTGGAGAATTCGATCTTTCGGTTAGCAGCGTTTATGCATTATCAGGTTTTTTATTTGTAACCTTATCAAATAGCTTTAATTCACCATTAGCTTTCATTATTACATTGACAGTTGCAGCTTTTATTGGCTTTTGTAATGGAATGATAACCCTACGAGCCCATATCCCCTCTTTTATAGCAACTTTGGGTATGATGTTATTTTTAAGAGGGTCACTTTTAGCTATTACCGGAGGTGAATCGGTTAGCTATAAAAGCGATATCATTATGCCCACCATATTAACCCGATTTATGGGCTATGGTTTTCGGCCTTCTCATATCTGGTTCGTCTTACTCACCCTGCTATTCTCACTTGTCCTTACTAATACACGATACGGGAATTGGGTATTTGCAACCGGCGGGAATAAAGAAGTAGCAAGGGCGATGGGGGTAAATGTAAATAAAGTAAAAGTAACAAATTTCATGTTATCATCTCTAATGGCTTCATTATCAGGTTGTATTGTAATTAGTAGATTTAATCTTGCTAACGCATCATTTGGAACAGGAATGGAATTGGAAGCAATTGCCTCAGCGGTTATCGGAGGGACTTTTTTAACCGGAGGTTATGGAACAATCATTGGAGTATTTTTTGGAGCATTCCTCATGGGCATGATGAGGACTGGTCTGGTAATGATAGGAGCACCTGCCTATTGGTACCAGGCATTCGTGGGAGCAATTTTAATCATAGCAGCAACAATCAATCTCAAGCTTAGACGTTTAGAGATGTAAGGGTGAAGGAGGGTCATAATTTATGCAGGAAGTTACATCATTAGCAAAAATGGTCGATATTGAAAAGAATTTTGGAGCAGTCCAGGCATTAAAAAAGGTAAGTATTGAGGTTCGATCTGGAGAAATCTTGGGTCTTTTAGGAGATAATGGAGCAGGTAAATCTACTCTTATAAAGATCCTTGCCGGTGTTTTTCCTTCAGATAGAGGTGAAATTTTTTTTGAAGGCGAGCGGGTAAACTTTTCATCCCCAAAAGATGCGAGAGCAATGGGGATTGAAACAGTTCATCAGGCACTATCTTTGGTAGATATAATGAGTATCTCCAGAAACTTTTTTTTGGGAAGAGAACCAACCAGAAGAATAGGACCGATACACTTACTTGATAGGAAAAAGATGAATGAAGAATGCGAAAAAGCTGTTACGGGGTTAGGTGTAAGGGTAAGGTCGCCAAATGAATTTGTATCGATTTTATCCGGAGGAGAAAGACAGGCAATATCCATAGGAAGAGCTATGCATTTTAAAGTCAAACTCCTTATCCTTGATGAGCCTATTGCAGCCTTATCGGTTAGAGAAACAAGGGAAGTTCTTAGACAGGTAGAAAAAGTAAGAGAGTCAGGAGTTTCAGTTATTTTTATTACTCACAATGTTTATCATGTTTATCCTGTTGCAGAAAGATTTGTGATGTTAGATAAGGGGATAAAAATAGGAGAGGTTTATAAAAAAGATGCCAGTCCGGAAAATATTATAGAGATAATAGCCACCGGAAAGATGTCAAAGACATTAAAAACTTGAAAATTAGAGTAAAGGTTTCTAATTTACCTCATATTTTTAGGAGATGTACCAATGAATTCTCGAGAAAGGGTAAGAAAAGCCATTGACCATCAAGAAACTGACCGTATTCCTCTTGATTTAGGCTCAACTTTGGTGACCGGAATTCAAGCAAGCACTTACGCTAAATTAAGGCAGTCTTTGGGCTTAAAGGATGAATTAGTAAAGATAGCCGACCCTTTTCAGATGCTTGGCGAAGTTGAGATGGAGGTAATAGAGAAATTAGGGATTGATACTATAGGATTATGGCTTCCTACTAATTTTTTTGGATTTAGAAATGAGAATTGGAAACCCTGGAAGCTCTTTGATGGTACTAAAGTATTAGTGCCTGAAAAATTTACCACTAAAAAGGATGATGAAGGTAATATCTATCTCTATCCTCAAGGGGATAATTCAGTTCCTCCTTGTGCGAAGATGCCCCGAGAAGGTTATTATTTTGATCTTTTAGTACGTCAAGAGCCTTTTGATGAGAGAAATTTAAATCCGGAGGATTGGGTAAACCAGCAGTATTCAATTTTTTCTGAAGAAACGTTAAGATATTTAGAGAACAGGGCGGATGAGCTATATAAAAATACAGACCTTTGTATTGTTGGAGAATTTATAGATGCAAGCTTTGGAGATATTTCTATGGTGCCAGACCCAGCCATTAAAAATCCTAAGGGGATCAGGGAACCAGTAAGATGGATTACTGCTCATATTGAATATCCCGATTATATCAAGGGAATCTTTGAATTGCAATGTGAAATAGCCCTGAAAAACTTGAAACTCTCTTATGAAGCAGTAGGAAATAAGATAGATGTAATTATGGTTAGCGGAACAGATTTTGGGACTCAAAATGCTCCTTTTATATCACCTGATATGTATCGGGAGTTTTATAAACCCTTTCATAAGAGGATAAATGATTGGATTCATAAGAATACACCATGGAAGACTTTTTATCATAGTTGTGGATCTATTGCTCTCTTTTTAGATGACTTTGTAGAGGTTGGAGTGGATATTTTAAATCCTGTTCAGACCTCAGCCCAAGATATGGATCCCAAAATGTTAAAGGAAAAATACGGAGATAAATTGGTATTCTGGGGTGGCGGGGTAGATACACAGAGGACACTTCCCTTTGGTACCCCTGAAGAGGTAAGAAGAGAAGTCAACGAACGTTGCCAGATATTTGGGAAGGACGGTGGTTTTGTATTTAACACCGTTCACAACATTCAGTCAAAAGTTCCGATTGAAAATCTTATAGCGATGTTTCAAACTATAAAGGAATTTAAATTTTAATTATAAAAAGGAAAGAAGATGGAATTTTCGCTATGCATTGATTCTATATATCCTGAAGATGGTTTAAAAGAAAAATTAGAGAGAATAAAACAGGCGGGATTTAAATTTATTGAGTTTTGGGACTGGAGAGATAAAGATCTCGAAATAATTATCAATAGTAGATTAAAAGTTACTAATTTTAGTGGAAATAGAATATCATCTTTAACTTTGGACGATAAAGAAAAAGTTGTCCAGGAAATAAATACTTCTATTAATATAGCAAAGAGATTAAAATGTGATCGCATTATGTTGTTATCAGATGTATTAGAAAATGATGGAAGCGTAAAAATTAATTCAATAAGCAGTGAAAAAAAATTACTCCAATTATATGATAATCTTAGAGTTCTTGTTGAGGTTGCTAAAAAGAGAGACATTATGTTGGCGATTGAACCTTTAAACTCTTTAAAAGACCATAAGAATTATTTTTTAGATAATTTTCAAAAAACTCTTGAATTAATTCAATCAATAAATTCTGAGCATCTTAAAATACTTTATGATATATACCATATGCAGATTATGGAGGGAAATATATTAGAAACTCTACAGAAATATCATCAATTTATAGGATATATCCACTTGGCAAATGTTCCTTATAGATGTGAACCCTGGATTGGTGAACTTGACTATAAGTTTATTCTTAAAGAACTCTCAAAAATTTATTCAGGATTTGTAGGCTTTGAATTTTTTGTTAAAGAGAAAGATTTTACATTCGAGAAACTATATCAATGGATTCATTCGATTGATTTTTAAAAAGAATATGTTATAAATAATTACTCAGATTAATAAGGGGATTACACAGGTTTTTAATAAGGGATAAAACTTAATGCGCAGTCTAATATAATCTCTGTAATAATTTATTTATAGATTAAAAATTGACAAGAAAGGAAGTTATAAATTATGGAAAAAGTTAATGTTGGTGTGATTGGTGTGGGTAGAATTGGAAGATTACATACTCGAAATTTAAAGTATCAGGTTCAAAGAGCAAGAGTATTAGCAGTTGCTGATATATTTGAAAAGAGCGCCCAGGAAGTGGCATCCCAATTAGAAATACCTATCGCTGAAAAAGATTATCGAGTTTTATTAGAAAATAAGGATATCGATGCAGTGGTAATCTGTTCATCTACTGATACCCATGCTCAGATAATTTCCGAAGCAGCTCAGGCGGGGAAGCATATCTTCTGTGAAAAACCTATCGCTTTAGATATAGATAAAATAGACCAAGCTATAGACGCAGTAAAAAAAGCAGGGGTAAAATTACAGGTCGGATTTAATCGCCGATTTGACCCCAGCTTTAAAAAAGCCAAAGACCTGGTTGCAAAAGGCACAATCGGCACACCTCACTTGGTGCGAATAACCAGCAGAGATCCTGAACCACCACCCATTAGTTATGTTAAAGTATCCGGGGGAATCTTTTTAGATATGATGATCCATGATTTTGATATGGCCCGTTTCCTTTTAGGTCAAGAGGTGGTTGAGTTGATGGCAGTGGGTAGTTGTTTGGTTGACCCGGCTATTGGAGAGGCAGGGGATATTGATACAGCAATAGTTACTCTAAAGTATGAAAATGGTGCCTGGGGAACTATCGATAACAGTCGTAAAGCTGTATACGGCTATGACCAGCGGATAGAAGTTTTTGGCTCAGAAGGTTGCGTAATGGTAGGGAATCCAAAGCCAACAGAAGTAATTATTAATAGCGCTAATGATACCATAAGTGATAAACCTCTTTATTTTTTCATAGAACGATATCAAGAAGCATATTTAGCTGAGATGGAAGAATTTATTGAATGTATTCAGGAAAACAAAGAACCATCAGTAGGTGGATTTGATGGTAAAATTTCTGTCCAGATGGGATACGCAGCTAAAGAATCTCTAATTAAGGGGAGTTTTGTAAAAATAACCGAGTAAAAAATCGGGGAGAAGAAAGGAAAGAATAAGAATCGATTATGAATCCGACAATTAAGGATGTGGCAAGATTAGCGGGGGTCCATCCCTCTACAGTTTCCCGAGTAATAAATGATGATTTCCGGATAAGTGAAAAAACTAAAAACAAAGTTCTTTTGATAATTAAAAAATTAGGATATACCCCCAATGCAATTGCCCGGGGACTAAAGACAAAAAGAACTCATACCTTAGGAATGCTTATTCCGGATATCACCAATCCCTTTTTTGCAGAGATAGCCCGAGGTGTGGAGGACGCGGCAAATAAAAATAATTTCAATGTCATATTGTGCAATACTGATGATAAGCCAAAAAAAGAAAGGACTTACCTGGAGATATTAAGGGGAAAGAGAGTAGATGGTTTAATTTTGGGGACAGCCCATATCAAAGACAAAAGTATCTTAGGATTAGAGAAGAAGAAATTTCCTTATATATTAGTTTCCCGAAATATTGAAAAATTAAATAAAAATTGTATAATCGTTGATGATGTAGAAGGTGGAATTATGGCTACCGAATATTTAATTAAGATTGGTCATCGTCGAATTGCCCATATCACTGGGCCTCTTAAAACAAGATCAGCACTTAATAGATTAAAAGGTTATAAATTAGTATTGAAAAAACATGGGATTGAATATAAAGATGAATTGGTAGGAGAAGGTGATTTTAAGATAAAAGGCGGTTATCAGGTTATGAAGAGATTTTTAAAATTAGCTGAACCACCTACTGCTATATTTGCTGCCAATGATTTGCTGGCTTTAGGAGCTATGCAGGCTATTCAAAAAAAGAATTTCCATATTCCAGAAGATTTTTCAGTAATAGGTTTTAATGACATCAAATTAGCATCTTTTATCTATCCCCCTTTGACTACTATTCGTCAGCCAATGCTGGAGATGGGAGCATTGGCAGTAAAGATGTTAATAAAGATAATAGAGGAGGGAGAATTTAATCAAAGAAAAGAAGTGTTAGAATCTAAATTAATCATCAGAGAATCTTGTAAAAAGATAAACAGAAAATAAAAAAAGTAAATTTTAAATTAAAATTAAAAAAAAGGAGAAACAAAAATGAAAACTGTAACTTTGTATGCTGATTGGCAGCCTAAGCCAGATTTCAAATTAGGAGCGAAAGATATTGACGGGAAACTTACTTATTTGGGAAGCAAAGTTTGGAAGAATCCGGAGATTAAAATAGTGGAGAAAGATGTTCCCAAAATTGGGCTCACAGAGGTTTTAATTAAAGTTAAGGCTTGCGGAATATGTGGTAGTGATGTCCATATGGCTCAACCTGATGATGATGGTTATATCTGGTACCCGGGACTTACTGCTTTTCCGGCAACTTTAGGTCATGAATTTTCAGGAGTGGTAGTGGAGGCAGGTGAACAGGCAATTAACAAGAGAACGGGGAAGAAATTCGAAGAAGGAGAAGCAGTAACTGCAGAAGAAATGTTTTGGTGTTCTTCTTGCCGACCCTGTGCGGATGGCTATCCTAATCACTGTGAGAAATTACAGGAGATTGGTTTTAGTTGCGATGGGGCTTTTGCGGAGTATGTTAAAGTTGATTCCCGCTATATTTGGAGTCTGGAAGAACTAAAGAGGGTTTACAAGGGTGATGGCTTATTCCTGGCTGGTAGTCTAGTTGAACCTACTTCTGTAGCTTATAATGCAATGATAGAGCGAGGAGGAGGGATAAGACCCGGAGATAATGCAGTAATTTTAGGCGGAGGACCTATTGGTCTTGCTGCAGTAGCTATAATGAAAAAAGCCGGAGCCTCCAATGTAATTCTCTCTGAACCTTCTGAACCAAGAGCAAAATTAGGCAAGTTGATGGGTGCAGACCATATCATCAATCCTCTTAAAGAAAACTTTACTGAGAGAGTGTTAGATATAACCGGTGGTTTGGGAGCTAAATTGTATTTAGAAGCAACCGGTTTACCTGATAAGGTCTGGGCAGATATTGAACAATCTATCTGGGAAGGCAAGATGATTAACAGCACAGTAGTAATTGTCGCCCGTTCAGATAAGAAGATTCCGGTAACCGGAGAAGTCTTCCAGGTAAGAAGAGCTTCTATCGTTGGTTCCCAGGGGCATTCCGGACACGGAACATTCCCCCGAGTTATTAGTTCAATGGCCTCAGGAATGGACATGACTCCATTGATTACCAAAAAGATAACTTTAGACGAAGTTCCGGAGAACATAGTCCTCCTACGAACCAATAGAACAGAATGTAAAATTACCTGTTTATTTTAATAATTTAATTTAATGAAAAGGAGAAAATAAAATGACTGATAATAAAAAAAATGAAAAATGGCTGACTACTGATTATCCTCAGATAGTCTTTGAAAATAGCCAGGTAGGCAGATTAAAAAAAGAATTATTTGATGCACCGATGAGTAAAATTGAAGAAGTACTTAAAGAATACGAAATCCCTTCTCCTTCTGAATTAGGGAAGGCAGGAAGCTATATTCAGACTACTCCCCGTATGCATGTTATAGAAAATAGACGTAAAAATGATTTTGTCTTTGTTCCGGTAGGATGTACCGAATGTCATGGTGATTATGCCAACACTGGCTTGGATACTTTTATGGTCACCCAGATTTGTGAAGGAGTACGTCGTTATATAAAAAATAGGGATGGAGTAGGTTGCAGCCTGGCATTGCCTCCCTTAAACTATGGTGCACATCCTTATCATCATTGTGGCATGGCCGGAACAATTATTATGCCTGAAGATGTAGTAAGAGAGACTATGATTAATGTGATGTACGGACTCTGGAATGATGGATTCCGCAAACAGATGTGGGTTAATAACCATGGGCAATTATGGGTATTAGAATCAGCCATCCAGGAATTCTGCAAACGCTACCAACTACCGGGTATCTACCGGGTAATTGACTGGCATAGGTCAATCAGAGAATTCTTTATTCCTATCGACAGAGAAGATAGTCTCACCACAGATTTTATTCATGCTGATGAGGCAGAAGCTTCAGTTGCCCAATTATTATTCCCGGAAATGTTAGATATGAAATATGCGGTAGATACCGAAGGTGAATCTTTATTACCTGGTGGTCATTTTGATACATCAGTTGACCCCTACCGTCGTCCTCAACTGTGGCAGCAGGGAGAGGGTCAATCTGCCATTGAAAGATCGGCTGTTCCGGAAGGAGTAGTAGGCTGTCCGACTCGGGCCAGTGCTGAAAAAGCAAAACGTCCTATTGCCGCTATTCTCAGATACTTAACTTTGGTTCATGATGAGATTATGGAGACCTATCCGGCTGGTAAAATACCTCCGGTAGAAAAGATTAGTCTGCGTGACCCCAAAGAGATGGAACCTTTCTTAAAGGAACCGATGAGCAAAGGCTGGAAATCCGTCTTTGAATTACCATATATCGGGCAAATAAACAGTCTATAGTGAATAGTTATTTGTCATTGCGAACGAGTGTAACGAGTGCGGCAATCTCATAAAATAACGTATAGCGGGTAGTGTAGAGTAATTAGTTAGTGGTTAATTAGTTACCTGGTTAAGAAAATAGAAAAAGAAGCTAGGAGACAGAATAAATTCGTAGAAGATAGTGATATATAAGTATAATATGTAGGGGCAGACCTCGTGTCTGCCCAAGATAAGTAAACCGTAGGACAGGCATCTCGCCTGTCTACTAATAATATCTAACAAAGAAGAAGAAATTGTTGCGAGTTGACAATTACCAGATTTATTTTAATTATAACAGGAGTATTTAAGGATGAAAAAAAGTATAGTAGTTTCTATTCAGCCTACTAAATTTTCCGCTTTAGCCTTTAGAGAGGATTTTGAAGAAAGCATTAAAAAAGTCGCAGATTTAGGTTTTGATGGAGCAGAATTAGCGGTCAGAAATCCTAAAGATTTAAAAGTAGAAGATGTTATTGAGATAATAAAAGAAAATAATTTGGAAGTCCCGGCCATCGGCACCGGACAGGCCTACGGAGAAGAAGGTTTAAGCTTTTCTGATCCTGATGGAACAATTAGAAGGATGGCGGTAGAAAGAATAAAAGACCAGATAATATTTGCCTCCAATTTTAATGCACAGGTAATTATCGGATTAGTAAGAGGGAATATTGAGGAAGGCGTAAACAGGGCAGAAGCTGAAGAATGGACAATTGATTGTTTGAGAAAATGTACAGAGTTTGCAAAAGAATACAATATAAGGCTTACCTTAGAACCGGTAAATAGATATGAGAGTAATTTTATTAATACCCTTAACGAAGGAATTGAATTTATTAAGCGGGTAGGAGCACCTAATTTGGGATTGTTGGCAGATACTTTTCATATGAACATCGAAGAAGTTTCAATCTACGACAGTATTATCCAGGCGAAAGATTATATTACCCATGTTCATTTTGCCGATAGTAACCGCTGGGCACCCGGCTGTGGCCATCTTGATTTTACAAAAATAGTTCAGACATTAAATAATATAAATTACCAGGGTTATGTCTCTGCAGAAATTCTCCCTTTACCCGATTCAATTAGTGCTGCCCGAATAACAGCTGAGACATTAAATAAAATTAGAGTAGATTTTTAATTTAGCGGGAACTCCCCATCTGTTAAGGTGGGGATGAGAGCAAATATCTTGACAATAAAAACTTGCTAAAATTATAAAATCTTACTATAATATTTAATATAGAATGAAATTCTACATTATAGAAAGTATTTTTAGCTATATTATATTTTACCCGAAGGATAAAAGCTTTTATTGCTTAAAATAAAAAATATCAAAGGTTAGTGAAATGAAAAAAGAATATATTTCTATTCGGGGAATAAACCTTCCTTTCTATCGCTGTCATACTTTAATTATTGGTTCGGGAGCTGCTTCTTTAAATTGTGCCCTTCATCTGCATAATTATGGCTTAAAAGATATAGCGATCGTTACCGAATGTTTAGGAGGAGGTACTTCTAACAATTCTGGATCGGATAAACAAACTTATTACAAATTATCCCTTTTTGGCGAAGAGAAAGATTCAGTCTACGAAATGGCAAACACTTTATTTTCCGGAGGGTCAATGCATGGTGATATTGCTTTAATTGAAGCAACTCTATCATCACAGGAGTTTTATCATTTAGTAAAAATTGGTGTCCTTTTTCCTCATAATGCTTTTGGGGGATATGTTGGGTATAAAACCGATAATGACCCTAAGCAGCGAGGTACTTCAGCTGGTCCTTGGACTTCTCGACAGATGTATAGAAAATTATTAGTACAAGTGCAAAAGGAAAAAATCCCTATCTTGGATGAATACGAAGTAATTTCTCTTCTAACCAACGGAAAAGGAGCAGAAAAAAGAGTAGTGGGGGCAATAACTATTAACAAAAATATAACTTCTACTGGGCTGTCCTCTTTAGCTATTTTTCAAGCAGAGAATATTGTAATGGGAACTGGTGGTCCCGGTGGTTTATATAAAACTTCAGTTTATCCGGAAAAACATTTAGGTAGTACTGGTATTGCTTTGGAAATAGGGGCTAAAGCGGTAAACCTAACTGAATGGCAGTACGGGTTAGCCTCTACTAAATTTCGTTGGAATTTATCCGGTACTTATCAGCAGGCTATCCCTCGTTACATTAGTACTAAATTAGATGGTTCAGGCGAAAAAGAATTTTTAAATGAATATTTTCCAACCATGAGAAAATTAGCTACTGCCATATTTCTTAAGGGGTATCAGTGGCCATTTAATGTAGAGAAAATAAAAAATTACGGTTCCTCTTTAATCGATATTTTGGTTTATCAGGAAAATATTCTTAAAGGACGTCGAGTTTTTCTCGATTTTAGAAAAAATCCTACGGTAAGCCATGAATTAGAGAAATTTAACCTAAATAATCTAGCCCCCGAAGCTTATACTTATTTAAAGGAAGGAGAAGCACTTTTAAGTACTCCTTTCGCCCGGTTAGAACAAATGAACCCCTTAGCGGTGGAACTCTATCGGCAACAAGGGATTGACTTAAGTAAAGAACCCTTAGAAATAGCCGTTTGTGCCCAGCATAATAATGGAGGTTTAGTCGGTAATATTTGGTGGGAATCCAATATTAAGCATTTATTTCCTATAGGAGAGGTAAATGGTAGCCATGGAGTTCATCGCCCCGGTGGTTCTGCTT
>Ga0209986_10003842_pt1 | contig 12968 bp, 14 predicted proteins | sample BlataG_FD_183168 | JGI IMG/M metagenome (GOLD analysis project Ga0209986, IMG submission 183168) | Deep subsurface microbial communities from Black Sea to uncover new lineages of life (NeLLi) - Black_00105 metaG (SPAdes) (version 2) | ecosystem: Environmental > Aquatic > Marine > Oceanic >...
CGAGAACTTTAGGTGCAGCCCCGCTGACAGCAGATAGAACCGTCACGTTTCCTATTCTAAAACACTCGTTAATAGCCTCCTTTACTTTAGCTTTCGCAAGGTCCCTTTCAGAAACAGGGGCAACAATGATGGTCGCAGGGGTATTCGTCCACGGTCCAATATTTATCAATAAGCACATTGGCGAACCTGGCCCACTTGTCTTCGTTAGCGCCATATTGATAGCACTCTCCGGCTTAGTATTTGTAACAATAAGATTGTTGGGGCCTAGGCTCAAAATGCCTGTTAGAAAAGTTTGGCCGGTAGCAGAAAGAAAATTGAGCAGTTCCACAATTGCATCTTCTAGAAATGGTTTAACGCTTTTAATATTTTTCGTTATAGTGCTTGTTCCGTCTCTTTTCGTGGCAGTTCCAGCATTTGAAGCCATTTTTACAGGTGTTCTGCCGGAAGCTTTAGGTGGGGTCGGTGTTTGGGGGGATTATTGGCGAAGTATATCTCTCTCGTATTTCGTTGGAATTGTTGTTACATTGTTAAACGTTGTTATCGGTTTGCCTATGGCTATTATAATAGCGCGAAGGAAAATTGGAAATGGTCCATCGGCGGTTTTAGACGTACTTGTCAACATTCCGATAATTGTTCCTTCGGTTGCTTTAGGGGCTTCTCTCGCCATTTTCTGGAAGGAAAATTTTGTGTTCATGCCTGAAATTTGGCTGCTTATTTTCGCGCATCTTTCGATTACTTATCCTTATTTTGTAAGGTCGATGTCAGCTGCCGTAGAGAGAATAAGTATGGAGTTGGAGGAGGCTGGAAGGACGCTTGGAGCCAGGCCACTGGGTGTGTTTAGAACGATAATTTTTCCATTGACCAAGTATTCTATGCTTTCTGGTGCAATCATGATGTTTACAAGAAGCGTAAGTGAAACTGGGGCCACTTTAGTTGTTAGCAATCTTGTTACTGCTCCAGTTTTATTGGTTAACTGGGTTAAGAGTGAAGTTTCAACAGCCACTCTAGGGCTAGGTTGCGGTTTCCTTATACTATTCTCTTTCATAATCTTGTTGGTTCTGAGGCTTGTTGTAAAAGGAAGGGAAGCATACTAGCATGTTTAATATATCGCTAAAACCTTATGCATTCTTTCATGCTCACGTAGACTCAAAGGAGGCGGAAACAAGTGCCTAGTGTCCGTCTAATGAATGTGACAAAGAGGTATGGAAAAATAGTCGCCGTGGACGGTGTAAACCTCCACATTTACGATAAGGAATATTTCTCGTTGCTTGGTCCAAGCGGTTGTGGAAAAACAACTTTGTTGAGGCTTATTGCTGGGTTAGTTCAGCCGGATGAAGGTGAAGTTTACATTGGAGATAGACTTGTTAATGACGTCCCGCCTGAGGATAGGGACATCGGGTTTGTCTTCCAGACTTTTGCTTTATTTCCTCACATGAATTCTTGGGATAACGTAACTTATGGTCCAAGAGTGAAAGGTTTCGACATGAAAAAGGCAGAGACAATAGGACATGAAGTGCTTGATATGGTTAGACTGCATGAACGTTTGGATGCCTATCCAAACGAGCTGAGTGGAGGCATGATGCAGAGGATAGCTGTGGCAAGAGCATTGGCAGCAGGTTCAAAATTGCTACTTCTCGATGAGCCGCTAGGACAGTTAGACGCGAAGGTAAGAAATGAATTGAGATACGAAATAAGAAGGATGACGAAGGATTTGGAGTTAACAGCCATACACGTCACACACGACCAAGCTGAAGCCATGACAATTTCAGACAGAATCGCAGTCATAAAAAAGGGAAAAATCTTGCAGGTTGGAACTCCAAAGGAGCTGTATATGACACCGAAAAGTGTCTTTATAGCCCATTTCATCGGAGAATCAAACTTTCTAGAAGGCTACGTTTCAAACCTAAGCAGAACATTAGCAATAATAGAGCTTCGCGGTGGAATAAAAGTTCAAGCAGGAGTCCCAAAAAATATGGAGAAGGGAGATAGGGCGGTTTTAGCCATAAGACCAGAAACTTTTGTCATCGAAAAGGGGATGAAGAAAATTAAAAACTCGATTTTAGGCATTGTAGAAAGAATAACATTTGAGGGAACAAATATAAGATATGAAATTAGACTCAGAAACGAGGATTTAGTTGTGGTTGTTAGACCATCTTTAGTTGAAGAGTGGCTTAAGGTAGGCGAAAAAGTCACCCTAAGCTTTTCACCTGAAAACACACACGTATTCGCATATCCAGAGGCAGGGCTGAGGGAGGAATTAGCTGTTGAGTGAATTAATAAAGTGGTTTGAGAAAAGAAGAGAAACAAAAGCCTTAGCAACTGTGCAACGACACCTAATCCTGACAACAGAAATAGTTGCAGATTTAGAAATGGCAATCGGTGCATCCATTAGAAAAGACGAAAAAGAAAAGCAAAGGTGTATTGACAGAGTGACAAGCGGTGAAAAGGAAGCAGACGGATTACGCAGAAAAGTTATAGACGACGTTTCAAAGGGAGAACTCTCACCGATTGACAGGGTTGACTTGATGGAACTTGTGAAGAGCGTAGACATGGTTGCGGATTGGAGTAGAGAGTCCACTCGTGTACTGAGAGCCATATCGATGGATCAGGTGCCAATTTCACTCAAGGATGTGTTCATGGAAATGGTTCGAAACGTAAAGGAATGTGCAATTTCCCTTCAAAAATGCGTCAATAAAATGATGACAAAACCGGAAGAAGCGCTTCAAGCTGCAGACACTGTGGAACGAAAGGAAGAAAAAGTTGACGATATACACGAGAAAGCCAGAATACTGCTCGGAAAAGAAGATTTGCCGAGATCTGGAGTAGCAGTTTTGGTAAGCCAGCTTTTCGAAGCCTTAGAGATGATTGCGGACTCTTGTGAAGATGCATGCGACCAAGTAAGAATAATAATGGTTCGAAAATGAGTGATTAACCATGCTAGAAATGAAAGTTGATGTATCTGAATTAAAAAGCGAAGGCAGCGACCTAATCAAAGAACTAGCCGAATTCCTAGAAGAAAAAACGAAAGCAGAGGTTGAAACAGCAACAGATGAAATAGTTGTGAAAGGCGAAGGAAAAAACGTTTCAAAATCATACTTGCGAGTGCTTTTGCGAAAGTTCCTCCACAAACAGGAACTAAAGGAGTATTTCAGAGTTATAGGTGGAAAAGAAAACACCTTGATTGTTAAGGAGAGGAAAATCTCCGAGGAATAGTTTATTTTTTCTTTTTGAGTGCTTCACGTTTCTTTTTAGTGAAATCTTTCTGGATTTCTAGCATGTAGTTTCTTGCAATATAAGCACTCTTGTAAGCGTCTGACAACTTTTCGCTTTCTATATATTTTTCAGCTTCGTCAAGCAAATCTTGCACTGTAACCAGCGTCGGACCAACTTCGACTTTTTTGAGTTTTGGGTTAAGCTTCCATTTTGATTTGTCAATTTCATTTTGAGCTGTCATTGAGAATAGGAACAATGCGTATTCTAGTTCGGCCGCTGCAAGCCAAACGCTATCCGTAAGCAAATTATCATCTTTTTTATCCATAGCTAGCATTGAGTCATCGAGATATGCTATGGCGGACTTCAAAGCCTTCAGCATTTTCCTGTTAGTTGTCATCGTCTCAACTCGTTTTAGCACATTAATACCCGTCAGTCCTTTTTTATTGTTTCGTCAAGCCAGAATGCTTTCAATTCTTCTCTTTGGCAATGAAGAGGATTCCTAGCAGAATGAAAACGGCGCCGAAAACGAATATCGCCGCGGGTTTTTCTTGAAACAAGAGTATGCCTAGAATTGTAGCGCCGATAGGTTCAAGCAAAGCCATTGTTGCGGTTTCGAAGGATTTCAGGTTTGATAAGGAAGAAAAATAAAGTGTATGAGCTGCTGCTGTTGGTAGTATGCCTAATCCTATCAGTGGAAGGATTATTTCTGCTGCAGTTGGCAACGTTGAAATTTTGTTTGTGGTGGGTATGCTTAATATTCCTATGATCGTGGCTGTGAGCATATAAATTGGGAGCATTGTGGGAAGTACATTCATCTTTTTACGTATTTTCCTGCCATAATTCAGATAGAAAGCTTCAACTAACGCAGCCAAAACAGCCTCTAGATCGCCTTTCAGGCTTGGAAAAATACCTTCTGGATAAGCATTTGCATTCGTAACAGTGGTTTCACCATAGGCAATTACGAGTACACCTATGAACGAGATTGTTAAGCCCAAGATTGCCAAACGGGACGGTTTAATCTTAAAAAGGAAAGTTGAGACGAATACCGAGAAAATCGGAGTTGTGTTTACGAGGACAGTTGCGTTTAGGATTGTTGTATCCTTAACTGCAGATATGAAAAATATGAAGTGGAGAGCAAGGAAAACGCTGAGGATGAATAGTTCTTTCAGATTTTTCCTTACGACGCTAAAATTGAAAGATTTTTTCAGAACAATCAATACTATGACTAGGATTAGGCAGGCGATTATTAGACGCCAGAAAGCTATACAGAACGTGTCTAGGTTTTGTAGAAATCTTATGAAGATGGCTGCTGTTCCGAAGAGAACTCCAGCGGTCATGCCTTCTGTTAGAGCCAGTTTTCTTGTTCTCACAGCATCTAGCCGCCCTTTTCACCTTCCAATTGAACACTGCCATGTGAGTTAAGTTTATACCTATTTTTCATTATATCAATGTTTCAAGAATTCAAAGGTGAATATTGTGATGAACACTGAAGAAATCATGGAATTATCCTTGAAACTTGCAGAATTGAAAGATGTTCCGGAAGACAGCACCATATACGTGAGCGGCAGAGACATTGGAAAGGTCTTGTTCTGTATTGATGCTGGTGTTCCTGAACTTTTGCTTGCGAAACAGCTAGGTTATGATGCTGTGATTGCTCATCATCCACAAGGCGGAACGGCAGTCGTAAACTTTCATCAAGTTTTCAACAGGCACATTCAACAGATGATCAAGGCTGGAGTTCCAAGGGAAGAAGCACAAAAAGTTGTTAAAAAGAAGCTACAAACATTAGAGGTGCAGAGACATACGCAAAATTATGCTCATGCAGTTGATGTTGCAAAGCTTTTGAAAATGCCTTACATGAATATACACACGCCTTTAGATGAGGTTGGAAGAAGAATAATGAGTGAACAAATCCATAGCAGAATCAACGAAAATTCCACGGTGCAACATGTGGTTTCTGCTCTAAAAGAGCTGAATGAATTCAAAAATGCAGTTACAGAAATTAAGATTCGACTGGGAAGAGCTGAAAACCTTGCTGGAAAAGTTGTGATGTCGCATGGTGCTGGAACGAATGGTGGCTATGAAATTGCGAAAACATACTTCAAACACGGCGTCGAAACAGTTGTATACATTCATATAAGTCCTGTAGATCTGGAGAAACTGAGAGCTGAACGCAACGGAAACTTGGTAGTTACTGGACATATTGCAAGCGATTCTGTGGGCATAAACCCCTTAATTCATGAGCTTGAAAAAAGGAATGTTCCGGTAGCAACTATTGGAGTTGTTTCAGGCTAAGAGAAGGAATCTAGCATTGAAACTGGTTCTTAAGAAAAAGGGCATCATCATGATTTGCGTATGAAACCTATAGACGGATGAGAAAAATTGAAGGATACCAAGGAAAAACCTGGTCCCTGTTGTCTGGAAAGCGTATCTCACTCTTTATGGCTGTTTGCCAATTGAAACCTTGCTTATGCCTGCTTCTTTTTCAAGCCTTATCACATGTTCAGCCTTTTCTGCAAAGGCTTCGCTGTGCGTAACCGCTATTATTTGTTCTATGGCTTTGAAGCGTGAGATTGCTTCGGCAAGGCGGTCTATTGATCCGTCTTCTCTTCCAAGGCTTTCAGTTGGTTCATCAAGCAATAACATGCTTAATCCGTGGCCTGTTCTAGACTGCATGATTAATTGTCCTAGTCCTAGGCGATATGCAAAGGCAAGCAATGTTCTTTCTCCGCCTGACAGGTTTGAAACTTCTCGTTCAGCACCGCTTTCGCTTTTCACGTATGGTGTATAAGTCTCGTCGATTAAGACGTTTATTAGAGCGCCCTCTCCGCCTACTAGGGTGTCGAGAACTTGCTGGACAAAGTTTCTTAGGACTTTTACAAATTCGCTTCGCAATTTCGGCTGAATGCTTCTGTAAGCGTTGCGTATGCCACCGATGATCTCAACAACCTTTACTATTTTCTCCATGCGCTCAATCTTTTGTTGAGCTTGGTCAATTCTCTCTTTCATTTCGTCCAAACGCCTAAACAAGTCTTTTTTGCGGTTTTCCTTAGTTCGCAACTCGGATTCTAACAGATAATATTGTCTGAAAACGTGTTCTCTCTGAACTCTTGCGGCTTCCAGCTTAGACATATCGAACTTGCAAATTTCTCTTCGCGCGGCTTGAAGTTGTATGCGTAATTCGTTTTCCAGTCTTTGTTTTTCCTCAAACTCCTTTGAAAGTTCAGCCAGTGTTTGAGATTCGTCGTTTATTCGGGTTTTTAACTCTTCAATTCTTGGGGCAAGCATTTGCAGGTTTGAAAAGGCAGCGTTTGCCCTGTTTTTTATTTGCCTTAGTTCTTCAATGTCGTGTCGAAGCTGGCTTATCGTTTTTTGCCTTTCACTGTTTTCTTCTTGAATTCTTTGCATTAGGTTATTTTTGTATTCCGTTGTTAAGGATTGGAGACAGAGTGGACAGCGGTTTTCAGTGGATAGTGAGGAAATTCTTTTGCGGTCTGTTTGCATGCTTCTGAGGGCTGCTTCTTCTTCACCTTTTAGGCTGGCGATTTGGTCATCAAACGTTAACATGTATTGTCTTAATGCTTCAATCGGCTGGTCTGGCAAAATACCAACTCCCTTAAACTCAGCCTTACAAGATTCCATCTGCGTTTCCATAGTGTTCAAACGTTGCTTCAAATTCTCAACAGCAATTTTTTTCCCTTCAATTTTCTCAGCTAAAGATGCGGAAGTATCCTCCACATTCGTTAGGTTTGCTTGTGTCTGCGCCTCTTTCCGTTTAAGCTCTTCGGTCAGGGTTTTTACTTCTTCCAGCCTTTTAAGTTTCAAATCTGCATCTTGTAAGGCTTTTTTGGCTTCTTCCAGCTTTTGTGCCATATCTTGCAGTTCAATCTCGATGAGTGAAAATTCCTCGGCTGTGTTGTTATATTCGGTGCTTAGTTTTTCCATTCCAACATCTGGGTCTTTTTCGTAGGCTCTTCGTTCTCCTTCGTATTCACGTTGATATCCAGCGAGGTTGCTCCATGCTTTTTCATAATCTGATAAGCCGAATAATTCGTCTAATCGTTTTTGCCTTTCTCTAGGCCTAGCGTCCAAAAGCTCCTTCAAATGTTCTTGCCGAACCCAAACTATTTCACGGAAAAGTTCTTTATCCAAACCTGTTACTGTCTTGAGTTGTTCAGCCACCGCGTCACCTTTCACACTTGCTATTAAGTTTTCATCTTGAAAGAGTTTCAGTTCATCAAAGTCTTGGCTTATGCCCTTGCCACGCCTCTTCAGTCCACGTAATATTTTGTAGCTTTTTCCATTCTGAACGAATTGAAGTGTAACTTTTCCGTTGTCTACACCTTCACGGAGCAAGTAATCGTAGCTTCTGCCGAGGGGTTCTCCAAACAACGCAAAGTCTATGGCATAAAGTGTGCTGGATTTTCCACAGCCTAAACCGCCGACTAGACAGTTGAAGCCTTTTGCGAAGGGCACTGTTGACTTTACGTGAGAGCGGATGTTTTCCAATTGAATAATTTCAATTCTCATTTCAGAAGCTCCTCGAAGGTTTGTTTCACTTTTTCTTCCTCCTTCTTGGTCAGCGGTTCAATAAGGCTGACTGCTACGCGGGCTATTTTTTCGGCTTCGTCACTGGTGTAGCGTTCAGAGAAAATCTGCATGAAGTATTCGAAAGCCTTCGTTTTTAAATCCTTAAACTCGGCTTCGAATATTGAACGAACAATCTCTTCTGATACTTCAGTTTCACGCAGCAAAACAACAGGGTGCACAAGCAAAGCCTTTTCAGCAGCACTTCTAAGCTGGGAAACATCCACTTCTGCACGAGTCGCCTCAGCAGGCAAAACTCCTCTCAACACTGGAACTATTATTACACCTTCTTCATCAGCTCCCCTTACAAGCTGAACAGCTAGCTCGGTTATTTTTGAAGGAGTTACACCAGTAAAGTCGTGCTCCAATACAACAAATTTGCGTGGAGACTCTAACCGCATAAACTGCGGTGAGGCTGTTCCTTTTTCGTCCACTTCAACATAATAGAAGCCCTTATCATTTTTCCCTTCTTCATAATCGACGGTTTCCGTGCTTCCACTGTAAACCAGCAAGCCTGTCTTAAACTTGCCCTTGTAAGATTTATGCACATGCCCAGCAGCATAATAATCAAAACCTTCTGGTATAAGTTCAGGTGGAGCTTCAGCCTCTATATAAGGGGGGGTCAAGCTTGGAATGTCTAAAGCCATGTGCAAAACAAAGATGCTAAATAGTTCTGGGTCTGGTGCTGGTTTGTTCTGCTCCATAAAAGCAGGAAGCAGCTCTTCAGTCCTCCGCCTAGTTCTAAAATTTGGCACCCCATAAACGTAGCAGCAATCTTCCTTTCTCCAGCAAGCGCCTTCATGTCTTGGCAAATGATAAACCAACCCAGCACTATCCAAAGGATTCAAAATAGTTCCAGTTACAACGTTAGGCGCTGAATCATGTGAACCGTCAACTGTTAAAACTGGAATTCCAGCCTCGCGAAGACGACTAAAATTTTTAATGGCTCTCTCTAATGTGACGTTTGAAGGACGAGCATGATTGAACAAGTCTCCGGCTATAATCATAAAATCAGGCTTCAACTCGATGGTTTTGTCAACCAGTTCTTGAAAAGCCCTGTCAAAATCTTCACGTCTAGCTTCCAAGCCATATTGTGAGTAGCCTAAATGGAAGTCAGCAGCGTGAACAAAACTGAAAGCCTTCAAATGGTCCTTTCCTCCCTATCAAACTGTAAACGCTTGACTTTAGCTTAGCATTGTCAGTTTTAAGTATTTAGCGCTGTTCGCGTAACCTTTTCCAAGCTTTAGGGGAAACATATAACAACAAGCTAACATTCTAGTCATAAAAGGCATGCCGAATGAAATGTCAAAAATGCGAGAAAGACGTTTTCTTACCTTTTAGATGCCCATATTGCGGAGGCTACTTCTGCTCGGAACACCGCCTGCCGGAAAATCACGATTGCCCAAGAATGGAATTGGCAAGAGCGCCAAAGAAAGAAACAAAACCAATAGTTGTTCAAAAACAAAAACCGTACGAATACACAGTAAGCTACTCGCCAAGATTCCAAGCCAAAAAATTCCAGTTCAGCCAAAAAGAACTCAAACACCTAACAGTTGGAGCACTTCTTGTTATGGGAGTTGGAATATCCTTCATCCCACAGATTCTAGATCTATCAGTGCTAATCCTGTTTAGCCTCGCAATAATCTTCACGTTTTCATTCTTCATTCACGAAATCGCTCACAAAGTATCAGCACAACGCTATGGACTCTGGGCTGAATTCCGACTAACCCTCTTCGGATCGCTTCTAACACTCCTTTCAATGATCCCATTCGCGTTTTTCAAAATAATATCACCCGGCGCCGTAATGATTGCAGGACCAATAACAAAGAAGGAGGCTGGAAAGACAGCCGCCGCCGGACCCCTAACGAACATCACGCTTTCAACAATATGCACTGCAATCTTTGCCACAGGTGCGCCGAGCACCATCGCGATAATCGCGGGTTTCAGTGCATGGATCAACGCCATCATAGCTCTCTTTAATCTTATACCGTTTGGAATACTTGATGGATTCAAGGTTTTTCGATGGAACAAAGTAGTATGGGCTTTAGCCTTCACTGCAAGTCTAATTCTCACAATTGTCTGTTACATCTATATTCTGTAAATCCAAAAATATATTTCACAATTGCTGTTAGAGAAGTTCTATAGTCACGTGCACTTCTTCTGGAACACGAATACGCATTATACGCCTCATAACACGCTCTTCAGAATCAACATCTATGAGACGCTTATGAATACGTAACTCCCACCGGTCCCATGTAGCAGTTCCCTCACCACAAGGGGACTTTCGAACAGGAACCCTCAGCCTTTTAGTAGGCAACGGAACCGGACCTGTCATTTTAACTCCGGTTTTCTCGGCTATGGCTTTCAGTTCTTGGCATACCTCTTCCAACTTTTTGTAGTCTGTACTTGTTAAACGTATCCGAGCTTTTCTAGCCATCGCCCTAATCTCAGCTTTTATGGTGTTTACCTTACACACCAAAGCACAAATAAAAACCTATCGAAACAAAAGTTATAACAGGTGCTACATGCGTTAAAGGATGCAAATGGAAAAACGAAAGTTGAAAGTAAAGGGAATAATTCTAGATCTAGATGGTACAATAGTTGACTCAAGAGAAGCATACGCAGAAGCTGCGAAGGCTGCTTTTGCAGCGATAGGACAAGAAAACGTTGACATCAAAATAGCAACGGAAATCCCAAGGAGACTTGAACAAAACCTTTCAATAAACAATATGATAAACGGAATTAATGCAAAGAAGTTCTTAGATGCCTATCTCAAATCATATTACAAGCTAGCAGCTACAAAGACAAAACCAATACCCAACGTTTCAGAAACCCTGAAAAAACTCTCTCAAAAAGCGAAGCTAGCGCTAATAACAATGCGTCATGTCCCGAAAGAAAAAGTCATTAAGGAACTGGAAAAATTCGGCTTGGCCAAGTATTTTCAGCTTGTAACAACTGCGTTAGACACTTCCCAGCCGAAACCGTCTCCAGAAGCTCTAACAAAGTGTGCAAGGCAGTTAGGCATTCATACAAGCGAATGTGCTGTTGTAGGTGATTCCGTCGTGGATGTGAGATCTGGTAGAAACGTTGGAGCTAAAACAGTTGCCGTCTTGTCCGGAATATTCACAAGAGAAGAATTAGAAATGGAGAAACCGTATTTGATTTTAAAAAGCGTCAACGAACTTCCAGATTTTCTTGAATAGACTCTAAAATGGGCTTCAGAATATTCTTGAATGTATAATATGGCTAAAAAATATCTAAAAATGTTATAGAAGCAACCATAAATAAAGCTTAATTAAAACCTCAGCCTTAGATTTTAGGTGGAGAAGGCTTCGAGGCTGGAGTAACTGATGAATTTCATCGAAATACTGTTGTCAGAAAAACTGAAAAGCAAAAATCCAATGTTGGATATTTTTGGTTCGGACCGCAAAGTTCTCCAGATAGCATGCCAAGACTTGACAAACTATCTTAAATTTCACTGGGACCTCGTTGGAAAAGAGGCAAATGAATGTGAACTCGTAGACAAACTAGAAGAATTCCATAGCGAAAACCCAGATGAGCTGGAAGAATTTATAAATTTGTGGACTGGAATATGGCTTAAGAAATGGAAAGAACGGGTAAAACTTCTAATAGGCAAAGACAAAGCCAAAAGATGGAACAAAGTTACAAAAATCCTTAACAAAGCACAGCCCCTATGGAAAAAACTTGCAGACCGCACAGAAATGCAAGAAGTAGTCACGTCTACACTTATCAAGAATGGTGAGATTTGCGGCACATCAATCCTTGCCGAGAACCTTCTAAAAATGGAGATAGGTCGAAACAAGAAGAAATACACTAACGAAGAAGAACAGGTAATAAGCGTTGTCAATAATTCTTTGAGAAAAGCCAGAGAACTAGCCCGAAGCAAAGGGCCATTAATCTTCGTTAAAGTTGATAAGGGCTACTACCAACATTCACAATAAACTGCAAGACTTAACTGGTTCTCTCCCTATGAAGATTTCTAGTTCTCCATGAGGACCTATTAATGGTCGTTGTTTTTCCATAACCACATGCTCCACATCGCCTCTTTGAAACATTATACGCTCTTTTCCCGCATCTTCTACACCGTATGTGAAGAGTCTTCCCAGCACGTTTACCAAAAGACGGCGTTCCTTTCCCCAAAATTTTCACCTTGGCGGAGGTGAAATCAGAACAACATTGTCTCCGCGAACTATTATTAATCCTAGCTTCTTCACATCTTCAACGTTCGTTGTGTCTTCAGTTTCCTCTAAAACCAGGTTCAGATGCTGGTCAAACCCCTTCAGTCTTCCACGCAAACCTTTTCCACCTTTCAATCTCACGATTACCATTTTTCCAAGGTTTTGCTCAAGGATTTCGGTTGTCATTTCGCTCATTTCAGACCCTCGAAGTATATCTGTGTCTTTTTATACTTAAACTCATACGATTTAAACCTATCTGACACAGAAGTACTATACCAAAAAATATTGAAGATACTGGGGGGCTTGTTCTTTATTATGCTCAGAAAAATCTGTGTTTCTTTTTTTCTTCTTCTTTTTGTTGTTCTTGCGATTGTGCAGGCTCTTGGCTTTCAACAGGAGCAACAGTTACCATTAAATCTGTTTCTTGTTCTTCGACTTCCTCCGTGACTTCAGGTTCTTGTTCCTCGGTTATTTTGGAAGTTTCTGGTTCGTTTAATTCCTTTTCTAGGTCGCTTTTCTTGGATTCCAGCTTTTCCACAGCTTCACGTTTTACCTTGATTTTTTCTTCCAACTTTTGGATTGCAACGTTGACTTCAAGTGTTTTTACGTTTTCTTTCAGAGTTTTCTCTTTTTCCGTTAGTGACTGGAACTCGTTTTCCAATTCTTCCTTTTTCTTTTGGAGGTCTTCAGTTTCTATCGATAATGCCAACCTCTTCTCACCTGCTTTTGTTTTGGATGTTACGAGAATAATTAAGTTATGAAATCAGAATCTGAATCTGTCATACAGAAGTATAGACAAGATCAATAAACCGCGGGCAAAGTGTAAAATAGTTCACTAATTGAAATGGAATGTTAGTGATGTTTGTGAGTGGGAAAGACGTTCTGGAAAAAATGAAGCGAGATGAACTGGTACTATCTATGAGTTTGAGAGTTGGTATGGGAAATCCATCGATCGAAGTTGCGAGTAAA
>Ga0209986_10003845_pt1 | contig 12961 bp, 21 predicted proteins | sample BlataG_FD_183168 | JGI IMG/M metagenome (GOLD analysis project Ga0209986, IMG submission 183168) | Deep subsurface microbial communities from Black Sea to uncover new lineages of life (NeLLi) - Black_00105 metaG (SPAdes) (version 2) | ecosystem: Environmental > Aquatic > Marine > Oceanic >...
CCCTTCGGGGTAGGGAATAGAGGGTGCATGGATCACCCAACCGTGTTGGTCATGTCTTAGAACCAACCGTTGAAGCCCCCGACTTCAGTCGGGGGTAATTCACCATCGCTATAATATTGAGAAGGGTAGAAAATTATTAAAACGGTTAGGGATAGACGATGACGTGACAAATAGAGGAATCACGAAAATCGTTGGTTGGAAACACTTGTCTAATGTCAAGGAGATTCATTTAGCATCGAATAAAATTTCAGATGCGAACGGAACGGGAAGGTTAAAGGAAACCGAACGCTTGAAATTGGATTTTAATGAATTAGAACAAATGGGTGGATTAAAAGGTGCAAGGAGTCTAAGACACTTATCTGCGACATTTAACAAGATCGAGAAAATCGATGGATTAAGTAAATCAACCAAGTTAGAAGAAATTAACCTTCGTGGAAATAAGATCATTAAAATCGATGGATTAAATGGATTGTATGATCTCAAGCGATTAAACCTCGAGAAGAACGAGATCGTGGAAATGGAGGGATTAGACGATTTATTTTCATTAACATCCTTGAAACTTTCCCATAATCGTATCAAGATCATCACGGGAATCGCATCTCTTGGGAATTTAAAACTCTTGGATTTATCTCACAATAAAATAGATTATTGGAATGGTGATGGCATGAATGAAATGATGATTTCAACATTAAATCGACTTCGACATTTACGTGGTTTAAATTGGCGAACGCCAGAGTGTATGTACACTACGTTTAAACAGATTTCCTTGCTTCGAGAAGGGTGTCATAGATCATTGTCATTATCAAAACAACAAGAATTAAATAAACGCATGTTAGTGTTCGAACGATCTCGAACATCACTACGTGGTGGGGATGATTTAAAAGACGTTGAAGGATGGATGGATGATGCCAAGCGAATATTTGAATCGTGGTATCCGATCTTGGCGGTAATTGGATCACTCGTTGGCATAACGATTTCATTATATCCATTTTTAGGTGGATGGATGATCTTGATAGATATCCTCGTGTTCGTTGCGTTCGTGATCGGGTTAATCGTGTATCGCAAGAAAAAATCTAAACAAAAAACCTCTAGTAGTGATTCATTATGAAATATGGCAAGAAGTTACAACAGATGATAGATCACCTCTTGGATGGGGATGGATGGTCCGAAACATTAGTCCAAGTCCGCATTGATTATAATCATAGACTCGCTGAAAAAACGTGGTTTGACGAAGGAAGACGCAAGTTCAAGCCTATTACCACGTGTGAAAAGATCATCCGTGAAAATGACGGAACCGTGTTAGGAAGTTTCTTCTCAATGGGAGTTGCTGGAACGATTGCAATGATAAATGGAAAGTGTTTACAAGCAATAAAGAACATCAAGCTTGATCGAAGCATACACGAGATCAAGATCGATACCACGGTGATTAAATGATAGATGTACCAAAATGTGTTCGGTGTGGATATTGTTGCACGGTCGGAACGTGTTCTCATGGAACGTGGAATGAAAAATCCCACACATGCGTTCATTTAACGAGTGATGATCGGTGTGGTATTTACGAACAAATAAAAGACGATGCCATGTTTGGATCGGGTTGTTCATCATCATTATGTAATGAACGCCGTGCTAAAAAATTGTAACCATTATTCTAGTTAATTGGTTATCTAGTGATACTTCCGATCTAGTATTTATAAAGAATATAATGATGTGAAATGAATATGACAATTAATGAAGGAAAAAAAGATGACCTTATAATTGATTACACGTGGGGAAGTCTTTTTGACGATGACGATGACGATGACGATGATTTACCAGATAACGTTATTCGTGATATAGGATCTTGGTTTTAATATTATTTTTCACGCATTGACTTTTAAATGCGTGAATGTTTTTAAATAACATTAGCAATGATTGTGACAACTATATCGTATAAAAATGATATGATGCTAACATTGAATTAATCAAGGTGGATGAATTGGAAATAGAACGGATATTTATCATTGATAATGCGAATGAAATTATCCGTCAATTGTCTAATCTTGGATTTAATCTCGTGAACGGATACTTTCAAGTCAACACGTACCTAGATCATCCAAACAATTCTCTTGTTAGAAATAACACGTATCTTCGCATTCGTCATAATTATCACGATGACGAGTTTGTACACGGTGAAGTATCGCTCGGAAGTAGAAAAGTCGACAAATCCAAGAACGATGTTCGATCGCAAGTGAGCAAGGATATAGAAACCGAAGAACTGTTAACCTTCATCAAGGATATCATGATGGGAATAGGATTAAAAGAAACGTTTGTTCTTGAGAAAAAACGAACTGAGTTTTCGAAATCATCGAAATCGTCCTTTAGGAACGATTTACACGTTGAACTCGACTCAGATGTTCGGGTAATGCGTCCACCAAACGGCACGGTTCATCATTTAAAAGACACCCTTCAATTGTGCATTGAGACGAATAACACGAATCACGATAAAAAAAGCGTGAATAAAAATATAAACGAGTTAATGAATGATTTAAAATTGAGTGAAACAAACATGACACGATTAAATTATCTTGAACGAGGAGCAATTTTAATGAATCAAGGGATTATTAAGGAGTAGATTTTATGGATATCACTAATGATATGAATAATAACTTATCGGAACATCTTGATGTATCGAAGATCTTGTTTGATGAGGAATTGATGAAAGAATTTAAAGACACGCTACAAGATTTATTAGCACAAATACCATATCCTCATAATGTCCGATTGACTGATTTTATTAGTCATAATAGTGGCAAGATGATCCGTCCATTGATCGTGATCCAATCTGCCAAGTTACTAGGAGCTAACGAGCCTCAACTCCATCGAGCATTCATTACTGGATCGGTGATCGAGATGTTACACAATGCGTCCCTAATTCATGATGATCTTCTAGACGGATCACCGAAGCGACGCAGTAGCGAAACATATCACGAAAAACATGGGAAAAACATGGCGATAAGCGATGCCGACTTGTTGTGGTCATATTCCCTCACACACGGTAAGATATTCGAAAAGGACTTGATCCTTTATCTTCTTAATGAAGTGTATACCGTTAATAAAGGGAATAGCAAGGAACTAGAAATTAGGATGAGAAAGGATTACGATTTTACACGTGATGATATCATCGAAGTAATGCGAATGAAAACCGCAACCGTGTTTTATGCGTGCGTTAATGGATCATGCATAATAACTGATCACAAGGAGTTAGGTAAGAAATTAAAGAATTGCTTGATCAATGCTGGGATAGCATTTCAGTTACAAGACGATATCTTGGACGTTTCTGGTGGAAAAAGCTTTGGAAAGCAAAATTACTGGGATATCCAAGAAAGCAAGCCAAACTTGTTCTTGCATTACACGTTACAAACGGATCACCGATCAAAAATCATGGAAATATATTCAAAACCCGTTGGTGAGAAGTCGGACGATGATATGAAGTTTGTCATTGACTTGTTTTGTGGTGTCTTGGATAAGGTCATTGATATCAAGAACGGATTCATGAACACGGCACTCGAAGAATTGAACATCGTTACCGAGAATGTAACAGATCCCACAGAACTCCGTTTCTTGAAAATGTTAAAAGCCATCGTGATCGCACTCGGAAACAGAACCAAATAATAAAATAATTTACTTTTTCAGATTTTTTTTAGAATATTTTTAAATGACATTGACAATGCTATGAAATAGAACTAAGGTGTGAAATATGAACAACGAAAACATGAATGATGTTGAAGATGTGAAAAAAATATCTGATCCATGGAAAAAATTTCTTGATAGGTTCCCCGTCTTGAAATATAATAGACGGCAATGGATCACGCCCGAAAATTCTGAAACAGTTGAAGGAATAAAACACACTAAGCGACAAATACGAAAATTCCTTTTATTAGCAATGAAACGTCATCCAGAACGCATCGAGGGCTTAAAAAAACCGACTAGAAGAGAACTATATCGATATGATAAAGCTAAGAATACAATGTTGGGTAGGCTTTATCATCGTGTCATTCGGGGAATGTTGTACGGAGCTGATATTTATTCTAAACCAGCAATTCTTCGGGCGTTAGGAGCTGATATTGGTGATCACGTGTTCATTGCAAAAAACGTGGTCATAGATACCTATTTTCCAGAGCGAATCCATCTCGATGATGATGTCATTCTTGGAATGGGAGCAACGATAGTTACACATGAAATTGATGAGGAAGGTAATCTCTTGGTGGGGGACGTGTATATCGGGAAGCAGACAGCGGTAAGTGGGGCGGTTGTGTTACCAAGCGTTAAGATCGGGAAGAATTGTGCTGTGGGATGGGCGTGTGTTAATAAAAACGTTGGCGATGATAAATTATTAACTTCGGGTTTAGATGCACAATGGCAAGCAGATCTTGGCGTGTTCCCATCTCTCGGACATTATACAATCATGGAAAAAAATACTAAAAAGATGTTAAAAGATTTTTCTGGGTTTTATAAGAAGGAAGCACTTGGACAAAAAGATCAGACATTTGAATATGATCTTTTTTATAACTTGCTTTCAAAAGGCAAGCATTGGGCTGTTCGATTGGGTGAGTTTGGATGCTTGATGTTACAACAAAATCCTTTACTTGCTCCGATCAGAAACGATCTCTTGCGACTTGCTGGGGCAAAAATCGGAAAGAACGTGAAAATCGGGGATAATGTTATTGCGGGATTGATTGATCCAAGTAACTTGACAATTGAAGATGATGTGATCGTTGGTGACGGATGTCTTCTTTCAGATCATCGCATTCTTCATTTTCCATCGAGTAACGATCCGATGTTAAGGCTAGTAGATGGTGCTGTGAACATAAGAAGGGGTGCAATCGTGGATCAAGGGACGTGGGTAATGTGTAGCATTGACGTTAAGGAAGGAGCATACGTTCCCCCGTGCCAAATGACTATCCGTGACATAGAAGCATGGAATGAAAAGATTGAGGTGAATGAAAAACGACCATTGATGCGTGCCATTCGAGCGTCCACCGATCTCGGTATCGATGCGATCTTAGGAATCATGACAGAACTCTTGTTAAACCCCGTTGGGTTTGCGTCCACGATATTAAAGTACAGAATTAACCAACATGGATATCGAGATTGGAACGATCTTGATGACATACTCTATCAAACGTGGAAATTCACGGAACGGATATTTGGTAGTGTCATTGGATCAACTGATAAGATGCTTCTTACTAGTGGATTCCGAAGGGAAAAAATTCCACACGGGACAAAAATTCCCATTTCTTAATTTTTTCGTTGATACGGTACGATTCAAAAGAAAGAGCATTACGAACCAATGTTCATATTGAACTACTTATCCCTAACGGACGGGGCTTTCTGGTACGATCATGGTAAAATCGAGGATGGGATCGCCCATGTCATTAATGTATGCATACGTGCCAATGTTATCATACATCCCTATATGTCGTTGTGATTTATTAAATCCGTGTTCTTTTTCGATAGCCATGAATATTTCTTCAAGCGTGTTAGAAACAGTGTAAATTTTTGATGATCGTCCGTTTTCATGATGATTCTTGATTACATTAATGTCAAGTTCGGGGCGAGATTGATTAAATTTCCACGCATTATCATCTGTCGTGATCGTTTTACACGCACTACACTTGATTGCCATCATGGGCAATGATGGATTTAAGGTCACGATAAAAAGGTTCTTGGTATTGCCACATGTTTTACAAGAGTTCATGATCCTCGTGATCATCAACGTTCTTTATAAACAATCAATCGGAACCATGATCATGAAAAAACTATTTAGAATCAATGACATCGATCTTGATGGACACGCAAATCTTTGGGTTGGTCATTTTGTATATACCACCATCCTTGTACGTGGCAAGAAGTTGTTTTAACACTTTTTCAAACCCCTTCATGGTAAACGTGATATTATTCAACTCAAATCCATTAGGACTTGCAAAAGTTGATAACATTAAATCTTTCGGATTCATGAATAGATCGTGACACATGATATTTATAAAGTTAATAACTTGAACAAGATTGCATTTCAATGCGAACCGATCACGCTCACTCATTTTTCGGACGCACGAAACATAGATGATCAAAAACTTTGGGGAATGAACATGGTTGTAACATTTCTAGATGATGAAGATGAAAAAGCAGATGATCGGTACAACGAGCAAGTGAAGATTTCGATAGTGCAATGGAACGCACTCAAAAAGATACGCCCGAAACAAGGCGAGCTAAAGTTGATGTTTCGAGAACTTGATTACAAGATACGTGAATATCTTGAAATGCAATCAATGACACGATCCTTTCCCGAGTATTATGAAGCGATAAAAGATGACTTCACCGAGTACATTAAACGATTACATATCGAGGTAAAACTATCCGTGGACACGTTCAAGTTTGACGAACTTGATGACCTTCACGCATTCATTGATCAGACGTGGGATGATGAACGCAAGAAATATGACGATGAACACGAACCTAGTGGTGGAGGATTAAAGCCGATTCCACCAGCACCGCCTAGTAATACTCGATAATGTTAATACACGGTAGGAGATCACGTACTTAAAGATCTGCTACCTCTTTTTCCGTGTACTCTTTAGTATCTTCTAGATGCAGATGCATGTTCCCACGACATTTCGGGCATGCATTTGTTCCCATCCAATCCAACCCGTGAGAACGAATGTATTCCACGTGTTCGCATCGGGGATAGTGATATTTCTTGAAACCCATGATGTGATATTCACGAACCGATTTTTAAGTTTTAATCCTTAAAAATGAGATCACGATCATGATAAGTAATATTGTGTGACGTAGTCCAGCTCCCCAACATTAAATTTTTTAATGTTGTGTGATTCATCAATTACAACCACGTAGTCCAGCTCACATATATTCTATTTGTTAGGGAAATGAAATTTCCTTTGTCTGTATAGTCCAGCTCTTTAACTAATATAAAGCGGTTCATGATCAGTATATCGTGACTAATCATGCAAATCAACAAGAAAAACGTCATGAAGTTTGACAAGAAAAAACTAGAAATCATCACGAAGATCAATGATATGTTTCAAGATCTTCATGCCACGATAAACCCGAACATTGACAATCTCATAAACGTGTCATCCACGAAAAAAAGCGGGAACATTGATTTCAAGGATTTTTACGGTGTCATTCGAACGGTGGAGTTGATCCATCCCGTTGATACGGAACTTGGTGACATGGGATGGTGGCGACGAAGAGATCCAATGATGGAAGAAGTAATCGGTGTCGGATTTCAGATATATCTCAAGAAGATTAAACTGTGGATCATCAAGGATCATGTTCACGGCACGTGTTATTCTAATAAATGCACGTATATTTGCACGGCTAAAGAATACGAGGGAGAATGTAATCACAAGAAAAATAGATCGGAAATGTGTGCCTATTATGAATGTCCACAAGAACCTCGGTTGTCTTAGGTTTTACGAAGAAGAGGTCGCATGATGATTGATTGGGATCGAGTCACGACCATCCTTGGATGGATCTTGTTTTCATCAGTCGTGTTACTCATTGCCGATTACTTCATTATATTCGTGAATATTACCGTTGGATTGTGGATAGTCATTTACGTTGCAATCTCTGGACTTTCGTGTGGGTTTGCCATCGTGATCATCAGAATAGAACGACCATTTCCATGAGCGTGATAAATGATGGGCAGAATGGATATATTGATCATTGTTCGGGCAAGATCGAAATGGTTTGCGAGCCGAAGAGCAAGAAAAGTTTTAAAATGGATCGAAAAACAAGGTCACATGGAGTGGGGACGTGTTGAAAAAAGTCCCGAGCCAATTGACATGGGAGACGTGAGAAAATATCTTAGACAATCAGAAAAAGTTAAGTTACGTAATCTCAAGAAACTCATGGAACATGCCCAAAAAATGATTGACGTGAACATGATTCCGTACGCTTCTAGATATTGGGATCAACTTGTTGATCAAATGTGTAATGAGGTGTGTTATTTTCATCAAAAAATTTTTGTTGCCCATCCAGTTCATTGGGCTACTGGGAAACAAGATGAAAACGATGAAGAAATCATGGTTCGTGATAAATGGAGATCATGGACGTATCGACCGATTAAACATTGGGATGATTTTTTATTATTCTATGAATATTGCGAACCCCTAGTTAATTATCAAGTGAAATGTACCATACATTATTGAGCAATAATGAGGTAAAAATCATGACGAATGATGATATCTTGCCCATAAAAGAGGCTGTTAGGCGACTTCGTGAAGACGTGAAACGAATGAAAGCACGGGAAAAGGAAGAACTGGATCGGGAACTCAATGAACTTGATGACGTGCTTGGTATTCAACCCGAAGTTGTTGAACGCATACTCAAGGCGTACAAGAAACGGATGTTACGTGCCATTGAAAAGGAAATAGCCGTGAACGATGCATCAATGGTATATGCTGATTATGAGGAAGGGTTGGAACGAGGTGAGGCATACGAAGAAGGATTAACAAAGGCGAGCGATATCATTGATCTCGTTCCCATTAAGGTAAATCCCGATCAATGCAAGAACTGTGGGCATCTCATTGTCAAATCAAGCGGAAGAATTTTTCACGGACAAGTATTTCCCACGCTCCAACCACATGATTATCGGTGCGTGTGCGGATGTCGTGAACCCGATGAAGATATTTGGTGATGAAGAAATGTAATTGTGAAAGGTTCGCATTGAAATGATTAAAGACTTAAAAACAGTAATAATCAATGATAAATATGATTGAAAGTAAAAAATTCTCTTCCATTGACGAAATTAACATCTACCTCTTGGATCTTTTACCCGAAAGCGTGGTAAGAGAAGATATGATAAGAGAAGAATTTATAAATAAGATAATTTTTGTTATGAAAGAAAACACGGGAATGGATAAGGTTCTGAAACCGAGTATTGTTCCTTCTAGTTCTTTAAATTTATGGAATAATGCGGGGTTTTTTTATCAGAAATTTGACACAAAAATCGCTATAAAAGTTTATGAAAACTTATATGAACATCTTCAAGATCTTCAAAGAAAGGACAAGATTCGTTATCACAAGGGAATGGCATTACATAATTTAGGAATCTCTCATATTCGTAATGGAGAACGAGCCATTGGATTGATGTTTCTTGTTTATGCAATGGTAGAGGACGTTTTAACTGAAATTGTTAGAAAAAATAAGTTGATAGCAGTTGAACAATTTTTTGTCTTCAATGTCCTTCAAAATTTTAAAAGTGAGAAATATTATCACTTGGAACGAGAAAATGGGGAAAAGATAAACATAACAAACAAGTTTCTTGATGCGATTATTGATCTCTATCCAGAAATCTTGATTTCTAAATGGGATGATCCATGGAATTGGGATCCAAAGGATTATTTTTCGGCATTATTTGAACGTTTAAAAGATTTATGAGATGATTACGTTGATGAACATGAGTCAAAAAATGAACGTAACGTTAGAAGAATTACTTAAAATGGCAAAACCACGATGCCCAGCTTGTCACGAAATCATTGAAAGGGCTGATATTGTTTTATTGTGTCCAAAATGTTTTTGGGGCGGACACGCAACCGAATGCAAGGAGTGGGTTAAAAATGAGTGATGATTGTTCACACGAAACGTGTCCGAAACGACATGAAGATGACGACACGATCTATCTTGTTATATGGAACGAGAATGTTAATCAAATAGAAAACATTCGGGGATTTTTTAAGGACTATGACATGGCGTTCGCCCAAGCTAGTAGGAACCCGTCATCGAGCAACGGGGACGTGTACATCATTTTCATCGAGAACGAACTCGATCAACTCGATGATGACACGTACATTCATGATGTTGAACACGTGGTGGGAACCAAGCTATTTACATGTCCCGAGTGTAAGAACCGTCAAGAAAAATATGGAATTCTCAAGGTACTGCGGGGAACGAAGGACACGTGTAAGGAATGTGGATTCGAATTCACGTGGGAGTAGGGTGATGACATGAAGGAAACCATGATGTATTGCCATAAACTAAAAACGACTAAATATAATAGTAGTTTTGGAGAATTTTATTATGCTGATTTCTTTCACATTCCGTGGGCAACCAAGCAACATGATAAAACGCTTCCAATTTTACGAGTAACGGTTAGAGAACTTAAAAATGGAGAAAAATCTATTTATTGGGGATGGTGGGATAACAAGGAAAACCAGTTCATTTTCGTGCAACCCGCTCGATTCATCTTGGGTGCGTGTTTTGAGTATGGAATTGACGCAGAAGTAAAGCGTGGTAGTGGGAAGGATCATAACGTGGCGATCGATGAATTAGAAGAACTAAACCCAAAGGACGTGAAATTATAGAAAAAGGAGAATGATCATGAGAACATATAACGAAGTTGTTAAAAAATTATCAGATCTAAAGGATCAGTGGGAAAAACATGACAGATGATGTAAAAAAAATTTGCGGGTTTTGTGAACGAGAATTCACGGAACACGGTGGGTTAATGATCGGAATACCAGAACCGCCAGAACGAACGAAAACTGACATGTTTCACGTGTGTCCCAATTGTTACGAAGGATTCAATCCCGTAGCCATAAAAAACCTATTTAATGAACTCCAAGAAACATTGAACGGGATGGAATTCGAAACACCACGAAAAGCCTTGTATTATAAAATTGAAGGTCGGGTGTTGTTATTATTAAACTTGTTGGGGAAACTTTAAATGAAAGAAACCGTGATGTATTGCCATAAACGTGCATCTGAAAAAGAAGAGTGTGGTTTCTGGTTTAATGACATTTTTGGACATCCAAAATCTACTCAAGTTTGTGATGGAACTCTCCTAATATTTAAAATTAGAGTGAGAGAATTAAAAGAAGGAGAAACATCAACGTATTGGGGCTGGTGGGATAATAAGGAAAACAAGTTTACACTTGTTCATATTACTAGAGGAATACTAAGCATGTGTTTTCCATACGAACTCAAGTGGTATGTGGAAAAAGGAAGCGGTCAAGATTATAATGTCATGCTTGAAATATTAGAAGAAATTAATCCAAAGGACGTGAAATGATGAGTAACAAGATAATTGAAGAGTTCGAAAAGGAATGCCAAAAAACACGAGACGGAAAGAACTTGTGTGACAAGTGCGGAAACCCAAAAGTCATGTATTATGCTCCGTATTGTTATCATTGTGATAAACCTAAAGTGGAAATCAAGCCAACACGGTTTCTGAATGTAATTCAAGCCATTGATTACATCAAGATCGTGTTGAAAAAGGAAGATGTTGCCAAGAGAATTTATGAATATTTGTGTAATGCGGGTATCATTGAACATAATGACATGATAACGTGGTTTTATCTTGAAGATGATGAAATTAATGATGACATTCGATTCTTCATGGATACTTTTGAAATTACCATGGACAATCCCGTCATCTTGGAGATTTCGTGGTAATGATCGTGTGTTGTTTAACATTTATAAACGTGTCACCACGTGATACATGTATGAACATTCATGAAACGTATTATCGAACCGTCACCAAGATGGGGAATGCGAATGCTATTGGCATTCCAGCACCCATCATGAAGGATCTCAATGTCAACGTTGGAGATGATGTTCGGATCACGAAAACAGATAACGGAATGATGGTAGATTTCTTGGGAAGTCTTCCGAGATATAAGTCTGGACTACTCCGCATCATTGACAAGGACACGAACGTGATACCCGTGTTTTCTTCGGTTGAAGATCATGAATCGATGCGGTTCGAACTGGTTAAGGAATGGTATGAAGGGGATGAACGATCCGTGTTGTACTTGGATCATGAAGTTAATGATTATCTTCTTTTCATGCAATTTAAGAACGGGCGATGGATCGGAGAACACGTGTCACGTGATGGCGGAAATCTTGTTAAAAAAGCATCATTCATTAAAGACGTGATCACGATAGTGAAGGAAAAAAGGAGGAAATGATCATGGTAGTGATTAGAATAGAAAATAAGAATGTGATACCAATACAACAACGGCACGTTGAATTTAAGACCGTTGAAGAATTATTATTGTATCTAACTAACGTGAGTACTGCAATAGAAGTGAGCATATCATCCATTGAAAAGATGGATGATCCGTTATGGATACTCCACGTCAAGAGCTCACCAAAATTTATAGAGATGTGTCACGCTGACGGGATATGTGGCACGTGTTGGGGCATCGTGGATCCCAAGAAACCAATGCCACAGTATAACGTGGACGAGGACACGATTGGTAGCAAGTGGGTGCATTGTGCTTCATGTGGAAGAAGGCTAGGAACGATGAAAGAACATTCTATAATTGATATTTTTTACCAGTCATCTCAAAGAATAAACATAGAACATCCATTCACGCCAATTCCCTTCACGTGCGGAACGTGTCAAGGTACTGGAACCGTTGAAACATGGGACGATGATGGAATTCCTACACGGATATTTCATGATCCGTGTCCCACGTGTCATGGAAAGAGGATGATCAAGATTGAAAAAGACATTGCATTGGTTTAGAAGGTGATTATGATGAAAATAAAAGGGGGGGTGGTATGATAATGAGAGTTGAATGGAAATCGAATGATCCGCCAAAACATTGTGATGGGAAAGAGGAGAAAGATTGCTTGGATTGTGATTTATATATATTAGAAATGTGTTGTGGTAAAATTAAAGGTGAGGTGTTATGATAGTGCCGATACTAATGGACTTACACGTACACACGACTTACTCAGATGGGAAGATAACCATTCGAGAAGCCATTCGACACGCACGAGGAAAGGGACTTTCGTGCATTGCGATCACGGATCATTTTTCAACGTTCTTATCAATGTATAAGGAAACGCTCGTTGATGTAAACATCGATGAGTACATTAGTGACATAACAAGAGAACGAGAAAAAGCACGAATTAAGTGCTTGATAGGAATTGAAATAGACATGGGATCGAT
>Ga0209986_10003846_pt1 | contig 12959 bp, 9 predicted proteins | sample BlataG_FD_183168 | JGI IMG/M metagenome (GOLD analysis project Ga0209986, IMG submission 183168) | Deep subsurface microbial communities from Black Sea to uncover new lineages of life (NeLLi) - Black_00105 metaG (SPAdes) (version 2) | ecosystem: Environmental > Aquatic > Marine > Oceanic >...
TAAAAAAGAAGAACAGAAATTCGAGGAAAAAAATTATTACCTGTGGGAAATAAAAGGGAAGAAGAAGCAAAGACTCACAATTCTCTTTTCCTGCCTGAAAGAAAGGGTAAAAACAGAGGAAAAACCTTCCAGAATAGTTTCTAAAAATAAAGTGGCAATCATCATCGATGATATGGGCCAAAGTCTCAAAGCCATAAATGATATCTGTTCCATCAATCAGCCGATAACAGTCGCCATTCTCCCTTACAGTCCTCTTGCCAGTGAAACAGCAGCAATTGCACGCCAGAACAACCTGGAAGTGATTCTTCACATCCCTATGGAATCCATCAACAACATAGAAGGAAATAACAGCGTTGAGGGAATCATTCTCTCCAAAATGAGCGAAGAAGAAATCATAGAAACATTAGAAAAGGGTCTCGATCAAGTTCCCTACATTATCGGCGTTAACAACCACATGGGCTCGAAAATCACAGCAGATAAGAATCTCATGCGTATTATTCTGGAGCGTATAAAATTAAGAAATCTTTTCTTTGTTGACAGCCGGACGACCGGAAAAACCGTCGCTTATAATGTCGCACGATCGCTCAAAATCCCCACAGCTTCCCGTCAGGTCTTTCTTGACGCAGAGGTTAATGAAGGTTACATAGAGAGAAAACTGCATGAACTTTTTCGCCTGGCCCGGAAAAACGGCAAGGCCATAGGTATCTGTCATCCATTCGAAGAAACTCTGAAAGTCCTCAAGGAAAACTTCCTTCTTGTGGAAAAATATAATCTCCAGCCAGTCTTCGTCTCCCAGCTCGTCGAGTAATTAAATTAGGTTCATCTCCCATTTAGTTGAAAAAATTAACACCTTTTTTACAGAATGTCATTCCTGCGAAAGCAGGAATCTAGAAAAAGGGCTTGGAGGTTACAAGTAATTGAAAAAGAAAATCAGCCATAGGTTGATTTATATAAAAGTATATGTATAAAAGCATATGCAGATAGTCCTGGATTCCTGCTTTCGCAGGAATGACAAAAAGGGGCGTGAATGACAGCGTTGCCCCATTCCCCATTCCCTTATTCTCCGTCAGTATAGCAGTTTGATAGTATAACAGTATTTTCTATTCCCCATTCACCATTTTTCATTCCCCATTCCCTTATTCTCCGTCAGTATAGCAGTTTGACAGTATAACAGTATTTCCTATTCACCATTTATAAATATGTTATTTCAAATTTTCCTGATTCATGGATTGTGATCTTTACTATTTCTCCTTCCATCTTGCATTTGAAGACCTCAAACATCTTACCTGTTTTCTGGTCGCGAATTCTTTTTCTCCAGATGATTTCCTCTATTATGAATTCCTTGCTGCCAATTATTACAGACCTCGGCGTTTCGCTTCCCTTGTAGCCCTCATAAAATCGAAGCTCAAACCTCGCTTTTTCTTCCTTTTTTTTCATACTTTAACCCACACCCTCCCGTCATTGCGAAGCGCGAAGCGCTGTGGCAATCCCAAAGTGTAGCGCCATTGAATGGGATTGCCACGTCACTACGTTCCTCGCAATGACAAGGGAAACGTTCCTCGCAATGATAGCGTTTCACCATTCTCCATTCACCATTCACTATTTTTCATTGCCCATTTACTATTCTCCATTGCCCATTCACCATTCTCCATTTACCATTCCCTTATTCACCATCAGTATATCAGTAAGGCAGTTTCTTTTATCAATACGTCAGTATAGCAGTTTGACAGTATAACAGTTTATCTAAGTAGGCAAGACAAACTAAAGGGCAAGACAACCTTCGTGGCAAGACAAAGAGGCAAGACAGATTTTGTTTAAAGTTTCACTTTTGCCTTAAACCACCTCCCTGTTTCCCATTTCCCGTTTTGAGCTAGTCTTGCTCCTCACTCCTAACTCCTTACTCCTTACTGATGTTGAACGATTTACGGCTTACGATTTACGTCTTACGGGTTACGATTTAAATCAGTATAGCAGTTTGTCTGAGTGGTTGAATAGACGTATAATATCTAGAAATGAGTTTGGATTTTCTGAAAGAAACAAAAGAATTTAAGGGGCTGCTCCGAGCCCTAAAACAGGGAGAGACAGGGCTAAGTATATCCGGGCTCATCCAGCCGGCAAAACCCTATTTTCTTTCATCCCTGGTTCAGGAATCAACCAAAAGAATCATTTTTATCCGGCCATCCACCTCCTCCCTGTCCCGCTTTGAAGAACAGTGCCGCTTTTTTCTATCCCAGTATGACTCTGATAAAAAGACTAATTTCCTCCCGCCCCTCTCGGAAAATCCCTACCAGGAGATTTTCCCTGCCCTTGAATCCGTCTCCTCCAGGATGAGGTTTTTCTATGACTTACTCTATGATCCCCCCTCTCTCATCATCACGAATCCCTTTGGCCTTCTCAAGTCCTTCCCCAATCCAAAAAACCTCAAACAACTCTTTATAAGCCTGGAAAAAGGAGATATTTTCGGCCGCGACCTTCTCCTCAAAACACTCTCAGAGTATGGATACACCAAGGAGGACCTGATAAATTCTCACGGTGAGTATGCATGGAGGGGCGGTATTGTCGATGTTTTTTCACCCTGGCAGGAATACCCCTATCGCATCGAATTCAGCGGCGACCGGATCGTTTCCCTCCGTGAATTTGAACCCTTCTCCCAGCGTTCAATGCGAAAGATCGACCGGCTCATCTTCCCTTCTCTCCGCGAATCTCCCGGGTCTTCTCAAATTTTCTGCGAATGGGAAAAACCAGAGCTTTTTGTCCCTTTCAAGGACTACCTTGAAGATTCTCTGTTCGTAATCGACGATATTGAGGAAGTGGAGAAAGATTGGGAACAAACCCTCAAGGATTACAGAGAACAACATGAAGAACTCAAGGCTCAGCAAAAGTTTTCTCCACCGCCTGAGAAGATTTATCCTCCTCGCCTTTGGGAGCAGATAAAGAACAAAGCCCTGCGTCTAACCGCACTCGCCCCGCCTGTCGCAAAAAAAACTTTTCATTTCCCCTTCCAGTCCGTTCCCCGTTTTGAGAACAAGATTCCTTTTTTCCTTCAATATATGAAAAAGATCCAGGAGGAGAGAGAGCGTTGTTTCATATATTTTTCAACAGAAGGCGTGCTCCACAAACTGGCCAGCCTCCTCTCCCAGCATCAGATTCTCTCCCTCGAATCTTCCACACCGTTCTTCTCTCCAAAGGATGGGGCTGTGGTGCTTCTTGTGGGGAATCTTAGCCGCGGGTTCAGCTTTCCCAGGGAGAAAATCGCTTATTTTTCGGAAAAAGATATTTTCACAGAAGAAAAAGTTCTTGTCAGCCGCCCCCGGATTAAGCCTTTTGTCTCCCATTTCCAGGACCTGAAATCCAACGATCATGTCGTCCACACAGATTATGGGATCGGGATTTTCAACGGGCTGGTGAAGATGGAAGTCGACAAGAAGAACCGGGAGTTTATCGAAATCCTCTACAGGGATGACGATAAACTTTTTGTCCCGGTGGAAAACCTTAACCTGGTTCAAAAATATGCAAAACTTGGCACAAGATCTCCTCTCCTCAGCAAGCTCGGGACTCCTACCTGGGAACGCGTGAAAGCCAGGGCAAAAAAGGCAGTCGAAAATCTTGCAAAGGAGCTGCTTCACCTGTACGCGCGGAGAAAGGCTGCCACAGGGCACAGCTACAGCCCTGCGGGCACATGGCAGTCTGAGTTTGAGCAGACATTTGAGTATGTGGAAACAGATGACCAGTTTCGCACAATAAAAGAGATTTCTATCGACATGGAGTCAGAATCTCCTATGGACCGCCTTCTTTGCGGCGATGTGGGTTACGGAAAGACAGAGGTTGCGATAAGAGCTTCCTTCAAGGCAGTGATGGATGTAAAACAGGTTGCTGTTCTCTGTCCGACTACTGTTCTTGCCAGTCAGCACCTTAAGACCTTCAGGAACAGGATGGTGCTTTTCCCCCTCAGGATAGAGAACCTCACCCGTCTTCAAACCAGGACGTCACAGAAAAAGATTGTGGAGGATTTAAAGAAAGGGTTGGTCGATATTGTCATCGGCACGCACCGCCTTCTTTCCAGGGATGTTCAATTCCGGGACCTGGGCCTCTTGATTGTTGATGAAGAGCAGAGGTTTGGAGTAAGCCACAAGGAAAAAATTAAGCAGATGAAGACCAACATCGATGTTCTCACAATGACAGCCACTCCTATACCGCGGACCTTAAATCTGTCTCTGAGCGGATTGAGGGATATCAGCCTCATCGAGACACCTCCCAAAGACAGGTTGGCAATTCACACAGTTGTCACTTCTTTCGGCCGCAAACTCATTGCCTCTGCCATAAAGAGGGAATTAGCCCGTGGAGGCCAGGTTTATTTTATTCACAACAGGATCGAGGATATTGAAAGCATTACTCAAATGATTAAAAAGTGGGTGCCAGAGGCACGAGTGGTTGCTATCCATGGAAAAATGTCCGGCTTATCGCTAGAGAAGAGGATGATAGATTTTATCCAGCAGAAATACAATGTACTTGTCTCGACCACAATCATCGAAAACGGAATAGATATCCCGCTTGTCAACACCCTCATTGTCAACCGTGCTGACCGTTTTGGTCTGGCCCAGCTCTACCAGCTCCGTGGGAGAGTGGGCCGCTCCTCCCGCCAGGCTGTTGCCTACTTTCTCGTTCCTCCTTTTATTGAACTCACTCATTTAGCTAAAGAGCGGTTAAAGGCCCTGCAGGAATTTTCTGAATTGGGGTCGGGCTTTCGATTGGCCGCAAAAGACCTGGAAATCAGAGGATCTGGGAATTTTCTGGGCTCCGAACAGCACGGCTACATGGAGGCAGTGGGGTTCGATTATTATATGTATCTTTTAGATCAAACAATCAAGGAGCTTAAGGGGGAGCGAACCAAAGATGTCAAAAGTGAGATCAATCTAAAGGTAGATATTCGAATACCTGAAGATTATCTTCCTCAGATAAACCTCAGGCTCAACCTGTACAAAAGGGTATCTTCTGCAGAAAACCTGGAGGAGATTGAAAAGATCAGGGAAGAGATTGAGGACAGATATGGACCTCTTCCGCCGAGCGTCAAGAATCTTCTTCGCTACGGTATCATTAAGCATCTGGCACAGAGGATAAAAATCAAGGCAGTAGACCGTATCGGCCGAAAGATCGTCTTCAAGTTTTTTCAGGACTCTTCGGCAGATTTGACCCGGATGACTGGACTCTTGAACAAGCATTCAGGATCAATCACACCTCAAGGAGTGATGAGCCTTGTGTCTTCCTCTGAAGAAGAGTCTTTCCTCATGGATGAAACGATATTCATCTTGAAGGAGTTAACCCTAATGTAATATAATGAACCGAAACTGAGAAGGATGAAGTATTTTAAGACAGTAAATCGCACGCTTTTGGTCATTTGTTTGACTCTTTTTGTCTCTTTCTATGTGAGCTGCAGCAGGAAGAAATCTGATGAGGCTCCCTCAGGGTATAATATAGGGGCCCCTGAGAAAAAGAATCTTATTGTGCTTCAAATCCAGGAATTTTACTATTCCAATTCTGACTTTGAAAATTATCTTCGCTACAATGTCGGAGATTATTATGGATCTTTACCTATTGTCTCATTAAGCCGTCTCTTTGACAATTTTGTCGAAGAAAAGATTCTCCTGGAAGCCGCACGAAATCAGGAGATTAGCCTGACCTGGGAGGAACAGAAGGGATATCTGGCGAGGCTGACAACCGAATCTTTGTCAAACGGCAAAAAAGATACCATGGATGAAATTGAGACCAAAATTTTGTTTGAAACTCTGCTTATAGAAAAATATACTTTCGAGGCCATAAAAGATATCGAAGCCAAAGAGGAAGAAATCAAGGAGTATTATGACCTTCATAAGAGGGATTTTTTACTCCCTGAGAGAATGAAGGTCAGCCAGATTTTACTGGCGACTGAAGAAAAGGCAGTTGAAGTCCTGGAAAGGCTGAAGGATTCTTCAGAAGAAGCATTCAGAAAAGCTGCCCTGGAAGAATCCACAGGAACCGAAGCCTCTAAAGGCGGCGAGATGGGTTTGTTTGAAATGGGCCAGCTTCCCTTTGAAATGGATAAAGTGATATTTTCCTTGAAAGAAGGTGAATTGAGTCCTGTCGTGGAATCCACCTACGGATATCATATTTTCCGTCTGGATGCTAAGTATGGACCTGAATTGGTTTCAGAAGAAAAAGCTGCTCCTTCTATAAAGGTGAAAATCCTGAATCAGAAAATTAAGGAATTCATTTCCCAACGCATCGAGGAATTAAAAGAAAGCCTGGAATGGAGTGTCTATCTGGAGAATTTGTACTTCCCCTATCAGAGGAATACCCATGAATAAAATAAGAAAGATAATCGTGTCAGTCTTGATTTTCTCTGGCGCAACGTTTCTATTCACTCAGGAGATCGTCGAGGCCATCGTAGTTGTCGTGAACGATGAAGTCATTACTCTCTCTCAGTATAAAGCCAAGCATGAAGAACTCTTACAGTCGCTGAGGGCTCAATTACAGGGCGAGGAGTTTAGAAAACAGTACGAAAGCTTACGGAAAGACATACTGGAAAGCATGATCATGGAAGTTCTGCTTTTACAGGAGGCAAAAAAGCAAGGGATAAATGTTAATGAGCAGGTTAATATGGCCATACAAAAAATCAAAGAAGATAATAATATTCAGACTGACGAAGATTTAAGGCAGGCGCTGGCTCAACAGGGCATGGATCTCGAAAGTTTCAGGAAAAGAATGGAGGAAGACATTCTTAAGCAGAATATTATTTTTTCAGAAGTCGGAAGAAGCATAGTCATCGATGATACAGATGTTGTGAACTACTATAAACAACATCCGGATGAGTTCACAGTGCCTCTTGAATATACACTGAGTGCAATTTATCTTTCAACTGAGGGAAAGAGTGAGGAAGAATTCCTGGCCAAGAAGAAAGAGATAGACGAGAAGATAGCGGCTGGAGAAGATTTTGCCTCGCTTGCCGGCGAATACTCTGAAGGACCGGAGAAGGAATCTCAGGGAGACCTGGGAAGCTTTAAAGAAGGAGAGTTAGCAGAAAACCTGCGGAAGGCTGTAGAGGACTTGAAGGAAGGGGAGACAACCTCATGGATTGAGATAAGTAACGGCTGGTATTTGCTGAAAATGAGGGAAAGAAAAGAGAGTCATCTGCAAACATTTGAGGAAGCCCGGAAAACGATCGAGGAGAAGCTGTATCAAGAACAACAGGATAAGAAATTTAAAGAATTTATGACTAAACTAAGAGAAAGAAGTTTCGTCAAAATCCTTATCCCAAACCCACTTGATTTTTAACGTAATCCGTTAATCGTAAGCCGTTCAACATCAGTAAGGAGTTAGGAGTGAGGAGCAAGACTAGCTCAAAACGGGAAATGGGAAACAGGGAGGTGGTTTAAGGCAAGAATCGTGAGTCGTAAGTCGTGAGACGAATTAATTTGATTATGAAAGGAACGATGGGGGGACATGGAGAGAGGGGGAGGGGGAGACAAGAGGCTTCGTGTGTCATTTTTTTTCTTCTTCTTTCTTCTCTGGGCCGACAGGCTCTGGTTCTTTAAAGTCGATTTTCCTGGATATTTGCCAATTTCCCAGCTTGATGTATTGAGAACCCTGGGATTTAGCAAATATTTCGACAACAGCGACTTTCCACTGAGGATTGGTTTTAAAAGAAGCTACGTTTTTCCCCTCGGCTCCATAATTGCTTTTCAAGAGGATGGGGTCGCTCGTCTCTCCAGGCATGACTGGGTCTCCTCGAATTGCCGCTAAGAAAGAATCTCCTAAGTTTTCTCGGTCACCTCTGAATTTGAAATTAGCATTAAAATACACATAGCGCATGGGTTTGTCTGAGATATTTTTTACCCTGAAAGAAATGGCAGGAACAAGAGTTAGCTTCGGGGGCCAGGGAATGTAAATTTTCTTAACCCATTTTGTTTCTACATCAAGAATCTCTATCGATTTCTCAAGCTCTTGGTGAGACATTGTCTTCCATAAGCCTGTAATCTGAAATACAAAGGCCACGATGACCCCTAGGATTACGATTACAAGAACAAACGACCATTTTTTCATCTGTTTCCTCCCAGAATCCAATTTTTAATATAATAGATAGACTGAAAATATGCAAATTAAAATAAAGCATGTCTAAGTAAGCAAGACAAACTAAAGGGCAAGACAACCTTCGTGGCAAGACAGAGAGGCAAGACAGATTTTGTTTTTTCTCCATTCACCATTTACTATTCACCATTCACAGTATGTCAGTATAGCAGTACATCAGTATGTCAGTATAACAGTATGTCAGTATGTCAGTTATTTTTGCTTTTTATGCAGATTTAGGTTAATTTTAAGAGTCGATGAAGGAAAAACTTCTGCGTTTCAATCTGTACTTAGGCATCTCTGTCTTTATTTTTTCCTCCATTCTTTTGTCTCTTGAAGTTCCTTTTATGAAAGCCTGGTTCTTTGTTTGTGCCTGGTGGTCTTTTATCCTCATGATGGACAGTCTGAATTTCAGGAGGACGAAATCTTCCCCTCTCTTTGAATCAATGAAAGTTTTTCTTTTTATGGCATTCCTGTCGGTTTTCGTCTGGCTCGTTTTCGAGCTTTTTAACTTGAGGCTTAAAAACTGGAGCTACCACAATCTTCCCCCAGGCTCGGCAGAAAGATGGCTGGGCTATTTTATTGCTTTTGCCTCTGTTATTCCCGCGATGAAAGAGCTGTCTCTGTTTTTCCGAAGCATTCTAAAGGGAAAAAGACTCGCACTCTTTCGATTAAGGGCAACGCCACTGCTCCTTAAAGGGTGTGTTTTTCTTGGATTGGCTTCGATATTTTTAAGCCTTACCTGGCCTCTTCTTTTCTTTCCTATGGCATGGTTATGCTTTATTTTTCTTCTCGAGCCTGTCAATTATTGGCTTAAAAACGAGACTTTCTTGAAAGATTTTGAGAGAAAAGATTGGACCAGGTTTTGGAGTTGGGTATTGACTGGGCTTTCTGCTGGGATCCTGTGGGAATTCTGGAATTTCTGGGCAGGTTCACACTGGGAATATTCCCTTCCTTATCTGGATTTTGGGAGGGTATTCAATATGCCTGTTTTAGGATATACCGGATTCCTTCCTTTTGCGCTTGAAATATTTGCCATTTACACATTTCTTTCCTGGGTGCGTGAAAAGTTAGAGCGAAAGATACTTCTCAAGACCCTGATCTTTTTTGCCTTAATTGCATTTTATTTATTTGTTTTCTATCTTATAGACACCTTTTCCCTCATCAACTAACCGGGGAATGGTTTTTCGGCTCACGGCTCACGATTTACGGCTTACGGCTTACGTTAATGGTGAATGGAGTATCAAATTCTCCACCAATACGAAAATTTTATGAACACACTGTAATCCGTCCGGCCATAGTTGCCTAAATCATTCCTCTCAAGATTATTATCGATTCCGAAGAAAAACACAGTCCCTGGCCTCAATATATAGCTTATCAGGAAGCTCCCGTAAATCTCTTTATAATAGTGATTATAGTCAACAATTGCCCTCAGAGAGAGGGTTTTGGAAATCTGATATGTTGTCCTTGTCCTTAAAACATTAAAATCAAAGAGAAGCTCTTCTCCTCTCTCCTCCCAGAAAGTTTGTTTGCTAAAATTCAAACCAATCTGAAGCCTCTTATTGGGTTTAGCAGTAAGAAAAAACCCATATGCAACACTCCAGCCAAGAAATGGATCGTCAGGGTCATAGAAGATGCTGTCACCAATGCTAAATTGAAGCCCAAAAGGAAGCCATGCGATAAGATTGGTCTCACCGTCGATACTAAAAGAATTTTTGTTGAAGTCAACCCCTTCATACCTTTCCATGTCGTTTTGGAAATTAATATTCATCTGACTGAATTCTGTAAACCTGCAACGGATTTGGGCCTTTGCCCACTGATCTTGTTTAGTCTCATCAAAATATCCATACCTTATTCCTGCATTGAGATATAGAGAGAGCTGATTTAAAAATTTCTTCTCAGGATACACCATAAAGGATGTGTACCCACCCACAGATCTGTAGTCAACACGGCTGATATAACCAGAGGAAGCTTCAAAGTCGGGATGCATGGACATCCAGTATAAACCTCCAAACCAGTGTTTTGTGTAGTAAAATAAGTCTGCATACAGTGCGGGCACGATTCCTGTTTCCTCCTCATCAAATCTTGTTTTGGAACCTATCGCTTGAAAAGAGAAAAAGATTTTTTTCTTGAATTTGAACTGGCCGTCCACACCGACGACCCTATTATAAGAGCCGTCAATCTCTTTATCAGCCAGGCAAAAGCCTACATAAGACTCTTTGAAAACATCAACCTTCATGCGGAAAATGTTAAACAGGGCATTATCATCCCTGCTCCCGTCCCCGTTGTGGACTTCCCACAAGCTCTCTGTTGGGCTTGTGTCATAAGCAGAGAGAAACCCATATGTAAAACGGCCTACTTTCCCTGTAAGTTTTGCTCCTGCAAGAGGGTCGATTATTCTCCGTGTGTATACCATCCTGATTTGAGGAAATCTGAAGATTTCCATTCCCTCCAGGAAAAAGGGGCGCTTTTCAGGATAATAGAGGGCAAAGCGCTGGTTTATATCTATCTGAGGCGCGTCTGCCTCGATGTGGCTAAAATCAGGATTAAGGGTCAGGTCCATGGTCAAATCAGAGCTAATCCCCCATTTGAAGTTCACTCCTGGCTGAATGTCGACTTTTTCGCCCTTTGTTTTAAGCGAGGTGAATATGGGCATTAGCTCGAAATTGTTTCCCTTTTCTACCTCTCCTTGAATCATAATTTCTGCTCCCTGAGTAAGCAATCCAGCAACTCCCTTGGACATTGGAGGCCAGATCATAATCTCTCCTTTTCGGGCAATGGTCCTGCCTAACACAAGTCCCCAGACTTTATTCTCTTTGTCAGGGAATCGAAAACTCTTAAAAGGAAGAGCCATTTCTACAGTGTAGCCTTGCTCATCAATCTTTCCGTCCGAATAAAAAAACGTATCCCAACTTGTGTCCATATTGTCGCTTCCACCTTCTTCGGTGCGGATCAGATCCATCTGGATACCTATAGGATTTATAATAAACGAAAAGGCCCGGCGTTTCTCGTTAAAAGTATCCAGGAAGATTACGATCCAATCATCATCAAAGATATTGTCCCGGTGGGTTACAGTTGACCTTATTTTTTGCGGTTCAGAATCATAGCAGCGAAAAGCAAAGTATAGATTTTTATGGTCATAGCCTATATAAGCTACTGTTTTTTCAGTAGGCGTTCCCCTTTCTTTTGGCGTAAACTGGAGGAAATTTTCGATTTTTAACGCTTCCTTCTCCCATATGGGGTTCTCAAGCACACCGTCAATCTTTGGTGCACGAGAGAACTTCGGAATGTTCAAAACCTCTTCTGAAGAAGATTGAGTAAATCCTGGGAGCACAAAAAGACCAATGGAAAATATGAAAAGTACTGCAGCTTTTTTTATCATTTTAATCCTTCCTTTAACTAGTGTCCTGTCATCTATATGATGTCACAAAGATGACCGTCATTCCCGCGGAAGCGGGAATCCAGAAGCCTGAAGTAGCCAGAAATACTGGATTCCCACCTTCGTGGGAATGACGAGTGCCTGATACGATACTTCACGCATGACACGACACTAGCATTTCTTTCTCAGCTTTAAGGCAGTCCAAACACCTCATCATATATAGACGTAAAATAGAAGGAAAAAGTTTATTTAAGCAGGAAATTTTCTTGCCAAATCCATAAAGGGAAATTATAATTCAGCCTGAACTCTTTAAAATTCAGGAGACTGGCAAATGAAAAAACTCGTTTCAAAAATGCCCATCTTTTGCATCCTATTAATCCTCTGTTTTTGCACAGGCCCACAGCTCTCCCAACCTACTGAACGCTATTTTGACACAGCCGAAGCAACATCCGAAGAAATAAGATTAAGCATTCTCTATCCTTCCATAGGAAGCATCCATTCCCTTATTGAGCTCAGAAACCAGGGATTATTTAATATCGAAAACCTGACTGTTATCGGCATCTTCCACGAAAAAGAGCACACTGATTACCAGAAATCTATAAAATACGTCAAGGAAAATTATCTCGACTGGATCAAGTTTCACAAACTCACAGGCGAGCTAAACAAAGAAAGCCTTTTTCAGAAGAATTCCTTAACCACTGAATTTGAAAAAATCTTCAAGCACTCAGACGGCATAATCTTCTTTGGAGGAGCAGATATCCCACCTTATATCTACAAAGAGAAAACAAACCTAATGACAAGCATCTCAACGCCATTTCGGCATTTTTTAGAACTCTCCTTTGTTTTCCATCTGCTGGGAGGGTCTCAGGACAAAGATTTCAAAGGCCTTCTTGAACCCGAATCCAAATTCCCTGTCCTGGGTATCTGCCTTGGCGCTCAGAGCCTCAACGTGGGAACAGGAGGAACGCTTATCCAGGATATCTGGTCAGAGAAGTACGGAAAAAAATATCTGGAAGATGTGATTGCCATGCCTAAAGAAAACTGGCACACCAATCCTCTGGCCCGTCTTTATCCCGAAGAAAAGCTTTTTCCCTATAACATGCACCCGATAAGACTAAATAAAGACGGAAAATTCATCTCGGAATTTGGATTCAAAGAAGATGACTTTCCCTATATCCTAAGCGTACACCATCAGATGACTGGAGAGCTGGGAAAAGGCATAAAAATTATTGCTACCTCACTGGACGGAAAAGTGGTGGAAGCCATCGAGCACGAAAAATATCCCAATGTGCTGGGTGTGCAGTTTCACCCGGAATTCCCCATCCTCTGGGACCAGACGCAAACATTCAGGCTGACTCCGGAGGATCAGGAGGAGATCAGCCTATGGACCATTATGGAGAACAACCCACCGAGCATTGCTTTCCACAAGAAGATCTGGTCCTGGTTTTGTGAAAAACTGAAAGCAAATCGTAAGCCGTAA
>Ga0209986_10003851_pt1 | contig 12946 bp, 8 predicted proteins | sample BlataG_FD_183168 | JGI IMG/M metagenome (GOLD analysis project Ga0209986, IMG submission 183168) | Deep subsurface microbial communities from Black Sea to uncover new lineages of life (NeLLi) - Black_00105 metaG (SPAdes) (version 2) | ecosystem: Environmental > Aquatic > Marine > Oceanic >...
CAAGAGAGACAAGGCCAAATGACTATGTGGGCATCAATGGTGGCAGAATCGCATGCTGCATATGGAAGCCTTTGCGAACGATACCGATCGCTCGACGAAATGGATGATGTATCAGTTGCAGCTGTAGCAGAGAAAGAGAAACAATTTGATCGATTGCTTCAATCATCAAATTATCAACACTCCAAGCTGATTGCGGATGCCTGGTGTGCAGGCTTTATGTGGCCAAAGAGTGCAAATGCTCCTGAACCTGTCACTCAGGATATTTTTAGACAGATACAATCTCTTGATTTGCAACCCCTTGGAGAGACAGTAGCAGAAGCTCATCAATTATCAGAGAAATACCGTTTTTTTCATTGGAATCTTGCCTTTCCTGATGTATTTCGTGTGCCGTCCAACGGAGAAAATGCTGAAAATGATCAAGCGGGATGGAACGGAGGCTTTTCAGTTGTACTTGGGAATCCACCGTGGGAGACTTTAGAATTCAAAGAAAAAGAATGGTTTGCTAATCGATCACCTGAAATATCCAATGCAAAAAACTCAGCAATGAGGCGACGACTTATACAAAAACTCTCCGCAGAAGATCCCAATTTATTCAAAGACTATCAAAAAGCGATACGACAATCAGAGGGGGAACGCTTTTTAATCCAAAAAGGAGGTCGATTTCCTCTTTGTGCTAGAGGTAAGATAAATACCTTTTCAATATTCTCAGAAACGAATCGAATGATCATATCCCCAGAGGGAAGGGTGGGATGCATTGTCCCCTCTAGTATTGCTACTGACGACACAACAAAATATTTCTTTCAGGATCTGATGGAAAAGCAGTGCTTAGTTAATCTTTATGACTTTGAGAATAGAAAAGCAATTTTTCCTGGTGTACATAGAAGCTATAAGTTTTGTCTCTTGACTCTTACAGGTTCAAGTAGCCCGGCTAGCCGAGGTGCGGACTTTGTATTCTATTCTCAATCAGTTGCAGATCTTAATGATGCTAACCGTCACTTCACTTTAAATAGCCAAGATTTAGTCCTTCTCAATCCCAACACCAAAACATGTCCTGTTTTCCGTAGTAAGAAGGACGCTATACTAACGAAGGCCATTTATCACCGGATTCCGGTACTAATAAAAGAAGGCCCTCCTGAGGAAAACCCATGGGGAATAACTTTCCGCCAAGGGCTTTTTAATATGGCCAGTGATTCCCATCTCTTCCGAACAAACACACAACTTGAAGCAGAAGGTTGGTATCTTGAGGACAATAGCTATGTCCGAGGTTCAAGTAAATATCTTCCTCTCTACGAAGCCAAGATGATTCACCATTTTAATCATCGTTTCGGTGACTATAGAGACCAAAAAGCCGGATCCTTAAGCACACAGCTTCCGGAGATCCCTATCGATAGATTGCAAGATCACTACTATACAGTCCTACCAAGATATTGGGTTGCAGAAGCTGATGTTCAAAACCGTCTTCCTAAAGGTATGAAATACCTAATGGGATGGAGGAGAATTACTAATACAACAAACGAACGCACATTTGTATCGGCTTTTACTCCTCTTGCAGCCGCAGGAGACAATTTTTTTCTTTTTTATGAAATAAAAAAATATGCGCTAAACTTGTTATCAAATACGACTTCTTTTTGCTTTGACTATGTGACCAGACAGAAGCTAGGGGGAACAAATTTATTGTTCTTTATTTGTAACCAGCTACCCATTTTATCTCCTTCGATTTATGAACAGCCTTGCTCGTTGTATGGTCCTCAGAATGATTGTAGCCTAGCGTGGTGTGATTGGCTCCGCCCCCGTTTGCTCGAAATCACATATAATGCATGGGACATGCAACAATTTGCAAAAGACAATAGCTATGACGGTCCTCCCTTCCATTGGGATGAAGAACGACGGTTCTTACTACGTTGTGAGCTTGATGCAGCATTTTTCCACCTTTATCTACCTGCAGATACAAGTAAAAACTGGCTCCAGAGTGAGGGAGAATCGTTGGATGAGTTATATGAGCTGAAAAAGAACTTCCCTAATCCTCGACATGCTGTTGATTACATAATGAAAACTTTTCCTATTGTTAAAAAGAAAGATATACAAAAATATGGCGAATACCGAACAAAGCTTACTATCCTCAATATTTATGATCTTATGCAGCAAGCGATAGAATCCGGCGAACCTTACCAAACACTTCTAGATCCTCCTCCTGCTGATCCTTCAGTTGCCCATTTACCTAAAGATGGGAACCGACAACCTGGTTCCCTGTGGCACTTAAGTGATCTACTTCATTCTACACTATCCGAAAGCTCGATCCTTGTCAGAATTCCAGAGGAATATCTAGTTGAAGGTATTGATTCCACTGGATTGATGAAATTTCGCATCTTAAAAGAAGACGAGAGACTGACTGGAGAATGTCAAGTTGTTATTATTCGCCATCCTGAGCTAATGAGAGGAAACGAAAAAGTAAATATTGCTGCAGGCAAATTCTATTGGGCCGAGCAGAGAGACGTCGAAACTGGAAAATCTTTTATCCTGATTACCCTCCGAACGAGGGGAGTCCCCGTGAGACTGAAACTCTCGGAGGAGGAGTGGAAGCACTTTCGACTATTAGCAGTTCTAGAAAAATAAATATTTATTAGCCTAAAATTTTTTACTTTTAATAAGGCTGAAATTACGAGTAATTAGTGATGTCAAGTGTAAAACATCAAAATTAGGGGCAAGTTCTAAAAATATCTTCTAGTAGGGTTTGAGGCTGATATCAACAACATTAATTTTGTAGAAAATTGATAAAGAAAATTAGACTTTCTGAATTTTTTAATATGTTCTCTCCGACCTATTTACTAGGCACCACATATACATTAAGCTTGGCATTTTTTGAATCAGTAGTCTTCCCACATGTTAAAAAAAAGAATTTGTCGAAGTGTTTGATCATCTGTGATCAGTTTGGATTTAAAAATACTATTTCTGAGGCAACAGCTCTGCGAGAGGCTTCAAAGTCATATATCGCTATTGATGCGCCTACTATTCATAAATTTCATCCTAAAGTTTGGCTTATGTTGAGTGATGACAGAGCAGCACTTTTAGTGGGAAGTGGAAATCTTACTCAATCAGGATTTGTAAAAAATATTGAACTTTTCGATGTTATTGAAATATCTTCGGAAAAAGGAAGTGAAATATTAGTTGGGGATATACTTCAATTTTTGAAGGGCATAATGGCTTCATGGTCAACGATTTCAGAAAAATCCGGACTTATAAGAGATTCATTGAAAGAAATGTTCAATATAATGGAATCCTTCAAAGAAATCGTGCCGACCGAATCTGAAAAAAATATAAGATTTTTGTCTAGTTTTGAAGGCTCATTATCCGAGCAAATAAAATTCTTTGGTGAGAACTCAGATTTATTTGTTGCTGCTCCATATTTTGGCGGATCACTAAAGGGCCTTTCGTTGCTGATTGATTCCCTCCAACCCCGAAGTATTAAAGTATATCCTCTGATAGATCAAGACGGTGCAACAGATTTTCCGATCGATGATATTTTAACTCTGTCAAAGACTTCAATTTCATCAATTGAGCTAAATAAGCAAGGTGAATTTTCACACTTCAAATTATATGGATTTTTAAATAATAAAAATGGAAAGAGCTGGCTTTTTAACAGCAGTTCCAATTGTACAAGGGCAGCGTTAGAAGGTGAGAATATTGAAGCAGGTTTAATGAGGCAGGTATCTCCATCAATAATTCAAACATATTTTAAGGAAGGTAAAACCAAATTTAAGGCAAAATTTAAAGTAGATGAATATACAACGTCTCCTGAGATATGGCTGAAATCTTGGGCTACTGATTTAGGAGATAAAATAGAGCTAATAATTTCATCCTCCGATAGTGTGGATTTTCCACTTCATGATGTTTCGATAACTTTAAAAATAGGGAACAGACAGGCTCAAATAAAAAAAGACGAAATGTTTGCGTACGAGAATAACGAAGAAATCTCATGGAAATCCTTTCCAGATTTAAGTCCTCAATCCTCCTTAGTAAGTATTTTATTTATATTAGGCTATGACCAAAAAGAAAACAAAGTAATCAGTTCTTGTTTGATAAACGATTTTATCATGCTTACCTCAAATCCCGAACACCGTAGCGCTTGGAGAGGCGTGATCAGTCTTCTTGATGATGAAGCGATGCCTGATTATCAAGATATTATTGCTATTTTCAATTTGATGAATGGCATTCTTGAAAAACCATATACATCTAGCAATTGGGACGAAGAAAAAGAGGATTTAAGTCCCTCAAAAAATCGTCCAGAAAAGAAAGAACCAGAAGATCTAATTCCTTTGTGGCCACCTATCTCTATTTCAAAACAAATCAAGCACGGATCTATAGGCCATAGATTTGCAAGTATTTATTGGTTCCAAAGAATTTTGGAAATGTTTATTTCTCCTAAGCATGATAACACTGAGAGTGCAGAGCGTTTAACGAATGAAGAGACAGAGGATAAGTCAATTAATGGAAAGGAGTCTATTGAAATTACTGAAGATGTAAAAAGTAGATTTGAAAAGATCTGGGAACTGGCAAGTAAAAGTTTTGATACTTTAGAGCGAAGACTCAGACCTCTAATTATTACAGAAAAACATGCAAATAAAATATGGTTTGTATCAATTGCCATTTTACTTGCGACTCTTTCTATTAGAAAGGTAATTTATGCTGCCTCTAAAGGAGAAGTAGAAGTACCAAGGATATCTGAACTAGTCACTAGGTTTATATCAATCCTTTTTTATGACAGAGAACAGCCTTTCGACTTTGCTCGGCCGGAAGATTGTCGTTATGAATTTAGTATATTTCCAGCAATTTTTGAGGATCTCCAAGAGGCGTTCAAAATTACACCGCATCCAGATTTGTTTATCATATTAATATGTTTATTCTCTTATCTTAAAGCCTGTAGCCTAGAAAAACATAAATGGATGTTCCCTTTGATTAGTTGGCTTGAGCTTAGTGATATGTTTAAAAAAGAGCTTGATGATATCGATAATGACAAAGAATTCATACAGAAAATTAGCAGAAGATATTTCTTAGATGAGTTTGAAGGTGTTACCTGGGATAAGATATCTTCTTCACTGGAACAAATTAAGGACATTAATTGGGAGGATCATGTGGGATATAAAGACTTTTTACTATTAATAAAAAGAGCAAATGGAGAAGCGATATCGGATAATGATTTTAATCTAGATCATATTAAAAAGTGTTTAGATGTCTTTGATTTGAGACTTCGAAAGGGAGGCGCAAAATTTCTCAGAGTGGCCAGATTTGTTGAGTACTGCCAATCTCCTGGATGTCCTCGTGCATTCATCACTCACCCTAAATTTTCAAAATTAAGGAATCTTTCTCCTGTAATATGTGAAGAATGTGGAAGGGTTATGATCCCAGATCGGTTATATGATATTTGTGAAGGATTTTTAAATGAACAAATTTCCTGATGCTCCTTTTCTTACTCTAGATTTTTCACTAAAGGGAGGAGGATTAGATTTTCTGGGGATGAGGCAAGTCAACTATGTAATTCTAAATGAGCATCTTTTGCCTGGCATTAATAATGCTTCAACCGACATTGGTGTATACTGTTTTGGAGCTTGGATCCCATGGAAATTTCGTCATTTGTGTAAATCAGAAAAGGATTTTAAGCTATCGAATTATAAAAAATTTCGTGAGGCAATAGAAATTATGATTTCTTACACAATTCGAGATGGTTCCCCTTCTTTAGAAAAATTTGGATACCCCAACAATCGTTTGGGAGTCCAACAAAAGGTTACGTTACCAGCCATCCTCAGATTTAAAAATGTTGAGAGGACAAATTCGACCAGCATTTATGCAGCGCCTTTATATGGACCATCTTTGCACTATGTTGAGTTTCTTAGCGGCGATGCAATATCAAAAGATGGAGGATCAACAGGTATTCCTTTGTCAAATGAGGATATTGATACTAAATTAATTGTTAATGAAGTTGACACGAGTTTACGTAAATCAAGGAATTTTGAAATTATTGACCAGATAGATATTCCCGCAATTTCTTCAGATACTATCGACGATCTTGGGAATCATGGGCTAAATCCTGCATATTATAAGTACTGTGGTCGCAGCTTTAAAACTGCTTTTATCAATAAGCTTCTTCCGAACAATAGGGATCCCTATTTTAATTCGAGAACTCTAACAGCAAAATTACTGATCGAAACCCTTAAACAAGATAGCCACTTAAGTACAAAGGAGATTCGTGTTGTTTGGTACACTGGCTTATTTAAAACTGGAAAACAACTCACATTAAATAATCCTGTACTATTAGAGCATCGTGAGAAATGGTCAATTTTCATGGCAAGGCAGTACCATAGACTGATTCTTGAGCACTTCCTCTTGATTTTTGAGCTCTCTTTGAAAGGTGGCTGCAGGTCGATAGATGAGATAAGAGATTATTCACTTGAAAAATGGAGATTACTCAACGGATATTCTCTGCCTGATTCTTTTCAAGAACTATTAAATTTGGAATCTAATTGGTTAAAACCTTTCACAAATTTGGAAGATATATCAAAAAAGTGGAACAATTTGGTTCACGGGGATCATCATTTTTTTGAAGGCTTTAACAACGTTGAAGAATCAGAGTTATGTGCTATTACATGTCGAGTGTTAGCCCGATGGATGCTGCGAACATTTTCTTGGATGAAAACATCCAAGCATAAGGAATTTTTTATACTTGGAGGTCCTGAACGCATTTCTATGAAGTGGTTTATTGATTGGATTTTAGAAAGAAAGGGAATGACCACAGGTGAATTTTTGCGGGATATATTTTCAGATTTAATTTTTGCTCAACACGTTAGAGTCGCTCTTTCTCGATTTGACGGACAAACTCAAAGATTAAGGTTTGTGTTAGGTGATCGTGGTATAGAACCGACTCGGTCTGTTGGTGATAAATTAGGAAGTATGCCTGATTTTATGGCAGATCGCTTTGATAGTTTTATTAGGTTACTAATTGATCTTTCAGTAATAAATGAAAATCAGGATAAAAAACTGTCCATCGGTGAGAATGCTGATGTGGTTTTAACTGAGCTGTGATTATAAGGTGACTTTTTCAGGAGCAGGATATAGCGCAAGAATGAAAAGAAAAAACAGATACTGCTATTATGTAGTGGCCTTTATTGATGTACTAGGTCAGAAAGACGAATTTAAAGGTATTGACTCTGTCCCCACTGACGAGAAATCAAAAAAGAAGTTAATTAGTGCACATGAAGAAACGGTTATCTTTTTGGAGACGTTTAGAAATTGTTTTGCCGATATATTCGAAACTTACATAAACGACAAAAAACCGAAAGTCAAAGTACCAAGCGATAAAAAAAAGAAGTTCTTCAAAATACGAAAGGCTGTATTAAAACACCAGCGTTTTTCCGACTGTATCCAGGCTTTTGTTCCCCTTGAAACAGAGGTGTACCATAGTAATGCTGTAAACGGAGTATTTGGGATTTTAGCGGCATGTGGTGGAATGATGCTGATAACACTTTCGCAAGGAAAGGCATTTCGTGCTGGGATTGACTTAGGTCTAGGGACTGAGCTGAGCAATGAGGAAGTTTATGGCCCAGCTTTGTTTAAAGCTTATAAATTGGAAAGCAAGGTGGCAGGATATCCTCGTATAGTGATAGGTGATGATTTTATGGAGTATTTGAAAAGTCTGTCACAGAGACAAAAGCAATGCAATGACCAAGATGAAGAAGATATAGAGGTTTGTAAAAGAATGGCTGATGTCTGTAGGAATATGATTGTTTCGGACTTGGACGGTCGAATGATTTTGGATTATTTAGGAAAGGAATTTAGGGAAAAAGTCCTAGATAAAATGGAAATGTTCGAAGAGGTATTTGAAAATGCTTTTAAATTTGTTGAAAGTGAATTTGTGAAAAGACAGAAGAGAAGAGACAGCAAATTGGCTGAGAGATACTTTTTGCTATATACTTATTTTAAGACCCGACGTGCTGATTTAACTTCTAAGAATTGACTCTTGCCCGAGCAACTAATAAGAGATCTGAGATTTCTATTGTTAAAAGGCCTATACTTTTATGCAGTAAATCGGCGTATACTTTTACGCACCCTGAGGATCTAGAGTGAGGATTCATTGCTTAGCTTTTCTCCTTCTTTGATCCCTGGATCATCTCATTAAAGTCTTTCAGCCGGTAACTTTGTCTATCGATATTGAAAATATGGGCTCTATGGAACAGCCGGTCCAAAATGGCTGTAGTAGCCATCCCATCAGCGTCAAAGATATGGACCCATTGTTTCACTGACTGGTTGGAGGTGATGATCATACTGGCTCTCATGTAGCAAGCAGAGATAAATTGAAAAAAGGGGCGTGTCTCGTTTCTATCAAGCACTTGGTACCCTAGTTCATCCACCACCACAAGGGCACTTTTGACATAAGCCCGGCCTCTTTGTTTGGCTGCCGGGATATCGGCCCTTCTCTTCAGCTGCAATAACAGTTCCTTAACCGTGTAATAGTTGACACTGAGATCAAGGGGCGTGAAATAACAGATTATAATAATACAACATCTCAAATTGAGCTGTACCATTTATGTGCGCTGCCTTTTGCTTAGAGGAATGCAACTCACTGATTTATCCTAAACGTCTTTGATAATTGATTACAGTTCGAAATTCGCTAAATCAAGCCAATATTTGGTTTATCTCAATTTGAGAAATTAAATTAAAATAAATTGAGAGCTAACACCTGTCAACTCTAGTGTTGATCAGTCCACTTAAGCAAATCACCCCACAAATCATCTCTTAAGGTTATTGACCTGCTCCACTTAGACTTGTAATATTTCAGTTGCTATGTAAACGACAGGACCAAAGATGAACCAACTCACCTGTTAGGAGATAAAAATGACAAATCCGTTATCTTTATCCGATGAAAAGTTAAAAGAAATGTTGAACTCTTATTTTTCATGGATCCAGAGGGATTCAAAAGAGGCAGGATATATTGATAAGCAAAAACAGAGAGATGCCAATCTAAAAAAAACACTCTTAAGCAAAAATTTCTTGACTAATGCATCTCAAGAGGGATTAACCCAAACAATTTTTGATTACTCGAGAACTTTAGAAGGTCCTGCTTATATTCGACTGGGAGAACCTAGAATTAAAAATGAGAGCAACAATATAAAAAGAAACATCCTTTATTTGATTGAATCAGACGACGATCCCTATACGAAGGCCACACAGATTCTTGAAGGAAAGTTGAGAATTCCTATTTTCGCCAGGTCTTTTTGGACTCCATTGTTCCAAGCGTTATTTCCATCCAAACTGCCGAATTGGAACAACAAAACGGAAATGTTCCTGCAAAAAGTTGGGATTGATTTTAAAAGGTCAAAACTATCAACAGAAGAAAAGTACAAACAAATCTCAGAAGCCTTTTCATATCTTGAAAAGCTAGATTCTCGACATGATTTTTACACAATCAATCACTTGATGCATTACGGAACATACGTGCTTGAAGGAAGTCAATTAATTGATAGATTACATGGCAAAAAATCCAAAGAGAAGAAAGAAGTTATGTCAATAAAAAAGAGAGGCACTTATTTCAAAGGTTTTACTGAAGAAACTTTCAACCTACTGAATCAATTATCCAAGGATACCAGCTTTGAAGCAGTAAAGCAGATTTCCGAAAAGATTCATGAAAAAGTTATATATCCATTAAGAGATCTGTTTTTGGACATAGCTCAAGAATTTGATAACAGAGATATTTTGAATTTAGAAAAGAAAAAGAGGATAACCGCGAATCTTTTCAAAATGAATTCCAGACTAGGAGCTTGGCCCTATATCTGGGGTGCTTTCTATCAAAAAGACAAAACTCGGCCCACCTCAATGCAGTTCTATATATGGATGAGCAAAGATGAACTTGCATATGGTATATACCCGTCAAAAAACCAGCCTGATATAAGGGAAATAATTATCCGGAATTTAGAAAGACATGGAGAGTATCTGAAGGAATATATAACAAGTGATTTTTTTAATTACTTCTCCTTTTATTCTGATTATATAGAGGGAAAAGGAAGAGATTTTTTGAAAGCAAGAAACTCTGATGATCTAAGCCATCTTAATGAAAAGACGGATCTGAATGTGGGGAAAATATTGTTGCCCGAGGAGGTCACCCAAAAAAGAAAGAGTCTTGTTGACTTGATCAGAGAAGATTTTGAGAAGCTCGTCCCACTCTATATCTATGGAATTACCGATGAACCGGTAAGATTATTGGAATTATATTATGAGGAAAAAGAAGAGCTACCTGAAGAAGCTATTTCAAAAGAATCGATTTTGAGTGAAATATTTATGGAAGAAGAAAATTTTGACCGAATCATCTCTTTACTGGAAACCGGCCGGAAAAAACAGATCATTTTACAAGGTCCTCCCGGAACAGGAAAAACTTATATCGCCCAAAGAATCGCCAGATACTTGGCAAAATCCGAAGACCGAGTTGAAACCATCCAGTTTCATGCATCCTATTCATATGAAGATTTTATAGAGGGTTTTCGTCCGACAGGAGATGGGAACTTCCGACTTCAAGATGGAATTTTTAAAAATTTCTGCAAAAGGGCAAAAATCAGCGATCCTGAAAAAAAATTTGTTCTCATCATAGATGAAATAAATCGAGGAAATCTCTCAAAAATTTTTGGAGAACTACTCTATCTTTTGGAATATCGAGATCAAGAAGCTCAACTATCTTACTCCAGAGAATCATTCTCCATCCCGGAAAATCTATACATCATCGGTACGATGAACACGGCAGACAGATCGTTGGCTATCATGGATTATGCTCTGAGAAGAAGGTTTTATTTCGTGAATCTATATTATCAAACAGAGAGGTTAGGAATATGGCTAACGGAAAATGGTTGCACTTTAAACATTGACGACATAATTGCCAGAATAGTGGAGATGAACAAGCAAATTAGTTACGAAATGCAATCCGAAGATTTTTGCATAGGACATAGCTATTTCATGAAAGAAAATTTAGGAACAGACAAATATACGGAATTGGTTGAGTTCGAAATCAAACCGCTTCTACAAGAATATTTCTTTGATAAACAAGAAAAAATTGAGGAAATATTAAAAACTATTAAGATAGATGCCAGTTAACATTTCACCCCATACTATAATATTCATAATCGCCTATTCCTTTGATTTGAACTGGAATTACTTGGAAAAAGAGATTGAGAGAGAGGATTTCTCTGATCTCTCGTTCTTTGAGTTATTGACCTTTGTATTCACAAAATGGACGGAGAAACTGATAAAAGAAGGCTTGTACAAAAGCTTCATTGATAAGACCGAGCAGATAAAAAAAGTTAGAGGTAAAATATTGTTCCAAGAGTACATAAAGAAGGGTGGAATTACATCCGGCCAATTGACGTGTCAGTTCGATGATCTATCTTACGATACTCTAGAAAACCAAATCATTCTCTCAACTTTACTTTTTTGCCGACAAGAATTGAATAGGATAAGAGTTTGCTTTACAACTAAGCGTTTAGAAGAGCGGGAACAGTTGAATCTCTCGGTTTTCAAGATGGTTAGGCTCCTCTCTCCTTACGTATCTGCAGAACCGCTTTCAATTGGGCTTTTTAATCAACTGCTCTTCCACAGAATGAATATAAAATACAAATCAATCCTGAGTTTATGCCGCTTTATCTATCTTTGCACAGCTCTAAAGGAGATCGGGGAGGAGGATTTTCTTGAACCTCCAGAAGAGAGAATGAGTGAGATCTTTGAAGGATTTCTAAGAAATTACCTCGCTGAAAAATTATTTGTAGACCAATATAGTGTCAATAAAAAAAGAGTCAAAGATTGGATAGTTCTTGAGGAAAGCCATGGGAGCTCTTTTTTTCCAGAAATTCGTCCCGATATTATAATATGGGATACTGGAATTCCTCGTCTTATCATCGATGCCAAGTACTACAAAGATCCTTTGTATAAAGTTGAGCAATTTTATGTGGCAGCAAGGCCTGATGAAGAACGATATAAAGTACACAGTCACAACCTATATCAAATCATCGCCTACACGAGCTTTTTCAATTGTGATGGCCTTTTGGTTTATGCGCAAACAGAAAAGGGATTCTTTAAAGGGATAGGAAGAATAAAAGGAGAATATTACTTGAATAAGGAGATCCGTAGACACAGATTGGGTTTTTTTACATTGGATTTAACGGGAAGTCTTGATGAGTTTAAGACTAGAATGGGTGAATTTGTTGATATGATAAAAGGTTATATTTGTGAATCAGCAAATTGACATTAATTTTAGCTGCGTTTATCAAAAAAAGGATTAAAGGACAAAAATAATGGATAAGAAAAGACATGAACCTCCAGCTTGGAAATGGGAAGAAGGAATTGTGAATACAAAGGAAGAGAATATCAAGGTTGGATATGGTGGTTTTGAAGACCCCTTTGTTCCCATGTCCCCAGGGAAAGGCAATTGTTTTGTTGTTCAGTTTTTAGTAAAGAAGGATTACATCGATCCGAACAATCGGGAAAATTATAACAAGATGATAAGAGAACTTAATTTTTTCCTAGTCGAGTTACGCAAAGAGAAATCCTGGGAGTATGCAAAATACCATTGCGGAACAGCCTCTAATCTGTATTCAACTATTCGCTGGGCCTATTATCCTAAAGGTTGGCAGGATCCCCAGAAACTGTTTGATGAGAAAGAATAAAAATATAAGAAAAAAGGAGTAATACTATGATAATGGCTGAATTGCATGGAAAATTGAGCGAAGAGGCATCTTCTATTGATACAAGATGTAAATGTCAAGTACTTTTCCCACTAGTTCGGTAAGGACATTTGAACTAAACCGCTTCGCGGTATAGGGATAATCGTTTGATCATTTAAACCTGAATAAACTTTCATTTCACTCGTAAACCTTCTTCTAAGAGTCTAAGATTATTACCCTAAAATCTAAAACTTAAC
>Ga0209986_10003852_pt1 | contig 12945 bp, 13 predicted proteins | sample BlataG_FD_183168 | JGI IMG/M metagenome (GOLD analysis project Ga0209986, IMG submission 183168) | Deep subsurface microbial communities from Black Sea to uncover new lineages of life (NeLLi) - Black_00105 metaG (SPAdes) (version 2) | ecosystem: Environmental > Aquatic > Marine > Oceanic >...
CAGTCGATTGATAACCATTCCCTTGATGAGGTTAGGGTATCCGGGGAACTGATGGTTGCTATCCATGGTCTTCACCCACCTCCGCTTAACATGGCAGAGCAGGTCACTTTCGCGCATCAACCGCAAGCCCCTTTTATGATTTACTCCCCATCCTTCATGCTTAAGCTGATGAGTAACCCTGCGATAGCCGTAACGGGGAAACTCGAGACATATGGCCTCAATACGATCCACCAAATCCGCCTCTACCTTCATTCTCGCAGGACTCCTGGCAACGCTCATAAGCCTGCATCCTCGCCGGATACTGCTGATGAAGTGCTTACACCGCGTGATAATTTCCCGTTTCTTCCAGCTTGGCTGACGCTGTTCTGCAACCCCTTTTTAGAAATTCGTTCTCCAGTGTCAGCCTGCCCACCAGCCGCTCCAGCTTCTCTATCCTGTCTTTAAGGGCAGCTTCCTCGGTGGGCTCATTGCTGAATTTGCCCCGGCTATATTGCTTTTTCCAGTGGTAAAGTGCGCTTGATGAGATGCTGTGTCTGCGGCAGAGCTGGGCGGGACGACTTTCCCCGCTGAATAGTTCTTCGGCCACTTTCCTCTTAAATTCTAAGCTGAAACTCCTCTGGTTCCTCATGACAAGATCCTTTCTATCCCTCATTATAGGACATTCTGACCCTGCCAAACCTTCCTAACCTTTTCTGTCCACTCTCAGGGGTTCACTCCAAACTCTATCTACTCTTCTTCATCAAATAGAACCCAGTAGGAATAAGAACAATGCTGATGATAACAATAACGGGAGTTAACCAAGAAGTGCCACTTAGTGCTCCCATGGCGCCAATAGCAGGAATGCTAATTAGGATAAATACACCAGCGAGCGCACTTAAGCCACCCAACCCATAATTTCTCTCTATCTCAGACCTAGAGTGAATTTTGCCCATCTCTTTCCTATTGGCATAACTCACCTCCAGCTATATAGTGGTTTCCAAAGAGATTGCGTAACTTACCGCAGGTACTGTCATAACTCGCCTCAAGTGTTTTGTTTTCCTATCTTCCCATCTCTATTCTGTTATGCGGACAGGTCTTGTACGACCACTACTAACATTCGCAGAAGTACAGTGGTGACCGTAATCCCTAACAGAAACTGTATCAGCTTCAGCATGAGATGCTCCTTGGGAAGCAGCCCACTTGCCAGTACAGCCTCATATACCTGCGGTAAGTTGGGCATTACAAAACACCTTAGACAAATTACATTGCCTGACTATTGCTATACTAACACTAGGGGATATAACTTTCAGCTTAAATGGAGCAGAACCAATTAAATCATCTAAGATGCAACCGAAGGGTAGCTTATTAAATCACATAAAAAAGTAACCGAAACTGATTAAGCTATAGTCTGGCTAGCACTTTTATTCAAGGGACCAATATCTAAAGGTATTGCGGGAAAGGTACCTGAAAGCTAGTACCAGGAAGGATAAGCCACAGCTTCTGGATGAATATTGTGGCAATACCGGTCAGGCAAAGAAGTATGTTATCAGGAAGATACAACCCCGGGTGGATCTGAGGCCGAAGCAGAGAAAGAGAAGGCCGGAGGTTTACGATGGCCGGTTAAAGCAGCTTTAGCCAGGGTGTGGGAGATATTTGATTATCCTTGTGGACAACGGCTTAAGCCCATATTGGAGCTGGGGGCAGATAGGTTGAGACAGTTTGGCGAGCTCAGGGTATCAGAAGAGGTCATCTTTAAGTTAAAAAGGATGAGTTCAGCCACCATTGATAGAAAGCTCAGGCATCAAGGAGAGGTGCTGCAGCTATTAAGATCAAGAGGTGGTCCTAAACCTGGCTCTCTGTTGAAAGGTAAGATTCCTATAAAGCTTACCCAGTGGGATAACTCTCAGCTGGGCTATGTAGAGGCTGATTTGGTTGTCCATTGTGGCTCCTCTGCTCTGGGGAGTATATCAATACAGTGAGCACTACTGAGGTTTCCTCTGGCTGGTGGGAAGGTGAAGCTATCATGGGGAAGTCTTAAGAACACAGTTTTTGGGCTTTGCAGCAAGTAAGGCAAAGGGCTGGACTCGGACAATGGTATTGAGTTCGTCAACTAAATCCTGTACAAGTACTGTCATAGGGGAAAACTGGACTCATGTGAGAAAGGTACTGGGATACTGGAGATACGACACTCCCGATGAGTTGATGCTCATCAACGACCTTTACCACAATGAGCTAAGGCTATACAAGAACTTCTTTCAACCAGCGATGAAGCTAGCTGAGAAGGCAAGGATTGGTGGTAGCATCAAGAGGAAATATGATATCCCTAAAGCTCTGTATCAGAGGCTGATGGAGTCAAGGCAGGTTTAGGATAGGGCCAAGATGGAACTTGAGACCCTTTACTTAAGTTTAAACCCGGCTCAACTGAAACGAGATATCGAGTCCAAGCTGGATAAGCTTTACCAGGCTTATGAAGGGAAAAAGAGAATCTGACAGGTCGCCCCCCATAGAAAGTTAGTGCCACATACGGTTACATTTTTAATGATGCAACAACCTAAAGTTGGGTTACCTACTTAAATGATTTGACACGGCCTTGCAGGAGGTCTATGCTGGCCTTTATGGGAGAGTTGGGGGGGGTAAGAAACCGAGACAAAAGAATAAAAAGAGGCTTACGTATTTAGAACAAATGCTTTTCCCGTCATGCTCACTTTGAGGAACTGCCATACACGCTGGGATTAACGCAGTGGGCTATTCTGTCGCCTCGTAAACCAGCGAGAAGCTGTTGCACTGCCATGGTCATCATCTTGTTCAAGGTAGCTTGCACAGCGCTTCCAATGTGAGGAGTAAGGATTAAATTGTCTAGGGTCAGTAGGGGGTCGTCTGAGGGGATTGGTTCAACCTCCATCACATCTATGGCAGCGCGGAGAATCCGCCGGGACTTGAGTGCCTCGTACAGGGCATTTTGGTCTACAACCGCTCCGCGAGAGGTGTTAATCAACATTGCAGTGGGCTTCATGACAGCAAACTCAGCGGCACCAATCATATGTCTGGTTTGCTCATTGAGTACCGGGCGGAGGCAAATGAAATCGGATTGGGTAAGAAGCGAGTGCAAGTCAGGAACATATTCCACACCCAGAATATTTTCAATGTCGATCTTCCGAATTGCGTCATAATAGAGCACACGCATGCTAAATCCCTTGGCACGTTTCGCCACCTGAGTGCCTATTCTGCCTAATCCCACTATCCCCAGAGTGGAATGATTCACATCAACACCGAGGAGCTCCACAGGACCACTCTTTTCCCACTTTCCCTGTCTTACATAAGCATCAACCTCTACAATGCGTCTGGCACATGCCAGGATAAGAGCAAAGTCAAGGTCAGCATTCGTTTCGGTCAGCACATCAGGAGTGTGTCCCACTGGGATACCACGCCTTGTAGCTGTGGCCACATCAATATTGTCAGTTCCAACTCCGTAGTTGCTAATTACTCTTAGCTTCGGGGCGGTGTGTATTACCTCAGCGTCGATTTTGGTAGTGCTGAAGGAAAGCACACCTTCAACATCTCTGACCTCTGCCAGAAGTCTATCCCGTGGTGGGGGATCTTCTTCAGATACTTTCATTTCATGAACACGGGCGATTCTATCCAGTATCTCAGAGAATTGGTTTCTGCCTACAAATACTTTTGCCATTTCCTGCCTCCTTATTTGTTCCCCTTTCCCTATGGGACTGGAAAGCGAGGTCTATTCCAAGTTCAGGTATTTTGGGAACTTCAATAGTCCCATCAGCGATCCTTATCTGCTGCCCAACTGCCCAGGTGGTACGGGACTGGTTCAACATAGCCGTGAGTTATTCATGCACACAGGGTTACTAGCTCTTAAGCCCGGCACCCTGGTAGGCAGGATAAGATTGTTCGCCGTAACGCTTCAAAAATCCCTTCTCCCTCTTCACCTTAGGGCCAGGCCACTTACGGCGCCGCTCTTGTAGTTCTTCCTCTGGCACCTTTAGTTCCAGATGGCGCCCGGGGATGTCGATCCTTACAATGTCCCCGTTGGAAACAAGCGCTATGAGTCCGCCATTGGCGGCTTCAGGGGAGATGTGTCCCACGCACGGCCCCCTGGTAGCGCCGGAGAATCTGCCATCCGTCACCAACGCAACGGAGCGGCCCAGTCCCAAACCCATCAGAGTTGCTGTAGGCACGAGCATTTCACGCATTCCGGGCCCACCCCTAGGTCCCTCGTAGCGGATGACCACTACATCGCCGGGCACAACCTGGTTGTTGAGCATAGCTTTCACAGCTTCCTCATCTGAGTCATACACCTTGGCGGGGCCCTCGTGAACCATCATTTCCTCTGAGACGGCGGACTGTTTGATTACAGCGCCATCAGGGGCTAGGTTGCCGTATAGAATAGCGATGCCGCCTTCCTTTCGGAGCGGCTTATCCAAGGGAGTGATTACATCCCAGTTGTATACTTTGGCGTTCTTGATGTTCTCACCCAGGGTTTTCCCGGTAATGGTGATAGCGTCCATATGGAGCAGTGACTCTATTTCTTTGAGGACTGCGGGTATGCCGCCAGCCTGTTCCAGATCAACCACCATATATTTTCCTGATGGCCACACATTGGTGATGAGAGGGGTCTTTTTACTGATGCGATCGAACATCTCCAGTGGGATTTCATAACCGAGTTCCTTGGCGATGGCTGGTAGGTGTAAGACGCAGTTGGTAGAGGCGCCCAGTGCCATTTCAGCCACCATGGCATTTTCAAAGGCTTCCCTGGTCATGATTTTTGAAGGTGTCAGGTTAGCTTTCAGGACTTCCATAATCTGTTTCCCTGTCTGGATAGCTAAGGTTCGTTTCTTGGCAAAAACTGCAGGCGCCGTGCCGCTCTCTGGAAGGGACATGCCAAGCACTTCTGTGAGACAACTCATGCTGTTAGCTGTTGCCATCATGGGGCAGGAACCGAAGGTTGGAGACGCAGCGCATTCTGCCTCCAAAAACTCCTCTTTGCTTATTTTTCCTTTGTGGAGTTTACCCGCTAATTCGCGAGTGTGTGAATGGCTGATATATTCTTGACCGGACCGGAAATAGCCAGGCAGCATAGCTCCGCCGGTGAACATGATGGTGGGAATATCTACTCTGGCAGCCCCGATTAACATCCCTGGTACTATTTTGTCGCAGGCGGCCAGTAGTACTATGGCATCAAACCTATTTCCCTCGGCTAAGACTTCCACAGAGTCGGCTATCAATTCGCGGCTTGGCAGCACCCACTTCATGGCCCTATTTCCCTGACCGAAACCATCGCAGAGCGCTATGGTATTGCACTCAAAGGGGATTCCTCCTGCAGCTAAGACACCCTTTTTGATATACTCAGCAAATGAGCGTAACGGCATGTGCCCCGGATGGAATTCGGCCCATGAGTTAATGATGCCAATGAAAGGTTTTGCCATTTCCTCGTCGGAAAGACCCAGATCCCGTATAAGAGCCCTTTGTGCCACCCTTTCATCCCCTTCAATAAACATCTTACTTCTGTGTTTTAGTTCCATTAATTACCTCCTAAACCGGATTCGTTCCAGACATTATAGGAATAAGAGTTAATCCCGTCAAGGGGCGAAAGCTGTTGGGTCTACGCTATTTTGTGTGAAAATGGGTAGTTGAAAGCACCCACCGACCTCTGTAGCCTTTGGGTTAGAGGGACTCAAAGCAAAGGAGGTACAAACAGGTGCAAGATGATTGTATGGCAGTGGCATTAGGATTGCCACAACTTAAGATTCTGGGGCAAAAGGAGATGGAGGACCATTTTGAGGTCACAGTAATCTATCGCCAGGGAGAGGCTACCTCTTCCCGGCGTGGTAAGGTGACCACTAAGGAGCACGATAGGAGGCAGCAGTGTAAGCAGGATAGGAGGCTGAGGGATAAGGTGGTATTCCTCAGTCTAATAAAGCGATGGGTTCGATGTCCTTTCTGTGGCAAGGTATTCACTGAGCTAGATGAAGTCTTCGGTTCCAGGAGGCGATCAAGTCATAGATTCAGGGAATACCTGGGGCAGGAAGCACTCCACCAGACAGTGATAAGAACAGCCTGTTAATGTTCTACGATTTTGTCACCCTGTAACTGTTCAGGATAAACTATAATCGAATTTTTTAGATTCAGCTTCGCCTACTGGTGGTAATGCTATGTCTACCGTTGCCAACCCCTTACCATAAACTGTAATTCTTAAACGGAATGTCTTAGTTTAAGGTAGTAGAAAACACTTGACAGACTAATAAAAGTGTGCTAGTATTAAAGTATCTTAGATTAAGGTAGTGAGTTATGAATATCATTTCTATTTATAAACAGTTCCCCAAAGAAGAAGATTGCATATCCTACCTAGAAAAAATCCGTTGGCGAGATAGACCAGTTTGTCCTTATTGTAAATCCACTAATTCAACCAGCCTACCCAAAGAACAACGCCATCATTGTAATAATTGTAACACGACTTTCAGCGTTACAGTCAACACTATATTTCATCATTCTCACTTATCTTTACAAAAGTGGTTATTGGCAGTTTCACTTGTCCTTAATGCCAAAAAGGGTATTGCTGCCCGTCAATTAGCTCGTGACCTTGAAGTGAATAAGAATACAGCTTGGCGGATGGCAATGAAGATTAGACAAGCCGTGATTGAAACTGAGCAACGAAACCTTTTAACAGGACTTGTTGAAATGGATGAGACTTACATTGGAGGTAAACCACGCAAGGGCACGGGTGGTGATGCACTAAAGCGAGGTAGAGGAACTAAGAAAATTCCAGTAGTTGGACTAGCTGAACGAAACGGTAGAGTAAGCGCTAGTGTTGCAGAGAATGGTAACCTTTCAACTAAGAATTTAGCAGAACTTGTCCGACGCAACGTTGATACCCAAAATGCAGTTCTAATAACAGACGAATTTACTGGTTACATAGGTATTAAGCGCCTTTTACCTCACGAAAAGGTTAATCACGCCATTTGGTATGTTGATGGCTTCAGGCATACCAATAATATTGAGAGTTTTTGGGCGCTTTTGAAACGTGGTGTTGTAGGACAGTATCATAAAGTCAGCCCTCGCTATTTGCCTCGCTATATTGATGAATTTTGCTACCGGCATAATAATCGCAAAAACACACACCTATTTGCCGAAACAATAGCTCGTAGTGTAGGCGCTTTCGCAATATGAGGAGGGTATCAGAAATGAAAGTTGCAATCCCAAAGGCAAAATATAAAGGTAAGTTAGATTTAGGTGGATATGAAATATCTTGTGCTGTATTAGACAACGGTAAAAGAGTTCTTGTCGAGCGAACTATGGCAAATGCTCTAGGTAAGAAGGGTAGTGGCGCTTATTGGCAGAAAAAGAAAGGGGATGAAAAGGGCGCTTTTCTACCAGAGTATATTTCTGCGAGATATTTAGAGAATTTCGTTAATACAGAGCTAAAAAAGAAGCTAGAAAAACCCATACAGTATATTAACAAGAATGGGAGATTAACAACAGGCGTAGATGCCACTGTTTTACCTGACATTTGCGATGTTTGGATAACAGCCAAGGAAAAAAGCGCTTTGAACGAGAAGCAATCTAAAACTGCTGAAAGAGCCTATATATTGATGAAAGCTTTTGCTACGGTGGGTATCATTGCATTAGTTGATGAGGTTACAGGTTATCAAGAAGTAAGAGATAGAGATGAACTTAACCGCATCTTAGAAGCTTATATTGCAAAAGAATTGTTGCCTTGGGCAAAGCGCTTTCCAGATGAATTTTATCAACAAATGTTCAGATTGCGAGGTTGGATATATCGCCCCCTTTCAGTTAAGCGCCCTCAATATGTGGGAAGGCTCACTAATGAAATCATATATGAGAAGCTACCACCTGGTGTCCTTAACGAATTACGCAGGAAAAATCCTAGAACACCCAAAGGACACCGTAAGTATAAACATCACCAGTTTCTCACGCTAGATATTGGTAATCCGCACCTAGAAAAGCACCTTGCTTCTGTAACAACCCTTATGAGAGCATCACCTAATTGGGCCACGTTCAATCGTCTATTCCAACGTGCTTTCCCTCCGTCAGTTCAGCAAGGCGAGTTCCAATTTGATGAATTAGAGGAATAAAAAGGCGCTTTTGAATTTGTATAAATAAATTAACTACCTTAAACTAAGACATTCCGTTTATATTTTATTATAAAACTTCAAAGTTCAATTAGATCCCTTTCAAGTTTGGTTAACTGCTCATAGCCATCAAGAGTTATAAGCAACATATCCTCAATACTATAGCCACCTCCGCCCACTGCGTTCGATCCAGTTATGTATAGAGGAGCTTCAAGACAAATGACCATATTTGGTTCAAGTGTTTGTTCCACATTAAGAGCAATGAAGGGGGGCTGTTCTCCTTCTGGACCAATGCCGACAGTGTGTCCATAGTGTCCTCTATCAATCCAATCCAGCCCACTTTTTCTTATAGTATCTTGACCTGTTCTAAAGACTTCCTTAAACTTTGTCCCAGGCTTTATAATTGAAAGCATTGCATCGTATCCTGCCTTCAGAGCGTTAAAGATTTTCTTTTGTGTCAGACTAGGCTTTCCTACAACAAAAGTTCTAGCCATATCTGAAGTGTAATTTTTATAATAGACACCACAGTCAATCGAAAGTATATCCCCTTTGGCTATTTTATATCCAACTTGTTCTCGGTTCTTGAAAAAGTCACCAACACCTATGAAGTTAGCGCGCCCCATCAGGAAATAGTGAGCATCATCAGGAGTAATTGCCTGAAAGATACCTGTCCGATAACGAAGCTGGAGCTCCCCAACAGTGAGACCTTCGACACCACCTTCTATCATAGCTTTAATCCCCTTTACACCATACTCAGCCGCAGTTCGGAGCGTATCAATTTCATCTTGGTTCTTAAACATTCGTAAGTAAAAGAAGAGTTGATCTCCACTAACAAAGTTAACCTTGGGATTTTTAGCAATAATCGCTTCCCAGTCAGCTTTATTGCAGTGTCGCATATCGATACCAATCCTGCTCTCACTAAGCCCTTTCTCTTTAAGGACATCAGCAAGCAAGTTATATAGATCTTCACGTTGGGATTGCACAGGTTTTGGTAGGCTTCTTATCCTCCCTGTCTCAATATCACTCCCAGAAAGTATCTGCTGCCAAGTAGGATAAATCCGCCAATCCTTAATAATTATGTTAGGAAGTGTTTCCATTATTAACTTTTCAGATAAAGCACAAAGTCCTACTGACTCATTGGATGGATCAGCAGAAGTAACAGTTATTACTGGTCTGCCACCCAGTCCATAAGGTTTTGCCATATTACGGCAGAACCCACTGGTATAGTAAGAGTTCTCATCGCCTATAGCGATTAAAGCATCTATATCACGTTTCTTCATTTCTCTACGTGCTCGGTCTAAATCCAAATGTAACATTTATAAACCTCCTTTTCTATTATCCAATTCATTTTTAAACTCAAATTTCCCATAATTATGCTATCCCTTCAACTTACACTTCCTGAAATATTATATGTTGTTTTTAACTCTTTAGACTTAACTTCCTCCTTTGCCTTAACTGTTTTGCCAAGATGACGGAAACCAAGGCTACTCCCAATAAATCGGTCTGCCATCCAGGTACCAACAGAAGCAACCCTGAATCCACTAGCGCTAACGTCTCAGGAATATTACATTTAGTTATAAGTTGCCTTATAGTGCCACCGGACAGCAATAGTTATTGCTAAACGCCCTCTTACTCTTTTTTAAGCCCGGCACCTTGGTGGGAAGGGCAAGCTTGCTCAGCGTAACGTTTCAAAAATCCTGTCTCCTCCTTCACTTTAGGGCCAAGCCATTTACGGCGCCGCTCCTGTAGTCCTTCCTCTGGCACCTTTAGTTCCAGACAGCGATTGGGGATATCGATCTTTATGATGTCCCTGTTGGAAACAAGCGCTATAAGTCCGCCGTCGGCAGCTTCAGGTGAGACGTGCCCTATACATGGCCCCCTGATAGCCCCAGAATACCTGCCATCTGTCACCAAGGCAACGGAGCTGCCAAGACCCAAGCCCATCAAAGTGTCAGGAGGCACGAGCAGTTCACGCATTCCGGGACCGCCTTTAGGGCCCTCGTAGCGGACAACCACTACATCACCTGGCACAACCTGGTTATCCAATATAGCTTCAGTAGCTTCCTCTTCTGAGTCATAAACCTTGGCCGGGCCCTCATGGACCATCATTTCCTTTGCGACAGCGGACTGTTTGACCACAGCACCATCAGGGGCCAGATTGCCATATAAGATGGCGATGCCACCCTCTTTTCGGAGTGGTTTATCTAGGGAAGCGATCACATTCCGGTTGTACACTCTGGCATTCTTGATGTTCTCATCCAGGGTTTTTCCGGTAACGGTGACAGCATCCGTATGGAGCAGGGGCTCTATTTCTTTGAGGACTGCAGGCATGCCGCCAGCCTGTTCCAGATCAGCTACAACGTATTTTCCTGACGGCCACACATTGGCGATAAGGGGAGTCTTTTTGCTGATACGGTCGAACTTTTCCAGTGGGAGCTCGTAGCCGAGTTCCCTGGCAATGGCTAGGAGGTGCAAAATACAGTTGGTGGAGGCACCCAGCGCCATCTCAGCCACCATGGCGTTTTCCAGGGCGTCTTCGGTCATAATTTTTGAAGGTGTCAGGTTAGCTTTCAAGAGTTCCATAATCTGCTTGCCGGTCTGGATAGCCAGGGTTCGTTTCTTGGCGAAAACTGCCGGTGCCGTGCCACTCCCGGGAAGAGACATGCCGAGCGTTTCTGTTAGACAGCACATACTATTAGCTGTCGCCATGTTGGCACCACAACCAAAGGTCGGCACCGCAGCACATTCCGCCTCAAGGAACTTCTCCTTGCTTATTTCTCCTTTGCGGAATCTGCCTGCATATTCTCGGACATGTGAAGTGAGAACATAGTTTTGCTCGGATGGGGAATAGCCGGGTAGCATGGCCCCGGCAGTAAATACAATGGTAGGAATATCTACCCTGGCAGCCCCTATCAACATCCCTGGGATTATTTTGTCGCAGGCAGCCATCAATACCAGAGCATCAAATCTATTTCCTTCGGCTAACAATTCCACAGAGTCGGCTATCATTTCACGGCTTGGTAGCGACCACTTCATACCTCTGTGTCCCTGCATTAGGCAATCACATAGCGCTACGGTATTGTATTCAAAAGGAATCCCTCCTGCAACTAAGACACCCTCCTTGATATACTCAGCAAAAGAGCGCAAGGGCATAGAGCCTGGAGAGAACTCACCCCATGAGTTAATAACGCCGATGAAGGGTTTAGACATCTCATCATCAGAAAGACCAAGAGCCCGTAAAGTAGCACGGTGAGAAGCTCTCTCATCCCCCTCTATAACAACCTTACTCCTATGCTTTAGTTCCATATAATTACCTCCTCTCTATCGCACCTCTAGGATATAGTCTATTCAAATCCCGGGCGAACTTAGCTTAAACATACTTCTAGAGAAAAACCATCCTATTTCGCATTCTCGAATTGGAAGAGCTGGGGTAGATAAACATTGCCCCGCGACCTCTGGCCAAATCTGTCCTTTTTCATACCCATTAGCATTACAAGCTAGGCTTAACTACTGCTAAACGTGCATTCCACACACATTCAAATCAGGACAAGGATTATACACAGTTTGCCTGTGTTTAAACCCTGAAACAAGAACCCTGGCAGTTCCTCTGGCACCACGAACATCATTGTATCACCCAGACACTCTACCGACAATCCCGATCTATAGCAACGGTACTCTTATTTTGACAGGCTTGCTAGCTAATGTTATCATAATTTACCTAAGGGTAGGTTTTAACCCAAGGGTTTAATTGTAAAAGTATGGGCAGTTTATTTAGCGAGGATTTGGGGGGTGGTGATAAGTGGACGGTGCCGATAGTTGGCTTTCGTTAGCCTTTCTACTCTGCTTAGCTCTGTCAGGTTTCTTTTCCAGTGCTGAGGCGGCCTTTATTTCCCTGCCCAAGCTTCGCATAAGATATCTGGTAGAAAGTGGTGTTAAGGGAGCAAGGCAGCTAGCTAAAGCTACTGATAGATCAGAGAGGTTTTTAGCCGCCTTCCTATCGGTGCTTGGTGCGGAAGGGCTCCTAACACATCTCAGAAACCGAAAGGCAAAAGCAACGGTGCTTCGGGATATTAAGGAGGAAATTATGATGAATATAGCCATCCTTGACAATAGCATTCGTACAACCCAGCAGATGCGGAACGAAAAGGGGATGGTTATGTTCTTAACACACATGAGAGAGGAAGTGGAGTGCACCCCTGGGATTGGACAGAAAAGGTTAGGAGAGGCTGGCGGGGTGCTCCATTATTCTGTTGAATAAGCAGTAGGTCTTCAAAGCCATTGGGTGAGAGATAACCCAATGCCGAATGAAGCCTCTTTTGATTATAGACCGCTTCAATGAAATAGGGAAGTTTTGCCATCACGTCCGTTAGGGTATCGTATTCACATAAATACACCTCCTCGTACTTCAGCGTTTTGAAAAAGCTCTCTATTCTGGCATTTTCATAGGGATTGCCCCTCCGCGCCATACTGATCTCGAATCCATAGCTCTTGAACTCGTCTATATATTCACTTGAGGCATACTGCACTCCCTGGTCTGAATGATGGATAACACCCGGACGAGGTCATCCGTTTAGTTAGGGCCATTCGCAGCGCCTTCAGCGTCAGCACGGTATCAATTCTGGTGGAAACAGCATAGCCGGTTACCCGCCGCGAGCAGGCATCCAGTGTCGCCGCCAGGTAGACAAAGCCGGTTCGAATACGGATGTAGGTGATATCACTAACCCACACCTGGCTCAGTCGATTGATAACCATTCCCTTGATGAGGTTAGGGTATCCGGGGAACTGATGGTTGCTATCCATGGTCTTCACCCACCTCCGCTTAACATGGCAGAGCAGGTCACTTTCGCGCATCAACCGCAAG
>Ga0209986_10003853_pt1 | contig 12944 bp, 15 predicted proteins | sample BlataG_FD_183168 | JGI IMG/M metagenome (GOLD analysis project Ga0209986, IMG submission 183168) | Deep subsurface microbial communities from Black Sea to uncover new lineages of life (NeLLi) - Black_00105 metaG (SPAdes) (version 2) | ecosystem: Environmental > Aquatic > Marine > Oceanic >...
CTAACAATAATTGCCACTGCGCTTATCGATACAGGAAGCAGAATGGATGAGGTGATTTTTGAAGAGTTCAAAGGTACTGGTAACATGGAAGTCAATCTTGATAGAAAATTGAGCGACAGGCGAATATTTCCTGCCTTTGACATCAATCGTTCAGGAACAAGAAAGGAGGAACTTTTAATTGAGCAAGAAGATCTTAATCGAATCTGGATCCTACGTAAAGTCCTCGCACCTCTTGCTACGGTTGATAGCATGGAATTCCTAATAGAGAAAATAAAAGGAACGAAAAACAATAAAGAGTTTTTGGCTTCAATGAATCAATAATGTTTGTTTTTATGTTTGTCAAGTGTGTTAGCTTAACTTTAGGCACGTATTACGTTTAATTTTAATATATGGAGATCAGCAGCATGAAAAAAGATATTCATCCATCCTTTCAAAAGGCAATTGTCCATTGTGCCTGCGGTAACGAATTTGAAACCTTTTCTACTGCTAAAGAGATTAAGGTGGAGATATGCTCTCAATGTCATCCTCTCTTTACTGGCCAACAAAAAATTGTCGACACTAAGGGGCGTGTTGAAAAATTCAGACGTAAGTATCAGAAAATTGGAGAAAACAACATAAGTAGTAAAAAGAAAAAATAAGAGAATAATTAATTATGTTCTCCCAAATTGAAGAGGCAGAAAGACGGCTTAGCACTTTGGAGTACGAATTGAGTAAGCAGGAGGTTATTCAGCAACAAAGTCTCTATCAGAAATATTTAAAAGAGCATGTTAGTCTTCAACCTATCGTGGATGCCTTCCGTAAGTATAAGGTAACAAAAGAGAAAATTGAAGATACCAAAAGCCTTCTTAATGATCCTGACAGAGAGTTAAGGGAACTTGCTCGAAAAGAGATAGACAACTTGAGGGCTTCCTTAGCGAAACTGGAACGTGAAATAGGGCTTTTGCTCATTCCTGAAGACCCAAGAGATGAAAAAAACAGTATCCTTGAAATAAGGGCTGGCACTGGCGGAGAAGAGGCAGCCCTATTTGTTGCAGATCTGTTTAGGATGTATGGCTATTATATAGAGAGCAAAGGCTGGAAAATGGATGTCCTGAGCCAAAGTCCTACGGGTTTAGGTGGTTTTAAGGAACTCATTGTATTGGTAGAGGGGCAAAGAGTATATAGTGGGCTTAAATATGAGAGTGGTGTTCACAGAGTCCAGAGAATACCAGAGACAGAGTCAAAGGGCCGAATACATACGTCAGCCGTTACTGTAGCCGTGCTACCTGAGGCGGAAGAGGTCGATGTATCAATCGACCCAGCTGATCTCAGGATCGATGTATATAGATCCTCAGGTCCAGGAGGTCAGAGTGTTAACACTACAGATTCAGCTGTGAGAATCACACATATTCCTACTGGATCTGTGGTCTCTTGTCAGGATGAAAAATCCCAGCACAAAAACAAGGCAAAAGCCCTGAAGGTTCTCAGATCTCGATTGCTGGATATTCAACAGGCAGAACAGCGATCAAAAATATCTGAGGAGCGCAAACATATGGTAGGATCAGGTGATAGAAGTGAACGCATCAGAACTTATAATTTCCCTCAGGGGAGAGTGACCGACCATAGAATAGGGTTAACGATCTATAGACTTGAGGAGATTCTGCACGGTGAACTTGATCTCATCTTACATCCGCTCCTAGCTCATTTTAAGGCTGAGTCCGAGAAGGGTCAAGCAGAACAACTCATATGACTCAAAAAAAATGGGCTATCCAGGAAATCTTGACTGCAGCCACAGAGTTTCTCAGAGATAAAGGGATAGAGAGCCCTCGTCTTTGTGCCGAGGTCTTGCTGTCCCACCAACTAAAGAAAAGCAGAGTTGGGCTCTATCTTGAATTTGATCAGCCATTAAGTCCTTTAGAGATAGCTGGTTATCGCTCCCTTATTAGAAAACGCTTAAAAAGAGAACCTCTCCAATATATTACAGGGCATCAGGAATTTTGGTCCCTTGACTTCTTAGTGAGCCCGGCGGTTTTGATTCCAAGACCAGAAACGGAACTTCTCGTTGAAGAAGCACTTAAGCTTAAAGAGGGAGGTCTTTTGTCAGATAGTTACCAACAAAAAATATTAGATTTAGGTACTGGATCCGGGGCAATAGCAATATCTCTGGCAAAAGAAATTGAAAATGCTACTATATGGGCAAGCGATATCTCTTTTGAGGCCCTAGCTTTGGCCAGAGATAACGCTAAACATCATCACCTTAATAGTAAAATAAAATTCTACCAAGGTGATCTCTGGCAGCCCTTCTCTAACTCATCTATTACCTTTGATATGATCATATCTAACCCCCCATATATTCCTTCTGAGGCGTTTAAGACGCTGCCCCCAGAGGTGCGTTATTATGAGCCTCGAGTTGCTCTTGATGGACAAAAAAATGGTATGCACTTCATTAAAAGAATAATTGAAGAAAGTGGAATGTATTTAAAACCAGATGGATGGCTCCTAATAGAGATGGATCCAAATCAAACGGAAAGGGCATTATATCTTATAGATTCAACGCGTTCCTTTAGTTACAAAGAACGCCTTATGGATTACCGAAAAAAATACAGAATGGTAAAGGCTCAAAAAAGGAGAGATGTTCCCTGAATAGGGGTAGGCCAATTTCCTCAATGCGATATATATTGGGCGAAAGGTAACAGGAAAAGGTATGGATAAAATCATTATCGAGGGAGGCGTTCCGCTTAAAGGAGAGGTAACAATTAGCGGCTCCAAGAATGCAGCTTTACCAATACTGTCAGCCTGTCTCCTGACAGGTGGCTGGCATACATTAGATAACATCCCTAAATTAAAAGATATCTGGACTATAAAGGAAATACTTTCTAATCTCGGAGTTGTCTTCGAGGAAAATAGTCAATCCCTCAAGGTAAACACGGATAACCTTAATAGTCATATTGCCCCTTACAAATTAGTAAAGACAATGCGGGCCTCTATCCTTGCATTAGGACCCCTTTTATCTAGGTTGGGAAAGGCAAAAATTTCTCTTCCCGGTGGGTGCGCGATAGGTGCTCGGCCAATAGACTTACACTTAAAAGGCTTGTCTTTGATGGGAGCCGATATAAATTTGGAACATGGATATGTGGTTGCCAATGCTGCTAAACTCCGGGGAGCTGACATATTTTTTGATATACCCACAGTTACTGGAACCGAAAACTTAATGATGGCTGCTGTTAAAGCAGATGGAGCTACCACCTTACATAATGCTGCTAAAGAACCAGAGGTTGTTGATCTGGCTAATATGCTAAAGGCGATGGGAGCAAGAGTCAATGGAGCAGGTACTGATACCATAACCATTATAGGTGTAAAGGAACTACATCCTGTTAAGTATGCTATTATACCTGATCGGATTGAGGCTGGTACATTTCTAATCGCTGCAGCTATAACAAAGGGGAAGGTAAAGATAAATGGCTGCAATGAAGATCATATAGAAGCCATTATAGAAAAACTTCTCGGAATAGGCACTGAAATAGAAAAAGAAGGAGAAGGTCTTATTGTTATAGGCCATGATAAAATTACAAGTGTAAACATAAAAACCATGCCATTCCCTGGATTTCCTACAGATATGCAGGCCCAATTTATGGCACTGATGAGCATTGCTGATGGATGGAGCATAATTAGGGAGACCATATTTGAAAACAGATTCATGCATGTCAGTGAATTAAGAAGGATGGGGGCAGATATCGAGATCAATGGAGGCCAAGTCCTAGTTCGGGGTAAAAGAAATTTATCTGGAGCCCAGGTTATGGCAACTGATTTAAGGGCAAGCGCATCCCTTGTTCTTGCTAGTCTGGCAGCAAAAGGAAAGACAGAGATATCAAGAATATATCATCTTGATAGGGGTTATCAAGACCTAGATCTGAAGTTATCGCTTCTTGGGTCAAAAATTTGGCGTGAAAAGCAATAGTGTTTATTGTGTTCATCAAGTTTGTTGTGTTTATTGTGTCCTTAGTGCTTCGATTCGCAAATACTATAACGTATTCTAATGAGTATAATCTTTGCGATTGCTCACTCCATTCGGCTTGAGCTCATGGCCGAAAGCAGCACTTAGTCCCGAGTAAATAAATACGTCATCGAATTTATGAATCGAGGGACTTAGTGTGCATGAGTTTTAACTCTGTGAAATGCACGAAGTGAAATAAAGTGCCTAAGGTAAATACCTCCTTAAACTTTCTTTTAAAACGAACTCAACAAACTCAAGAAACACAGCAAACCCAACGAATTACCTATGTTCTCTCGTCCACTTGTTCCTGCACTGTGTGTAACCATTATTGGTATCCTTATTGGTCACAATATCCTGACCAATGTTAACCTCCCTGTATTTTTATTCCCTTTGGTCATTTTACTTTGTCTGGGTATAATCTTTATTGTCCCTTTCAAATTTCCCATTGTTTGGTTGATGGCCATCTTTATGTTGATAGGTATCAACACCCAAATCAGCAAACCCACCCTGTCAGAATTACCTCTAATAATCCACAAGAATGAAAGAGTAATTATCGAGGGAACAGTATATAGACCGCCAAAGATACAATTCAATATGGCAAGTTTCCCAATCCATGCAGAAAAAATCTTTTTTACTAAAAAAGGTAGGAGAGTAAAAATCAATCTTTTATTAAAGATATATGGATATAGAGGCGATCTAAAGGTAGGCGAACGGATCCGATTTCCTGCTAAACTAAAAAAAATCGAAAACTTTAATAACCCAGGCAATTTTGATTACCGGTTTTATATGAAAAGCCGAGGGCTTTCCTTGGTAGCCATAGTTTCTGATGGACGATATGTTGTTCCAATGGGAGAGGGAAACCTTGGTTTTGCAGGAAGTATATTGGAGAAGATCAGAAGCCCTTTGAGACAATTTTTTCATGAAAGGCTCTCTAAGACAACAAGCCCTATTTATACTGCCCTTATTCTTGGAGAAAGGCAAGGTCTTACATCTAAACTAAGGGAGCCATTTAATAGATCAGGCGTAAGTCATATAATGGCTGTTTCAGGCCTCCATCTTGGTTTGGTAGCCTGGCTCTTCTTTATTTCTATAAGATGGCTATTATCTCTCTCTTATCGTGTAACTCTTATGACAGACATAAGAAAACTTGCCGCAGTTACAACCACTATACCAGTGATTGCTTACGCCTTACTCACTGGACTCCAGATTTCTACCCAGAGGGCTATGGTTATGATTCTAGTATTCTTATGGTCCTTTATTATAGGCAGGGAAAAGGATGTCTGGTCCAGTCTTTCACTGGCAGCCCTTATAATACTTACCCTTAATGGGGATGCACTCTTTACCATTTCCTTTCAGCTATCCTTTGTAGCTGTGGCTGGCATTTTATGGCTGGGGCCTTTAATCTTTTCTCGAATACCAAAACTGGGAATAAACAAGGAGTATTTTAATAAAGGCCAAATAATACATTCAATTCTTACGTATACAGTGGGTCTGATTGCAGTAACAACTGCAGCCACGATTATGACAATACCCTTGATCGCCCACCATTTCCATCGCTTTTCTATAGTAGCCCTTCCCGCTAACCTGACAGTAGTCCCTGCAATAGGGCTGTGGGTCATCCCCCTTGGAATACTATCTTCCATTACCTTGCTCCTTTCTTCTACTCTGGCAGGGTTTCTCCTTTCCTTAGGTGAATTTGGTCTCAATCTGGCAATCTCTTTAGTTCAATTCTGGTCAGATATTACCTGGAGTTCAATCTGGGTGATTCGACCAAGTTGGTTGGAGATCCTTTTATTATACGGCTTATTTTTCCTAAGCTTTAATTTCAAACTCTCAAGACTCTACCGAATATTCTTAGTTCTTCTTTTAGTCGTATTTTTTATAGATATTGGATGCTGGGCCTACAAATTACGTCTCAATAACAATCTGAGAGTAACAATTCTTGATGCCGGAAGAGGGAATGTATCCCTCATACAGTTTCCAGGCAAAGAGAGAATGCTAATCACAAGAGATGCATTTGATCAAAACGGCTTTAATCTGGGTAGGATAGTGGTGGCCCCATATCTCTGGCATGAAAAAATCCAGCGAATTGACTACCTCTTCCTAAGTAATCCTCAAGTACACCAAACAGAGAAACTTCGATTCATGATCAACAACTTTCACCCCAAAGAGGTGTTCTCCAGCCTATCCACAGAAAGGGTAATTAGTGGGGTTAAGGTTAAAGGGGGTGCTACAGAAGGGATTATGTTAGGCTATCAAGGGTGGTCCTTCCTTTTCAATGACCAAAAAGTGCAGATTGAAAAAGAAAACAGAGAAAATGGAAAAAAATGGCCGAAATTTCTCATAATAACCAAAGGAAAAAAGAAATATCGTTCTCTTTTTCCCACTCTAAACATACGCCAGACCGGTGCACTAACAATCACCATAGACCCAGAAGGAAATCTCAAAATGAAAAGTTTTCTAAATAAGAATCTGAATGTGAATGATATTATAACTATTCATAAGTATTGACATTTAGGATATAGCGATACCTACACTAAAGTAACTTCTTAGCAAGACGCTAAGAAGTTTTATTTGTTCCAAAATTAGAACATAATAAAAATATAAGTTGCAAATAAGATACATTCTTTTAATTATTTATTCAATTAATTTTCTATAATAATTGAATATTTCTATTAATATTAATATGTTATGTTTATTTACACAAAGAGCATTAACCTGGCACAGGAAATGCACTATAGTATGTTGAAAGGTGATAATTTTATAATAACTAAAGGAGAGTTAACTTATGAAAATAGCGTTTTCCTCAACAGGAACGGATCTTAACTCCGAGATAGATCCAAGGTTTGGCAGGTGTGCATATTTCTTAATTGTAAACCCTGATGATATGACCTTTGAGGCCATTGAAAATGAGAGTATGTCCCTTGGTGGAGGAGCAGGGATTCAGTCAGGCCAATTTATCGCTTCCAAAGGGGCTAATGTAGTTATAACCGGAAATGTTGGCCCCAATGCGAGTAGAACCCTGAATGCAGCCGGCCTTGATGTGATTGTTGGGGTAAGCGGTTCAATTAGAGAGGCGGTTGAGAGATACAAGCGGGGTGAGCTATCACCCACAAATCAGGCTAATGTACCAGATCACTTTGGCATGGGTGGAGGCCAAAGTGCCTCTCCTGGCGGAGGAATGGGTATGGGTCGAGGCATGGGCCAAGGCATGGGAAGAGGAATGGGCATGGGCCGTGGCATGGGCCAAGGTATGGGAAGAGGAATGGGAATGGGCCGTGGCATGGGAATGCAAGGAGGATATACACCCCCAAATCAAGCTACACCTATATCATTCCCTGATCAGGATCTTAAGGCACTCAAGGAAGATGCAAAGGCCTTGCGGGATCAACTTAATTCGATTCTATCCCGTATAAAGGATCTGGAAGGAAAATAAAGGGAAGACAAAAAGGATATGGGCAAGATTGCCATACCAACATGGAATGGTAGGGTTTCTCCCGTTTTTGATACGGCATCAAGATTGTTAGTGGTAGAGGTGAGAGAGAAAGGAGAATTTGCTCGATTTGAAACAGATATCACTGACAATTTTCTTCCCAGCAAAACTATACGGCTTACAGGGCTGGGAATAGACACTCTCATTTGTGGAGCTATATCAAGACCACTTGCCTACATGATCACAACTGCCGGGATTAAGCTGATTCCCTGGATATCTGGCCAGGTCGAGGATATATTACAGGCCTTTTTAAAAGGAACTTTATTCGATATGCAATTTATTATGCCCGGTTGTGCCGGCTATTGGGGCAAGGGTCCTGGTGGAAGACATGGGCAAGGTGGTGGGAGAAGAAGAAGAGGTACCCACTTTCCATAAAAAAAGATAGAAAGGAGGTGAACGATATGCCAGGATTTGATGGAACCGGACCCAGAGGAATGGGTCCCATGACTGGAGGAGGCAGGGGGTTTTGTAATCCCTCCTATGCTGGGGGAGGAGCCCCCTTTGGAGGGGCATACCCCTATAGTGCTCCTTACGGTACGGGTTATGTGCCACCTTACGGAGCTGGTTACTCTACTCCATACTCAGGCTATCCTTACGGTGCGTATGGCTTTGGCGGAGGATTTGGCGGTGGCAGAGGATTTGGCGGTGGCAGAGGATTTGGCGGTGGCAGAGGATTTGGCAGAGGAAGATGGTGATACACTCTACAATGAGACCTTGAGAGCAGTCTTGGAGTACCTGCCAAGATTGCTCTCTTATGGTCTAAAAGCAATATAAAAATGCAGTATTGTGATCCGCATAGTATTGAAATGAGATACTGTTATGATTATCCTTAGTGGTAAACAACATTTAAAAAAAGGAGGCAGACATGTACTACGGATATTACCCATATGGAGGATGGCCTTCTCCCTGGGGACCACCTATGGGAATGGGTTATCCTATGGAAGGGCCCTGGGCTTACCCCTATGGAGGTATGCCACAGATGCCCTCTTACCCACCACCGGGAGGGTATGGAACACCAGGAATGTCACCCTATGGTCAACCTGATTACCCACCACCGAGGGGATTTGGGGCACCAGGTATGTCACCCTATGGTCCACCTATGGCACCAGAGCAGGAGATAAATTTTTTACGGGACCAGGCCCAGATGCTAAAGCAGCAAATGGACCAAATCGATGCCAGGATCAAGGAATTAGAGAAAGAGGTTAAGTAGATAACTTCTCAGAACTAAGGCCTGTCGATATGGCAAAAAGATCTTGATATTTGGGAGGTAGAGACCATGCGAGGATCTAATGCGAGCTAGCCGAAAAGAGGGTAGAAATATAAAACGTATAATCAAGATGAAAGAAGAGTAAGAATATGAAAATTGCATTAGCCACAGACGACGATAGGGGATTGGAGGCAGTTTTAAGCCACCATTTTGGTAGGTGTCCATACTATGTAGTGGTGGATGTTGATGACATGGAGATCAGAGAGGTCAAGGCTCTACAAAGTCCCTTCTACGGAGGCCATGGCGAACCTGGTGAGGTGCCTACTTTTATAAAGGGTATAGGCGCTCAGGTAATCATTGCCGGTGGTATGGGACCTAAGGCCATCGGTTTTTTTGAGCAGTTCGGTATTCAAGCGGTTACCGGGGTTTCTGGTATGGCGAGGGAAGTGATGAAAGCTTACCTGAATGGCCAGACCGAGGGGGCAAGTCCATGCAGTGAGCATGATCTGCCACAGGATATCTATGCCCCTGAACATGATGAGGCATCTCGATTGCGAGAAGAGATGGTTGCCTTAAGAAGAGAGTTAGCTAAGGCCACAGAAAGACTAAAAAGGGTAGAGAAAGAAAAGGCAAAATAGATACAGTGAATATGCCTGTGGAGCAGTCATGTAAATGAAAATAATACACATTGTTATGTGTGATATCTCTTTGTAGATTTGGTATAAGGCCATGCCAAAAGTGGAACCCTTTGAGAAACATATGGCCAAGTACGAAGAATGGTTTGAGAAAAATATGTTTGCCTACAAATCCGAACTTCAGGCAGTAAGACTTTTATTGTCGAAAAGAGGAAAGGGAGTTGAAATTGGTGTAGGCACTGGACGTTTCGCTGCACCGTTAGGGATTAGGGTCGGGGTCGAACCATCGAAAGCGATGAGGGAAGTGGCTCAGAAAAGAGGCATTGAAGTGATTGATGGAGTGGCAGAAGCGCTCCCCTTTGAAGATTGTCTGTTTGATTTCGCTCTTATGGTTACAACTATCTGCTTTGTAGATGACATAGAGGCATCTTTTAAAGAAGCTTTCCGTGTAATAAAACCTGCTGGATTTTTAATCAATGGGTTTGTAGACAGAAATAGCTCTCTTGGGAAATTCTATCAAAAACATAGAGCCAAAAATGTGTTCTATAAGATAGCTACATTCTATTCAGTGGATGAGGTTATCCCTTATCTGAAAAAGGCAGGCTTTCGAAACCTTACCTTTGCTCAAACTATCTTTCATAACTTGGACGAGATAAAAGAAGTAGAACCCGTAAAGGAAGGATATGGTGAAGGCTCTTTTGTTGTAGTGAGTGGAATGAAACCAGGTGTCAAAAACTAAAGCGCATAGCCAGTCAATCCAGCTGAGCTGGGAACCCGCTACAAGCTTTCTAGGCAGCTGGTCTCCAGCATTGTACCTCTATTTACCAGGTTAATTACTGGCTTTGCAAGTGGACAGTTAGGTCTTTGCGGGTCCTTAACCATGAACCCAGTACAAGATTACGGCATGCTGAACTGAAAAGGAGTTGGGATATGTATAATATAGAGGTTGATAAGGAAAAATGTATAGGATGCGAGGAGTGTGTAGATATATGTCCCTCAGATGTATTTGAGATGCAGGATGAAAAGTCAGTTCCTGTGAATACAGAGGAATGTATTGGCTGTGAAAGCTGTATATAAGCCTGCGAACAAGATGCTATCACCGTTACCGAAGTTGACTGACATTTAAAGAAGAGGGGTGAAGATTGAAAATAGGATTAGAGTGTGTTCCCTGCTTTGTCAGGCAGGCCTACTAGGTCGACTTGATGATTGTCAAGGATCAAGAAACTATAGAAAGAGGATCACAAGACAACTTCTCAGATGAAAGGCCTTTGGATCGAATAAAAAGGCCTTGCTATTTTTTTGGAAAATAGTAAAACGATTCTGCAATTGATTCTTTACTATACATGACATTAAAAAGGAGAAAACACCATAATGCAACAAGACGAACAAATGAAGCACAAACAGGCCATGATGCAGGCCCAGGATGAAGAGATAAAAGAAAAACTGAAGGACTTTAAAAACAAGTTATTGGTAATGAGTGGAAAAGGCGGTGTAGGGAAAAGTACAATCGCTGCCTATCTTGCCGTGGGACTCGCTAAAAAAGGACACCAGGTAGGACTCATGGATGTGGACTTACACGGCCCAAGTATTCCAAGGCTGCTTGGCTTAAAAGGAAGTATACAATCATCGGCTGAAAGCAACAAAGGGATCCCCCTGAAATATCTGCCAAACATGGAGGTGATGTCAATAGAGGCTCTCCTTGGAGATAAGGATACCGCAACTATCTGGAGAGGACCGTTAAAGATAGGGGTCATTAAGCAGTTTATCAATGACATTGCCTGGAGCAATTCGGACTACCTCGTTATTGACTGTCCTCCTGGCACAGGAGATGAACCATTAACCATCGCCCAGGTTATCCCGGATACAAAGGCAGTGATTGTAACGACACCACAGGAGATCTCCCTGGCTGATGTTCGAAAATCAATCAATTTTTGCCATCAGGTTAATATGGAAATCCTTGGCTTGATTGAAAACATGAGTGGTCTAAAATGTCCTTATTGTGGAAAAACCATTGATCTCTTTAAGACAAATGGCGGAATGATCACTGCCAAAAAGGCAGGCCTGACATTACTCGGCAGCCTGCCATTGGAACCAGAGATTGTCTCAGAGGGTGATATAGGGAGTGTGGCATGGATGGATAAAGAGGATATGCCCTATACAAAGAGTTTTAATAAGATTGTAGATAGGGTGGCTGATTTTACGAGGTAGGAATAATCGTAACGTTTTAGATATTTAACAAAAAAGATGCCCCTCTCCCAACTCCAATGCATCAAATGTACACATAGATTACTCATATTCTTAAATCCCACCAATTAAGGATTACTCCTCATAAACCCTGAATACTGGATAAACAGTTATCAATCTTGATTTCAAAAATGGAGGATAGATTCACAGAGCATCTTTTGTCGAGATTTGGGCGTTAGACATAATCTCATCGCTATTAATGCTTCTGAGTAGAAAAATCTGAGTAGAAAAAATGTTGACAAATTAATTTTATAATATAATGGTAATTTAAACAAAAGACACAAAACAAACAAATATGAAAAAAAGGGCATTTACCACATCCGATATCGCCCAAATTTGCAACCATTCAAGGGAAACTGTTAAACGATGGTTGGAAAAAGGGGAGATTAAGGGATATCGGGTTGGGACATCAGGCCATTGGCGAATACTGGCAGAAGATCTTGCCCTATTTCTCAAGAATAACAACATCCCCTTTCCAGCACCTGGGGGAATAGGTATTGACCTAAAATCCCTGACAGACATCGGAAACCTGCCAACATTCTGTTGGGAATTCTACAAAAATAAAATGAACGATCATGTCCTCCCTGAGCGAAGCTGTGAGGAATGTCTCGTTTATAAGACTAAATCTATCAATTGCTATACTCTAAGGATGGAGGTCGGGCATAAAAAGATTCACTGTGGCATTTCGTGCGAGGATTGCTCCTACTTTCATTTTCAGCAAAAGGTAATAGGATCTGAGATTTGAGTAGGTCCTGGCTAATGACAACTTTACCTGCGTCGCAGAGATAATCAGGCAAAATTCCTAGAAAGGAGGTTATGCATTTTTAGAGAAAATTTTGTTGATAGCTTTCTTGCTTGATGGTTGAAGACAGGGATATAATTAAAGCATGAATTGGTTTTGTCTTTATTTGGTATAATTTAAATAAAGGAGAAAGTTATGAAAAAAATTAATTTTATTGGCATTTGTATAGTTTTAATTTCGGCTTTAATTTTTAGTACGGCCTTCGCAGCTGAGGTCAAAAAGATTAACCTTGGTAAACCGGCTTTATTAGTTATTGATGTAGCAAACGATGTGTGCCATGAAAAGGGTGCCTTGGCAAAGATGGGGGCTTGGAAATATGGGCAGGAACATGGCACCTTTAAAAATATTGCAAATGCAATTAAACTTGCTGAAAAAAAGGGTATCCCAATAATACGTATTTGATTAGATTACCAACCTGGATTACCTGATGTGCCAAAAAGAGGTTTTTTTAATGTGGCAAGAATGAAGTTTGGTAAGGTTTTTATAGAAAACACATGGGGGGCAAAACCTTATGCCGGTTTAGAACCAGGAGAAGGACAAGTTGAGGTCATCAAGAAAAGGTTTAACAGTTTTCATAATACAAATCTAAA
>Ga0209986_10003854_pt1 | contig 12941 bp, 10 predicted proteins | sample BlataG_FD_183168 | JGI IMG/M metagenome (GOLD analysis project Ga0209986, IMG submission 183168) | Deep subsurface microbial communities from Black Sea to uncover new lineages of life (NeLLi) - Black_00105 metaG (SPAdes) (version 2) | ecosystem: Environmental > Aquatic > Marine > Oceanic >...
AGACTAAACAAAAATAATTTAACATATAATTAATAATATCTTGTCATTGCGAGATTAAAATATGAGATTGCTTCGCTTACGCTCGCAATGACGAAAATATAATTTTACAATGTGTCATTGCGAGGAGCATTAGCGACGTGGCAATCTCAACCAAAGTATTTTGTTTAGTTTATTTAAAATGAGATTCATCTTTATATAGTTTTATATCTGTTAAAAATTAGTTTTTATGTGCTATTGTTGTATTTGATAAACAATAAGGGGTGAGAACTTATCTTGATAAAGTTTAAAAAGGAGTTAAAAGTAGAGTTTAAAGAAGGTAAATCTATAGTTGACCTTTGGGGTAAGAGCGATGTCTACTTAGATATAATAGAAAATAATTTTGAAGTTGAACTATTTTCTTTAGGAAATGAAATATCTATAAGTGGAAAGAAGAAAAATGTAAATCTTGCTTCTGATTTAATAAAAGAGTTGATTTTACAAATAAATGATGATCAAAATCTAACACCTGAGAGTGTAAGTTATACCATAGAATCCATTAAAGTTGGAGAAGAAATTCTACCTCATAAATTTATTAGCGATACAATTGTAGTGGGAAGAGGAAAGGTTGTAAGACCAAAAACATCTGGGCAGAAAAAATATATGGATGCTATTAAAAAAAATACTGTAGTCTTTGCAATTGGACCGGCAGGAACAGGTAAGACATATCTTGCAATGGCTATGGCTATAAATGCACTAATGAATAAAAGTATAGGAAGAATTATACTTGTAAGACCTGTTGTTGAAGCAGGAGAGAAGCTGGGATTTCTACCAGGTGATATTTATGCTAAAGTTGATCCTTATCAAAGACCACTATATGATGCTCTTCATGATATGATGAAAGCTGAAAGATTTTATTCACTTATGCAAAATGGAATAATTGAAGTAGCTCCATTAGCCTATATGAGGGGAAGAACTATTAACGATTCATTTATAGTTTTAGATGAAGCACAAAATACATCTCCAGAGCAGATGAAAATGTTTTTAACAAGATTGGGATTTGGTTCAAAAGCTGTGATAACCGGTGATATTACTCAGATAGATTTACCATCTAAATCTCAATCAGGTCTATTTGTGGTGCAGAAAATACTTTCTGAAATAGAAAATATAAAATTTATATATTTTTCTGACAGGGATATAGTAAGGCACAAAATTGTACAGGAAATTGTGAAAGCTTATGATACTTATGAGAATAAAAAAGAAGATAATTCTCTTTAAATAAGTAATAAAATTATTTGTAAATATAATAAAATAGTAGTAATAAATCTCATTTTTAAATAGTAATAGTATATTTAAGAAGAATAAAAGAAAGTGTGAGAAATTCTTGAATAGGAAAGTTAAAAATATAAAATATAAAGATATATCAAAAATATTTAAAAAATTAACAAGCCCAACTTTTAAGAGTGGTTATATATTTGCCCTTCTAACATTTTTAATAATCATAATTCTAACAGCAAATGTTGGTCCAACTTATAATTTAAAAGAGGGCGAAATGAGCCCTTTCACTTACATAACTCCATATAAACTTGAAGTTCCAGACGAGGAGAGTTGGGAAAAAGATAAAAAGGATGCTTATGCAGAGGTTGAACCTGTATATTCCTATAATATTGAAGCTTTAACTAAGAGTATTGATGATGTTGAAAATCTATTTATAAATTTATTAGTAACATCTAATCGTAAAGATCTTTCTCCTGAAGAAAAACTAAATCATTTCAATACAAATTATAATAAGGGTTTTTCAAATGAGTCTACTTCTTACTTGCTTACTCTTGATGAGGAACAAATAAAAAATATTTTAAATGAGAGCAAGAAAGTAACTAAAGAAATAATGGAGGAAAAAATAAAACCTCGACAGTTATCAGAGTATGTCAAAGATATTGATAAAAAATATATGGTTGATGTCGATTTATCAGAGGATAAGAAGGTTATAGTAGCAAAAATTGTAGAAAGATTTCTTCGTCCGACAGCAGTTTATGAAGAAGCAAAGACTCAAAGACTAAGAGAAGAAGCAGCCAGTAGAGTACCTCTCACAAAAATACCAGTAAAGGCAAATGAAGCAATAGTTGAAGAGGGATATCCCATAACACGGAATGCCCTCCTTATTCTCGAATATATAGGTCTTACTGGTAAGAGCTTAACCTGGAAACAGATTCTTAGTACATCTTCTTTAGTATTTTTATCAGTATTATCATTCGCAATTTATCTATATAAATTTCATCAAAGTAACTATTTAAGAATAAAGAATGTTATTCTATTATCCATTATTATTTTATCTTTTACTATAACAATACGCATCTTTTCTGAATTTGTATCTAAGCTGATATTGGGACCATCATTATGGTGGGGATATATTATACCGATAGCTGCAGCTTCTATGATAGTAACAATTCTTTTTGATTCACATTTGGGAATTATGACCACTTTGATTTTGACAGTTTTTAACTGGATATTAACTGCTAGATTTTTTAACTTTTTTTTAGTTGCACTTATAAGTGGAGTTTTTGCGGTTTATTTAGTTTCTAAAGTTTCAGAAAGACAGAAGATTATAAAAGCTGGAGTTCTTTTAGCATTGATAATTGGTTTACTTGTTTTTACAATAAATATCCCGAATGCTAATATAAAACTTGCATTTTTTTATTCCTTAATAGGGTTTGCGAATGGTTTGATTTGTACAATTATAACTCTTGGTGCTATTCCTTTTCTTGAGAATTTATTCAATATTACTACTTCTATGAGGTTGCTTGAACTTTCCAATCCCAATCAACATCTACTGAAACGATTAATAAAAAATGCTCCGGGTACATACAATCATAGCTTGCTTGTTGCAAATTTGGCTGAATCTGCTGCTGAAGCAATTGGAGCTGATGCTCTTTTAGTAAGAGTAGCTTCATACTATCATGACATAGGAAAATTAAAGAGACCTTCGAGTTTTATTGAGAATCTTAGTGATAAAGAGAGCATACATGAATATATTAAACCAAGCCTTTCAAAGTTGATAATCGCAAACCATGTTAAAGACGGAGTATCAATGGCTAAAAGAGCTAGACTTCCTAAAGAGATAATTGATTGCATAGCTCAGCATCATGGCAATAGCATAATATCCTATTTCTATAATAAACAAAAGAAATTGGAAGAAGCTTATGAAGAAGAAAAAACCACAGAACAGGTTTTCCGTTATCTTGGTGAAAAACCAAAGTCAAAGGAAGCTGCTATACTGATGTTAGCTGATATTGTGCAGGCGGGGGGAAAAGCAATGACTAATCCAACTACAACTGGTTTAAAGAGAATGATAGATGATTTTATTGAAGATAAGTTGGAAGATCATCAATTGGATGAATCAGATTTAACCTTAAAAGAGATTCAAACAATAGCAGATTCATTTTATAAAACTCTTGTTCAAGGAATATTTCATTCCCGAATTGAATACCCAGATAAAGAATCAAACAATAAAAAAAAGGAACCTAAGAATATGAGGAATTTTAAAGAAAGTAGTAAAGAGAATAAACAACTAAACAATAAAGAAAATAAACAACCAATTAGTAAGTAAAATAATAATAAAAAAGATAATAAAAGATGGGAATTGAAATAGTAAATCATCAGAATGAGGTAAGAATAGATTTAAGAAAGATTCAAAATATTGCAGATATTTTATTTTCACATTTAAGCACACTCGAAGGAAAAATGATAGATGTTGCTTTTATTGATGAAAGCACAATGAAAATATTGAATGAGAAATTCAGAGGAGAGAAAGAACCTACTGATGTTTTATCTTTTTCTTACATCAATTCACATATCGATTCCACAAAAACTAATACTTCTGAGAATCAACAACAACCAATTTTTGGGGAATTGTTAATTTGTCCCAAAGTAGCTTTTAATCAGGCAAAAGAACTTAAACATAGTTTTGAAAAAGAGATTGCGATTTTAATCTCTCATGGTCTACTACACCTTTTAGGATATGATGACAGTAGTGAAGAAAAAGCAAAAATAATGGAAAAAAAACAGTCAGAATTAGTTGAGAAACTATGTTCGGAAATAAATTCACAAGAAGAAGATTAATAAATTTGGAGGAATAAATTGGATAATAGAGAACTTGTAGAAATTGCAAAAAAAACAGGAGAGAATGCATATGCACCATACTCAAATTTTAAAGTTGGTGCTGCTTTATTAACTAAATCTGGAAATGTATATAAAGGCTGTAATGTAGAAAATTCATCATATGGTTTAACTATTTGTGCAGAAAGAGTAGCAATTTCAAATGCAGTTTCAAATGGTGAAAAAGAGTTCATAAAAATGGCAATAGTAGGAGGTTTTACAGAAAAGCAAAATGAAAGTTTATTAACTCCTTGCGGTGCTTGCATGCAGATTATGAGTGAATTTAATCCAGATTTAGAATTAATATTGTTAAATACAGTGGGAAAAATAATAACAATTAACTTAAAAGAACTCTTTCCAAAACCATTTAAACTTTAATTTTTAATTCTTAAAAATTCATTTAGATTAATTGTCAGGTATTAAAATAATGGAAAAAAAATTTAAGTCTGGGTTTGTAGGAATTTTGGGAAGAACCAATGTTGGAAAATCAACATTAGTTAATAACTTAGTAAAACAAAAAGTTGCAATAATGTCTCCAAAACCGCAAACCACACGTAGAAGGATAAGATGTGTTATAAATAGAGAAAATTATCAAATGGTATTTGTGGATACCCCTGGAATTCATAAACCTCATGACAAACTTGGAGAGAGATTAAATGCTGCTGCATTAGGTTTTTTAGAAGAGATGGATGTAATTTTATTTATGATTGAAGCAAGTGGTGCAATAGGAAAAGGAGATAAGTTTGTTGCTGAAAAACTAAATTCAATTGATAAGCCAAAAATTTTGGTATTAAACAAAATAGATTTAATTGATGAAGACGAAATTGGGGAGAAGATATCTGAAACAGAGAAGTTAGGAAAATTTGAAGAGATAATACCAATATCTGCAAAATATAATAAAAATTTGGATATCCTATTAGAATCATTATCTTGTTTTATCCCATATGGACCTCCCTATTTCCCTGAAGATATGCTCACAGATCAACATCCCAAAATCTGGGTGTCTGAAATAATTAGGGAAAAAGCTTTGGAAAATTTGAGAGAGGAGGTTCCACACAGTATTGCAGTAGAAGTAGAGAAGATGGAAAAGAGAAAGGATAAAGATATAATTGAAATAGAAGCTACACTTTATGTTGAGAGGGACTCGCAAAAAGGCATAGTTATTGGCAAAAATGGTAGTATGCTAAAGAAAATTGGTAGCTTAGCCAGGAAAGAAATTGAACTATTTTTATGTGAAAAAATTTTTATGAGATTATGGGTAAAGGTTAAAAAAGATTGGAGGAAGGATGAATCCTCCATAAATAGATTCGGTTATACTTCTTAAAAATATAATAATGTAAATTGAATAGATAAATATAAATATTAATTCTAAGTTTATTTTTTAAAAATGCCAACTTATAAAACTAAAGCAATTATACTTTCATATATGAAATTTAAAGAAGCTGATAAAATTATAAGAGCTTACTCACCTCATTTCGGAAGAATATCTGCGATAGCTAAAGGTGCAAGGAAAACAAAAAGCAAATTTGGAGCTCGCTTAGAACCATTTTCATACTGTGAACTTGTTCTATATAAAGGTAGAAATTTAGACATAATTACACAAATTGAGATTTTAGAATCATTCTCTAATATTAGAGAGAGTCTAAAAAAACTTGCATATGCATATGTAATTACTGGCCTTATATTAAAAAGTGGAGCAGAATCAGACCCTACAAATATCTTTCCATTCTTCTTATTTAGTCTTAGAGAATTGCAAAAAATAGACGATTCTCTCTTAAGACAATGGTTAATAACATTTCAATTAAAATATATCATTTTATCAGGATATAAACCTATTTTAGATAAATGCTCCCTGTGTAGTAGAGAAATAGAAAAACTAACAAAAAATGCATTTAGTTTTAAACATGGGGGTTTATTGTGTAGTGATTGTTCAATTAAAGAGGAAACACCAACTATTTTAGAAAACGAGACAATTGAAATGCTAAGAGATTTATCTGAAAAGGATATTAAAAATTGGAATGAAAATACTTACAGTGACTTAGCACAAAAAGAATGTCAAAAAGTTTTGGAAAATTATATTTACTATTATTTAGAGAGCAAGTTAAAAACCATTCAATTTTTGAGAGAAATAGAAAAAATTTATTAAGTGAGATTGCACACCTTGTTCAGAGCAAAGCGAAGGAATGACAAAAAATAGTTTTTCTTGTATATTTATTCTCAATTAAATTATAATTTTCTTTATATATTTTAAATAAGTGGATTTAAGGAGGTTTTTTGAATTTTCAGGACATGATTTTAAACCTTCATCAATATTGGGTTGATTATGGATGTTTGATTTTACAACCACAAGATTTGGAAAAGGGGGCAGGTACCTTCCACTGGGCTTCTTTCTTGAGATGTTTAGGTCCAGAACCCTGGAAAGCTGCTTATATATCTCCATCCAGAAGACCAACAGATGGGAGATATGCAGAAAATCCTTTTAGAATGCAGTATTTTTATCAATATCAAGTTGTATTAAAACCTTCTCCACCAGATGTACAGGATATTTATTTGAAAAGCCTGGAATCATTAGGGATTAATTTAAGGGAACATGATATAAGATTTGTTGAGGATGATTGGGAATCACCCACATTGGGTGCATCAGGACTGGGATGGGAAGTCTGGATAGATGGAATGGAGATAACCCAATTCACCTATTTTCAACAAATGGGAAGTATTGAACTTTTTCCTATTACTGCTGAGCTTACTTATGGTTTGGAAAGATTGGCTATGTACATTCAAAGAAAAAACAATGTTTTTGAATTGAAATGGAATGATAAGATTACATATGGAGAGATTTATAAAGAAGCAGAGAGTCAATGGTCAATTTATAATTTTGATTTAGCAGATATTAAAATGTTAAAAAAACAGTTTGATATGTGGGAATTAGAATGTAAAAAAGCCTTGGAGAAAAAGCTAATATTTCCTGCTCATGAATTAGTTTTAAAATGCTCCCATGCTTTCAATATGTTAGATTCAAGAGGAGCAATATCAGTTACTGAAAGAACAAATTACATCAAAAGAGTGAGAGACTTAGCAAGATTAATTGCAAATGCATATTTAACTCATAGGGAAGAATTAGGACTTCCTCTTTTAAAAGGTGAAAATATTGGTTAAGGATTTATTATTAGAAATTGGAACAGAAGAACTACCGTCATCAGCTATTTATTCAGGAATTGAGCAACTTAAAAAAAATGCTGAAAAAACTTTTAAGAACCACAGAGTAAATTATAAAAAGATGAATAGTTTTGGTTCACCAAGAAGGATTATTCTTTATATAAACAGTGTTGAGGAAACTCAATCCCCCCTTGTTACAAAAGTTATAGGTCCTTTTAAGAAAGATGCATATGATAAAGATGACAAACCAACCAAAGTAGCAATTGGTTTTGCTAAAGCTATGGGAGTTGATTTAAACCAATTAGGAGTGGAAAAAGGGAAGAAGAGGGATGTAGTTTTTGCTGAAAAAGTTGAACATGGTAAAGAAACAATAAATATATTACCCAATATATTAAAGGAACTTGTTGTTTCATTAGAATTTGAAAAATCTATGTTCTGGGATCATCCTGATTTAAGATTTTCAAGGCCAATCAGGTGGACTCTTTCACTCTTTGGGGATGAATTAGTTGATTTTTCACTAGATGGAATAAAATCAGACAGATTCACATATGGTCATAGATTATATGGCAAAGAACGCATTTTAATAAATAATTGTTCAGAATATTTTGGTAAGTTGAAGGAAAAATTAGTAATTGCTGATCAAAATTTAAGAAGAAACATAATACTGGGTGAGATTGAGAAAATAGAAGATAAGAAGATAAAAGTTAAAATCACTCCAAAAGTGCTTGATGAGGTAGTTAACTTAGTTGAATTTCCACAAATAATAATAGGAGACTACCCGGAGAAATTTTTGAAGTTACCAAAAGAGATTTTAGTAATGGCAATGCAATCCCATCAAAGATACTTTCCTGTTGAGGACATAGAAGGAAATCTAATTAACCAGTTCATCATTGTTCATAATGGGCTAAAGGAAAGTGAGGAGTTAATAAAAGAAGGACATCAAAGAGTTTTGGAAGCAAGATTAGAGGATGCTTCATATTCATTTCATAAAGATATTTCAATTAATTTCAGTGATAGAACAGAGCTTTTGAAAGGTATAGTTTTTCATGATAAATTAGGCTCTCTATATAACAAAATAAAAAGATTAGAAGAATTAGGGATATATCTTGCTGATATAAATAATATGCAAGATTTAATAGATAATTTAAAGCGAACAGTAAAGTTATGTAAAAACGATCTTACGACTAAAATGGTTGGTGAATTTCCGGAACTACAGGGTGTTGTTGGAAAGATTTATACGGACTCTTCTTATATAATCACTTTATATGAACCCTCAAAATTAGGTGGGGAAGAAAAAATTGTATCTAAGGCTATCTATGAACATTACCTTCCAATACAAGCTGATGGCGATTTACCAAAATCAAAAGTTGGCTCTATTGTTTCAGTTGTAGATAAATTGGATAATATAGTAGGAATGTTATTAATAGGACATATTCCTACTAGCTCTCAAGATCCACATGTATTAAGAAGGCAAGCTAATGGAATAATATCAATTGTTTTAAATATTGGTCTATCTTTTCCATTATCAGATATGATAACTAAAAATTATAAACTTTACAAAGATCAGATACAAACACTCTCTCATTCTAAAAAAACTTTAGAGTTGAGTCAGAAAGAAACTGTAAAGATTGTTAAAGAATTCATTTTGGATAGATTAAAAGCATATTTGATAAGATTAGAACATCCATCTGAACTTTTTGAAGCCATAATAGGTGTAAATGATGAACAGATAGTTAATATCTTAGAAAGAGAATCTGCACTTTTTAATTTTGTAAAATCTGGAAATTTTGAAGATATAATAGTTCCTTATGAGAGATGTTACAATCTTTCAAAAGGAGAAATGTTTTATCCTAGGCTTTATCCTGTAGATGATAAATTGCTGTCTCATCCAACTGAGATTAAATTAGCTAATTTAATTAAAACCAGTAAGCGAAAAATCAAAGAACTAATAAATTCTAAGAAATATGATCTAGTCTTAAAAAAACTTTCTAGCTTAAGACCATTAGTTGACAAACTATTTGATGATGTATTAATTATGGAAGAGGATTTAAATATTAGAAGAAATCGTCTTTCTTTATTATTATATTGTGTTAATACCTATAGTGAATTCTGTGATTTTTCAAAAATAATTCATTTCGTATACAAAAAATAAAAAGAAATACATCATTCTGAATAGATCTTTGTGGTCATTGTGAGAGAGGTCCTTTACTATCGCTCAGGATAGATTATATTGTGTCATTGCGAGGAATCCGCATTATGCGGATGACGAAGCAATCTCAAATAAATTTAGATTGAATTTTATAATCTTTAGTAATTCTTAAAAACCAATATATGGAAAAACAATACTATGTTTATATTTTGACTAATAAAAGAAATACAGTACTTTATACTGGAGTTACTAGCGATTTAATAAAAAGAGTCTATGAACATAAAGCTAAATTAGTCAGTGGATTCACAAAGAAATATAATGTTAATAAATTAGTCTATTATGAGGTATTCAATGATATATATAATGCTATTGTGAGGGAAAAACAGATAAAAGCAGGGTCAAGACAAAAGAAGATCGACTTGATTAATGGTATGAATTCTAAATGGGAAGATTTGTATGAGAGGTTATGATATTATGTAGTTTACCTTAATAGAGATTGCCACGCCACCTTCGGTGGCTCGCAATGACAAATGAGACTTGTCTCGCAATGACAAATGAGACTTGTCTCGCAATGACAAATGAGACTTGTCTCGCAATGACAAATGAGACTTGGCTCGCAATGACAAATGAGACTTGGCTCGCAATGACAAATGAGAAATCTGCACAACAGTCATGAAAAAATAAATTTTAATACTGTGTCATTGCGAGTGATAGCGAAGCAATCTCAGATTAAATAGTAAAAATATTAGATAGAAAGGATGAAGATGGAAAAAAAGTATGTTTATTTCTTTGATAAGGGTGGAATGGAAATGCGCTCATTACTTGGTGGTAAGGGTGCAAACCTATGTGAGATGACCAAAATGGGTTTTCCAGTTCCTCAAGGTTTCGTAATTACAACTGAAACCTGTATTGAATACAATAAATTGGGAAAGGTTTTTCCAGAAGGATTAGATGGTCAAATAGAAAAAAACCTAAAAAAGCTTGAGGATATTACTAAAAGGAAATTTGGAGATCCAGATAATCTTCTACTTGTTTCTGTCAGGTCGGGTGCCATGTTTTCTATGCCAGGTATGATGGATACTGTTTTAAATTTAGGATTAAATGACGAATCAGTTAAAGGATTAGCACGACTAACAGGAAATGAGAGATTTACATATGATTCATATAGAAGATTTATTTCGATGTTTGGGGAAATTGTGATGGGTGTAGATGGTCTAAAATTCGAGAAGACATTAAGCAGGATGAAAAAAGAAAAAGGATATAAATATGATACAGAACTTACAACAGATGATCTCAAAGAACTAATTTTAAAATATAGAAATATCATTATAGAAGAAAAAGGGGAAGAATTTCCTCATGAACCATTAAAACAATTACAAATGTCTGTAAAAGCTGTATTTGATTCATGGTCCACTCCAAGGGCAATTGTTTATCGTAAAGCAAATGAAATTCCTGAAGATTTGGGAACAGCTGTAAATGTACAAACTATGGTTTTTGGTAATATGGGGTGGGATTCTGGAACTGGAGTAGCTTTTACAAGAGACCCTGCTAATGGTAAAAAGGTATATTATGGTGAATATCTTTTAAATGCTCAGGGTGAGGATGTAGTAGCAGGAATAAGAACTCCTAAACAACTAAATGAATTAAAAGATGATTTACCTGAAATGTATGAAGAGTTAACAGGTCTTATGGATAAACTTGAAGAGCATTATACTGATATGCAGGATCTTGAATTCACTATTCAGCAGGGAAAATTATATATGCTTCAAACAAGAACAGGAAAAAGAACAGCAGCATCAGCACTAAAGATAGCGGTTGATATGCACAAAGAAGGATTTATTTCAAAGGAAGAAGCTGTAAAAAGGATTTCTCCATATCAACTTGACCAACTTTTACATCCAAGAATAGACCCTAATGCAAAATTAGATATTCTAACGAAAGGTCTTAATGCGTCTCCTGGTGCTGCAATTGGAAAGGTAATTTTCGATGCTGATAAAGCAGCGGAGATGGGAAAAGCTGGTGAGAAAGTTATATTAGTAAGGTGGGAAACCACACCTGATGATATTCATGGACTTATAGAATCACAGGGAATTTTAACAAGTCATGGAGGAATGACAAGTCATGCAGCAGTAGTAGCAAGAGGTATGGGAAAACCTTGTGTTTGTGGAGCTGAAGAGGTTCATATTGATTATGATAAAAATCAATTTAATGTAGGAAATATTATAGTAAAAGAGGGTGATATTATAGCCATAGATGGTACTAAGGGAAATGTTATACTCGGAGCAGTACCATTAATTGAACCTGAAATAAATGTAGATTTTATTACCTTACTTAAATGGTGTGATGAGATAAGGAGATTAGGAGTTTGGGCAAATGCTGATACTCCTGATGATGCCAAAAAGGCTAGAGAATACGGTGCGGAAGGGATAGGTTTATGCAGGACAGAGCATATGTTTATGGCTGAGGACAGACTTCCATATGTACAAGAAATGATATTGGCAAAGACAGATGAGGAAAGAGTCAAACCACTTGAGAAGTTATGGAGGATGCAGAAAGATGATTTTGTAGGAATATTTAAAGCGATGACTGGTCTTCCTGTAATAATAAGATTACTTGACCCACCTCTTCATGAATTCTTACCTGATTATGTTGAAACATTATTAGAACTGAAAAAAATGAGGGAAGAAGGATTATCTGAGGAAGAGATTAAAGAGAAAGAAGAACTACTGAGAGCAATTCGTTCTATGCAAGAAGCTAATCCTATGTTAGGACTACGAGGATGCAGATTAGGTATCACCAGACCAGATGTTTACCATATGCAGGTTAGAGCGATAATAGAAGCTGCTTGTGATGTGATTGATGAGGGTTATGAACCAGTAGTAGAGATAATGATTCCACTTGTAGCAGATAAGATGGAATTAAAGATTACGAGGGAAGAATCTGAGAAGATAATAAAGGAAGTTTTAGAAAAAAGAGGAAAAAATATTCCTTATAAAATTGGAACAATGATCGAGCTTCCACGAGCAGCATTAACAGCAGATGAAATAGCAAAATATGCTGACTTCTTCTCTTATGGAACAAATGATCTTACTCAGACTACATTTGGTTTTAGTAGAGATGATGCAGAACCTAAATTTATTCCGCAATATATTGAATTAAAAATTCTTGAGAAAAATCCTTTTGAGGTTATGGATATTGATGGAGTAGGTAAGTTAGTGGAAATGTCATGTAAATTAGCAAGACAGACAAAACCTGATATAGAATTGGGAATTTGTGGGGAACATGGCGGAGATCCCAAATCCATACATTTTTGCCATAAAGTTGGTTTAAATTATGTGAGCTGTTCACCATTTAGAGTTCCTATAGCAAGATTAGCAGCAGCCCAAGCCACAATCGAAGATAAATAAAAAGAATAAATAAATAAAAAATTTATAATCATTATTGAATAAAGAATAACAAAAATAACAAACTTATAACAGAAATAATAAACTTATAACAGAAATAA
>Ga0209986_10003857_pt1 | contig 12937 bp, 18 predicted proteins | sample BlataG_FD_183168 | JGI IMG/M metagenome (GOLD analysis project Ga0209986, IMG submission 183168) | Deep subsurface microbial communities from Black Sea to uncover new lineages of life (NeLLi) - Black_00105 metaG (SPAdes) (version 2) | ecosystem: Environmental > Aquatic > Marine > Oceanic >...
AGTTTAATCACCCCCGGGGGATTGCGTGTGATGAGAAATACCTGTATATATGCGACCAGTACAATTACAGGATACAGAAAAGGCTGAAGGAGGATTTGAGTTTTGTGACGAAGATAGGGACAGAAGGGACGGGAGACGACCAGTTTAACGCACCCGGAGGAATAGCATGTATATAAACCTGTCAGATTTAAGGAGGATATACCCATGGCTAAAGTAACAGGCCCAGTATCAAGCGTGGACGTCAGGGGACAGATAGGAAAGACCGTAACCTTCAAGAATAAACAAGGTATGCATATAGCACATAAATATCAGTTCCCTATGAGACGAGACACACAAAAACAGAAAGACCACAAGAAAGTAATTGAGTGGCTTGCGTACCTGTGGCATGTGATACACCCCGGAATATACGACACAAAAGCAGAAGGAAAACCAACCACAGCATACGCAGAGTATATAAAAGGGGAGCAAAAAAGACCAGATATTTTTATAGGCGATGTGAATAATCACAGAATTCAGAAGAGGCTGAAGGAGGACTTGAGCTTTGTGGCAAAGATAGGGACACTTGGGACAGGGAATGATCAGTTTAATCAACCATATAAAATTGCGTGTGATGAGAAATACCTGTATATAGCAGATTCAACGAACAACAGAATACAAAAGAGGCTTAAAGAGGATTTGTCTTTTGTGGCGAAGATAGGGACCCGAGGAATAGGGAATAATCAGTTTTTCTCTCCCATGGGAATTGATTGTGATGAGACGTATCTGTATGTATGCGATACATATAACCACAGAATACAGAAGAGGCTCAAGGAGGACTTGAGCTTTGTGGCGAAGATAGGGAGTTTGGGGACAGGGGATAATCAGTTCAGCTACCCCCGAGGGATTCCCTGCGACGAGACATATTTCTATATAGTGGATTCAGGTAATCACAGAATTATGAAAAGATTGAAAGCGGATCTGAGTTTTGTAATGAAGATAGGGACATACGGGACAGGGAATGATCAGTTTTATATTCCTGTAGGGATTGCGTGTGATGAGAAATACCTGTATGTAGCAGACTATTTGAATTACAGGATACAAAAGAGGCTGAAGGAGGATTTGAGTTTTGTGGCGAAGATAGGGACAATTGGGACAGGGAATGATCAGTTTAACGCCCCCTATGGAATTGCGTGTGATGAGAAATACCTGTATGTAGTAGAAAATATTAACTGCAGGGTACAGAAAAGGCTGAAGGAGGACTTGAGCTTTGTGGCAAAGATAGGGACAGAGGGGACAGGAAACGATCAATTTAAATACCCGACGGGAGTAACATGCATATAAACTGGATAGGCCCGGTATTTGGGAGCACAGGGTATGCACGGCATAACAGGGAAATGATACACGCCCTGCAAGATCTAGGCGTGGAAATACACGTTACCCCCTGCGACAGCACGCAAGACCACATCCCCGAGTACATAGAAAAAGCGCTAAACACCCCACGGAAGGAAGACGGTATAACAATACACCTTTCACCCTCCCCCGCCCTTTGGGGAGACGACGGATACAATATACTCCTTACGACGATTGAATCAATGCCCGCCCATCCCGGATTGATAAGGAGAGCGAGCATGTTTCCTGAAGTATGGACGGTGAGCAAATATAATCACTCAGCTATAGCACCATACTTACCTGGAGCGACAATAAAAAAAATCATACAGGAGGGATATAATCCTAAAGTATTTTACAGAGAGACCCCGAAAAAGTTTGAGACTTTTACGTTTATATACCTTGGAGATTGGAGTTTCAGAAAAGGTTGTCATGAACTTGTACAAGCGTTCTGTGAGGAGTTTCAGAGAGGAGAAGCACAGCTATATATGATTACAAAGCTTCACCAGGTAAAAAACGACCCTAAAAGTCAAAAAACTATACTAAAAGAAGCAAAAGAATACGCAACAAGGAATGGATACAGACTACACGATGTTTACTTTTTCCATATAGATTACCCAGATGAGACCTTAAGATACTTCTATACACAAGCACATTGCTTTATTATGCCTACAAAGGGGGAAGCATGGGGACTGCCAATTATGGAAGCAATGGCATGTGGATTACCCGTTATAGTGCCTGATATTGGGGGACAGAGAGAATTCACATCAGAAAAAACAGGATGGTTGACAACGGGATACTATGATAGGCTCGATAAATACCTCAATATTACAATTGACTTTTACCAGGGGCAGTTTTTTTATTTTCCTAATATCCACTCTGTGAAAAAAGCGATGAGGGAAGCATACACACACCCCGAACAATGCGACCTAATAGGATACCGAAATTCCCGGTATGTGTTTGAAAAATTCACCTGGGATAAGGCAGCACAAAAAGCATACAACAGATTACAGGAGATAGAAAACAAGGGATATGCGAATTTACGAAACGGCAGGAGACTTTAAGGGGGAAGATTGAACTATATACTATCAGTGCACTGGAACCGACCAGCAATGTCAAGGCTACATCTTGAACTATTATCCCAGGCTACAGACATACGGAAATACCCTGTTATTTTTGTGTCAGAACATCCACAGAACCCCGAAGTTATGAGATTGCTGCAAACCTTTCCCGGGGACAAGGAATTTATCACGAGACCAACGAATTTTGGATTAACAAAGAATATACTGGAAGGCTTTAAATATGCTATGTCAAAGGCTTCGCACTACATTATAGTTTTACTTGACGAAGTTATGATATCAAAGGACTTTCTGAAGTTTACGAATTACTGTTATCACCACTTCTACACGCCCGATTTACTTTCCGTAACAGGCTACAGCGAAACAGAAGGGAAGCATAACGAGGTAGAATATCACGCCTGGTACCAGGATTACGGAATGCTAATAACAAAGACAGCCTTTGATAAATATATACTCCCACACTGCAACGAACAATACTACAAAAACAGAGACCACTACTTACAGACACATTTCCCCGGTATTTTTGAAAAACGGTGGAACGAACAGTCTGGACTGATTCAAAGAGTCAGAGTAAAGCATAAACTCAGAATCCTAAAATCCTGTGTATGTAGATCGATGCCTATAGGAATTTACGGAGGACGCTCAAAATCAATGCTCCAAACAAAGGCGTACGAAGAAAGATACACAGCGCTAAAACAAATTATGAATAACCCACAATCCGTACTTGCTATGCAACAATCAGGGCCCCGAGTTATACAAAATTGGCACCCAGTATATCCTGATTGGGACCATATAACACTAAAAGGAGGATAATATGCAAGATCTAAAAACACAAAAGAACTTTTGGATTGAAAGATATAAGACAAAAGGATACGGTGGTATAGCATCAGGAGGACCGCCTGAGCTACTGCTCAAAGTAGCAAAAGATATCATCACAGATTTATTTTGTCAGCGCATAGACCATCACTCAAAAGGATGTGATTATGGTTGCGGTTATGGAAGGCTTACCCCTTTTCTCCTTGAATACTGCACCTCCTTAATAGAATGCGATATAAACCCGCAAATTATCCGGGAAGCTGGGATGTCCTTTATTCACCAGACACAAATTATCTTTATGTCTCGCAATAACTTCTTCGCAAGCAAACCCCTAAGACTCGATTGGATATTTACTTATACAGTAGCACAGCACTTTATGGACCAGGAATTTTGGAAGACGTTAGCAATGTTCAAAAAGCACCTTAAAAAAGGTGGGCTATGGCTTGGAGTTGAGTATATGGACCAGAAAAAAGAGTCAAACTACATGAACCTCTGCACATTTGAGGATTACAAAAAAGGATTCAGCAGCATGATCATATACAAAAAAGAGGTGAAGGTTGCACCTGTTCACCCGCTCCACACCGCATTCATCTTACAAAAACCTTGAAAGGGAAAGGTATGAAAACAGCAGTAATCTACATAGGCGAGGGCATAGGAAACATTGTAATGTCAACACCAATGATCCAAGCGTTTCACAAGCTCGGGTACAAAATCTACACACACACCCGGCCCTCTTCACCCGCAGGTATGGAAGTATTAGAAGGATGGAATATACTACAACCCCCACCCCACCCACGAGACCCCGATCTGTCAGTATACACATACTGGTTCAGACCAAATCTTGCTGCCCAGGATGATACAGAAAAATCAATATACACAAAAACCCCAGAATGGACCCGGATATCAGAAATTGACCTGAATATGGAACTTGCAAGAAGGATGGGATATACAGGAGAAACACCGAATACTTATGTCCCCTGCCTATTGGGCCCAGAAAAAGTAAAAAAAACGATAGATACAGCAGTTGCTCCAAATTGTTTTCCAAACGAACACAGCAGACGAAAGATGTGGCCACACTGGAGCGGGCTACTGCCAAATCTCGGGAAGGTAGCACTACTAGGGGCAGAAGACGATTTCAGACCATCAATCACACCCACGAAAACTACAACAGATTACAGGGGATTATTACCACTGAATGTCACAAAACAAATTATACTCCAGTCAAAGATCTTCATAGGGAACGATGGGGGACTTGCACATATAGCAGCAGCACTAGGCGTAAAGACTTATATAATCTTCGGATACACAAGTCAACTTAAAGTTAAACCACCACAGGCGATTGCAGTAACAAAGGGGCTACCTTGTCAACCATGCCAGTATTCAGTTAAAACATGCAAAGATAACGAATGCCTCGATACACTGTCAGCGGAAGAAGTGTACGAGCAAATCTAAAATGAAAGGAGGTGAAAAAAGTGGCTAGAGTCTATGGTCCGATCTTCGGATCAGCGGACGCCAGGGGAAAACTTGGTAATGTAGTGGTTTTCATGGCGTGGAAAGGTGCGAATACTGTGAGAATTTGGGCGAAACCATACAATCCTAGGAGTGCTGATCAAATAGCACAGCGAACCCTTTTCACGGGCGGAGTCAAGAGTTACCAGGTACAGGATGCAGCGATGATGGCATCATGGGATACCTACGCAGACAAGATATCGACCGCGGTCAACCCTCTCAGTGGATTCAACGCATACGTACGAGCATACATCAATACAGGCGATCACCCTGGATCCCCGCCAGCATAGAGATTATGCTTATAACATATCTAAAAGACGCCGAGTACAGACGACGGCTGTATCTTATGTTTGCGCAAGCAAAAAAGATTGATATAGCAGTATATTCATTTACGGCTGCAAACTGGACACTCAAATTCCTCAAAGGAAAGAAAGTCAGGATTATTCTTGACGCAGGCTCGCGCACGGAAGACGACACTAGGAGGGTATCCGGAGTTAAAAGGATCCTACAAACAGTAGCAGAAGTAAAAACTATGAGAGATCTACACATGAAAGTCTTTATAGCAGACTCAAATAAATGCGTACTCGGGTCTATGAACTTATCTAAAAAATCCCTGTATTCCTCACACGAAGCAGGGATATATCTTGATAGTAAGGATTTTATATTTAAAGTCCAAGAACATTTTGAAATACTGTGGAAGGGGGCTAAATGATCCAAATAGCAATACAAGGCGTGGTAACCGTCAGCGTAGCAGCTATAGCAGTCTTTATACTAAGACTGGTAGTCTGGCAAATCAGACGCATACAAACAGAGTTACAACTTATGCAAGCAACCGAAATACGAAGGGCGGTAGATGATTTTTCCGAGAAGATAGTCAGGATCCAAAAACAAAAGAACGGCGGGAAGGTCCCCCTAGACGACGCCCAAGGTATGCTTGCAGACGCCTTACGAGAGGCAGGATTAGATCCTTCTCAATACTTCCTTGAGGGGCTAATTAGAGCAAAGCAACACGAAATAGAGGAGAAAGCAAAGCCTCCCAAAATGTATTTAAAAGCCACGAAATAACACTTTATACCTACCTCATCCCCCCCTCTAAAAAGAGGGGGGGGGTCCTAAATCCCCAATATCACCCCTAATATCACCCAAACTGTCTCATAATAATCATTATGTAAACTAAATACCTAATATAGTGATATACGCCAAAGTAATATCACTCTGGATTTACGAAAACTCGTAAAGTGATAGTTATTTTTTACTTGACAAAGTGAAAAACATACATTATAATAATAATGTGTGTTTTGATATCAGTTCTACAGGAAAGGAGGTGAAAGAATGTATATAAAAGTTTGGTGTCCAAAATGTAACTGGGTTGGTGTAGCGAAGGTTGGAAGGGGAATAACAATAGAGGATTATCAATGCCCCAAATGCGGGAATACCCAGATAAAGCGACCTTACAGAGGAAATAGAGACCTGATAGATAAAGAAGCACGTCTAAAGCCAACAATCCTGTGAGTAGCACAAGAATCTAAAAACAAGGGGGTAAAGTGAGGATATTTATGAACACAAAAAACGGGGTTCGTAACATAGAACAATATACAGACGATCTAAAAAGGGTAGCACTAGAGATTGACTCTGAAGTGAGAAAGGAAGAGAGTAGATTTATACTCATAACAAAAAGAAAGTTGACAGAGCCGGAACACTCAGCTATACGCAGAACGCTTACATATATATTGGCCCCTGAGGAATAAATGAAACCAGAAACTAAAGAGAAATACCCAAAACACTGGCAAAGCATATCAAAAAGTATTAAGACTCTAGTAGGCCACTGTGAGAGGTGTGGCCGCAGTGTCCCGGATATCCCATGGCTTACTGTCCACCACATAGACGGGGACCCGAGCAATAACGATCCAAAGAATCATTATGTCTGCTGTCCTAAATGTCATTTTGAGATACAAAGAGCGGGATATCCGGACCCAAGGAGAAGCAAAAAGGTAGAACAGTTAGATCTATTTAATTAATGGTAGCACTTCTTCCTGGAAGTGCTCCATAAACAAGGAGGATTCTATGTTAGCGAAAGTAAACATCAGAGGCCTAGCACAAGCACGGCGAGATTACGATAAATCTAGAGCAGAAGCACTAAAGACCTATGAGGAGGCCTTGGCCCCCATAAAAAAAGCTTACAGGGAAGATATAGCCCCCGCACAAAAAGCTTACGAGGAGGCCTTAGAAGCAGCACGGAAAGCTTATGAAGAAGCCATAACAACCACAAAATAAGGAGGGGGGGATAATGGAATGGAATAAATACACACTAGAAGCCCTTGACATCATCTCAAGATTCCTTATTGAGATGTACAAGGAAGATCCAGAGACATCGCCGGTAACGGCTGCTATTTTGCTTAAACGCCTTGACGAGCAAAACTGCCTACACCGCCAGATAATTTATTCTGTTGACAAAAAACAAGGAGAGTAAGATGTTAGTAAACTGTATAGTATGTGACAGAGAAATGGATATCGCGCCATTCAACTATGCAGGTATATGCTGGAAATGTGTCATAAGAGGATGGACTTTTGCGAAGGTGGAGGAACTCTATCCGGAAAGATATAAAGAGGTTATTAAAAACATCAGAAAAAGTAAAAAAGAAGAAAGGGGGTAAGATTATGTCAGTAACCAGGAAAAAAGGAATCCTTGTATATTTAGAAAAAGACCAAAAGCGCACCCTGGATATGATTGCGTCGGCCTGCGATATATCAGGCTCTGAGATCATACGCCAGGCACTTACCGCATACACCGCGTTACTTCTCAAATTTTGGAAAGAGAACTCTCAAGAATATGTTTTTGTAGAAGATGAAAAAACAGGGGAAATTAGAAAAGTCCCAAGAGGAGATTTTTCATTTGTTAAAGACCTTAAAAAGTAATATCACTACAAGGATTTTAAAAAATATATACTGTGGACTCAATACAGAATTGGGTCCACAGTTCTTTATAAACAGGGTTATCCACATTTTATCAACATTTTTCAAATTCCAGTAACTTAATATAAAACATAACTTTGCTGTTAGTTATAAACAGGGTGTCAACTTTTTTACATAAAAAAGCCATTTTTATAAAAGTCATTCATCCCAAAAAAAGTTATCCACCTAGTTATCCACATAGTTATCCACAGGTTTCAAATCCCAGTAACTTAATATAAAATATAAAGTTGCTGGTGGTTATCCACATATCCACACCCCCTACTACTACTAGTATATATTATATTTATAATAGTAGTTAATAGTAGTAAGGATTTTTAATAATATCACTTTTCACAAATTTAGGGTTAAAAAAAAAGAGGTTTTTTGAAAGATAAAAAAAATGACCCGTGCTCAAGCAAAAACACCCCTCAAAAAAATTATTTGACCTCAATAGGTGAAGAGAAAGAGAAAAAGGTAGTAGTATATTATCAAAAATACCCCTTTCTCTTCAATACGACCCCTTAAAACGCAAAATTGAGGTTTTATCAAATCCGGATCACCTTATTTTCGAAATAGCACACCGTAAGAGAAGTGAACACTACAATAGCCGAAAAACCAATTTTTGCTTTCTGAAAAGCGCAAAAATAAGACGTAATCCACCTATAAAAGACGCGAGAAGGGAGACAAAATTTCATAAGCATCACATAAAAAGAGTGCATAATCAACCTACGGAAGGCAGAAGGAGAAAGACAATAATACACAAATGCCGCACTTAATCAACCTACGGAAGGCAGAAGGAGAGAGACAATAATACACAAATGCCGCACTTAATCAACCTACGGAAGGCAGAAGGAAGACAGAAAAATAAGGAGCATAACACACAAACACCGTAAGTAATCCACATACGACGGACTATATTGTGCTCAACTAAGCTACGGAGGTAACCGTCAGTCGCTCGCACCTAAAGGTGCTCGCTCAAGAGACAGGGGCGGACCTAAATGTCCGCCCCTGATTGTTCCGCTCGCACCTAAAGGTGCTCGCTCAAGAGACAGGGGCGGACCTAAAGGTCCGCCCCTGATTGTTCCGCTCGCACCTAAAGGTGCTCGCTCAAGAGACAGGGGCGGACCTTTAGGTCCGCCCCTGATTGTTCCGCTCGCACCTAAAGGTGCTCGCTCAAGAAGTCGCAATCACTCCATCGCAGGGTCGCTCTGTCGTGATTGCTCCTGTCCTGCCGTTTTGGTGTGCGTGCTCCATCGCAGGGTCGCTCTGTCGCACGCACAGATCCGCAAATTCCCGAGCGCAAAACCGCGCTCGGGAATTTGCTTGATTATAGATAGAACCTCTATTGGGTTTCATGCGCCTCCTGTTGCTTGTCAGGCTCGAGTTCGCCTCTGGGCGAACCCGAGCCTTCTCCTTACGGCGGTGTACAGTAAGTCGCAATCACTCCATCGCAGGATCGCTCTGTCGTGATTGCTCCGGTCCGGCCCTGTTGCTGTTATGCTACCGCAGGGATGATAAGAGGCTCGCCTCTCTCCATCGCAGGGTCGCTCTGTCGTTCGGCGTGAGCGGGCATACTGCCCGCTCAGCGCCTCCTATCATCCCTGCTCCTCCCCTTACGAGGTGAAGGATAGAATGCTTTGCCTTTGCTCACTCACAATTTCACCCCAGACGGCAAAGCATTCTATCCCTCACCTCTCGCTGTTTACGGGCAGATGTCAAGAAACTTTGCCTTTGCTCACTCACAATTTCACCCCAGACGGCAAAGGCTCTTGACTTCTGCCCTCCTGCCCTGCCCTGTTGCTGTTACTCCCTCGCAGGGATTATCAGGAGCTCGCCTCTCTCCATCGCAGGATCGCTCTGTCGTTCGGCGTGAGCGGGCATACTGCCCGCTCAGCGCTCCTGATAATCCCTTCCCTCCCCCCACACGCGACCGAAGTCCGCAGATGAGAAAGATGTCTGATAATGCTGCATTATCAGACATTCCCTTTGGGTTGCTGATGCCAATTTCTCATCTGCTTGACATAATCAGTGATTATGTCAACTTCGGATTGATAATAGAAGGCTACCATCCGCCTTCTCTCCAACCTCAGGTATTGCTCCCTCTATGATCGTGCTTAGCTGCGGGGATTTTGGAGGGCTACCTTCCGCCCTCCAAAATCCCCTCTGCGACGTGAGGTGTTTTACCGCCATCCCTTGCGGGGTCTCTCCCGTCCGGATCGAGCCTCCGCGGGATGGCGGGTGGCGGGCAGAATGACGACAAGACCTGTCCTTTGATAGGCCTCCAGAATGCAAGACGGCCAGTCTTGTCTATCTGCCCGCCACTACCCCACCCCGTGTAAGACAGGCAGGCGGATATACAACTTCCGCCTTGCCTGTCTAACACCCCCGAGAGATTAGAGGATAAGAGGCTCGCCTCTCTCCGTCGCAGGATCGCTCTGTCGTTCGGCGTGAGCGGGCATACTGCCCGCTCAACGCCTCTTATCCTCTAATCTCTCGCCAATTAAATATATTACTAATCTGTATTTACCCCACATCCCCCCGCGATCCACCTATAATTTCATCGCGGGCAACCCGGCGGCGCTTTCGATGGAAGATAAGGGCCTGTTTAATTACTATTAGGTAATACTATAATATTACTTCCCCCTTTTTCTCTTCAATACGACCCCTTAAAATGCAAAACTAAATCTAGATATAGTATAGAGTTAGAGAAGGAGAGTTATTTTTTACTTGACAAAGTGAAAGATAAGTGATATAATGACGGCGATATGGGATTAGTTACAAATCCAATACATATGTTTGGATGCCCAGGAATTAAAGGTAAGCTCAAGCCTGAAGCGATAAAGTGGTTTGATAAGTTTGGCTACCCCGAGCTTAAATACCGTCCGGATAGAGACGGTATAATGTTTAGGCATTACAGATATACCCCAAAAAACCAGCCGTACAAAAAAACAGTTGGTATATTCATCAACAATTGTATCTTCCCATCCAACCCCCGCACCCCAGCACAGCAACACCGAAGAGGGATGTTCAGAGACGGGATAGCGCAATATCAAGTGCTATCTGCAGCACAAAAAACAGAATGGAATATAAAAGCCCGCAAGCCTTGGTCCGGAAGATATAATTTTGGGATTCCCCACGGGATATCCGGGTTCAATTTGTTTATGTCAGAATATATGCACGGGAGGATAACATGAAGTTGATAGGAAAGGCTAATATACTTATAGGCACTATATCAATTTACCTGGTAGATAAATTCCCGAGCGGCACTAAAATATGGGACGTACCTTTGCTTGACCAGAAGATCCTGATCCAACTTAAGATATTTAACATCTTTACCCTTAACTTTGGGATATATTAAAAACCCATGGCTAAAATCCTTGGTCTGAGATCTGCAGGATCCCGAGCACCCGGTAGAGTTTTCGGTACCTGTTTTGTAGTGTACGCAAATAGATACGGATACACTTTTGGGTACAATTCTCTTAGGCGTTTCGTAGCAGGGGCATACCCCGCGCATAGATTCTATAGACTAAGAGCTAGAGAGTTCGGGCTTGCAGTCTCAAGGTGGCCTAAACTTACAGACGCACAGCGGGCCGAATATGATTACGCCGGTTTGCTACCACTTGCTTCACCGATGGAAAGGTATATATCAGACTATACCTTCCTTGCGATGGATCCCTTTACTTGCACCGCCCCGGTTTGGCAGGGAGCGGTATATGCAGAGGCAAAATCAGATTATATGAAAGTGTGGTGGGAGTGTCCTTTGGTTGCATATGAAACACCCCCGCATAGGCAGCAAATGTGGATATTCAAAGCAAATAATCCAACAGGAGAATATCTATCTCCTAAGCTCGTGCAAAGACATATGTTTAACCCAACTTATACGGCTTATACAGCAACACAAATTTTTGATAAAGACTACTGGTACACTGTAGGGAATAAGAGTGCGTATAAAATTGTAATCACAGCGGGCCAAAATATGCGAGAGGAATCCGCAGTGTTGGAAGATATAGATAACCCTACGAACGACCCAGGGGAAACATGGGAGGATAAAATCATGTGTGGAGGGATTGCACCCCCACCGCAACCCCCACCCCCACCATAAGGAGGCTACTATGTGGGGGAATTTGGGGCTCGGGGGGGTCTCCCCGCCTTGCTCTCATACGGTGTTGGTGTGTTATTGTGTTTTTTGGCCTTTTGGGCCTCCGTGTTCGCTGCGGCGGGGAGACACCCCCCTTACCCTTTACTTCTTATCCGAAGGTAGTGCAGTATGGCTAAAGTAACTGGACCAGTATCAAGCGTGGACGTCAGGGGACAGGTAGGGAAAACTGTAACCTTTCAGGGTAATAAGGGTATGCATATAGCACACAAATACGATTTCCCTAAACGCCCGGATACACAGGCACAGAAAGACCACAAAAAAGTAATTAAGTGGCTTGCGTACCTGTGGCATGTGATTAAACCGGCCATCTACGACACAAAGGCAGCGAGAAAACCGACAACGCCGTACGCAGAGTATATCAAGGGGGAGCAAAAAAGACCGCATATTTTTATAGCAGATACATTCAATCACAGGATACAAAAGAGGTTGAAAGCGGATTTGAGTTTTGTGGCGAAGATAGGGACAGAAGGGTACGGGAACGACCAGTTCAGGTGGCCCCGGGGGATTGCGTGTGATGAGAAATACCTGTATATAGCAGATACAGATAGTCATAGGATACAAAAGAGGCTCAAGGAGGACTTGAGCTTTGTGGCGAAAATAGGCTCGTCAGGGATAGGGGATGATCAGTTTTACTTCCCTAACGGGATTGCGTGTGATGAGAAATACCTGTATGTAGCAGATACAGTAAACAGCAGAATACAGAAGAGGCTGAAAGCTGATTTGTCTTTTGTGGCGAAAATAGGGACAATTGGGACGGGAGACGACCAGTTTCATTACCCTTATGGGATTGCGTGTGATAAAACATACTTATACATAGCAGATTCAGTTAATAACAGGATACAGAAGAGGCTGAAATTTGATTTGTCTTTTGTAATCAAGATAGGAACATACGGGACAGGGGATGATCAGTTTGACCTGCCTTACAGCGTTGCGTGTGATGAGAAATACCTGTATGTAGTAGATAGAGAAAATTACAGGATACAAAAGAGGCTCAAGGAGGACTTGAGCTTTGTGGCGAAAATAGGGACAATTGGGACGGGAGACGATCAGTTTAATC
>Ga0209986_10003859_pt1 | contig 12935 bp, 10 predicted proteins | sample BlataG_FD_183168 | JGI IMG/M metagenome (GOLD analysis project Ga0209986, IMG submission 183168) | Deep subsurface microbial communities from Black Sea to uncover new lineages of life (NeLLi) - Black_00105 metaG (SPAdes) (version 2) | ecosystem: Environmental > Aquatic > Marine > Oceanic >...
ATTAAAGCCCGCAGATACGCGGAACAAAAATGCCACTACCTTACTTCGTCTCTTATTAAAACAAGATAGTATATCGAGGGTTGATCTTTCGAGAATGACAGGATTGACCAAGACAACCATATCATCTATTATAAATGAATTTATAGCTTTAGGTATAGTAGAAGAATCTTCAATAATCTCCACTGGTAACGTAGGTAAAGCTCCTATTCCCCTTCATGTTAGAACAGATGCTGTATATACAGTAGGCGTCCACCTTGGAAGACAGAAAGTAAAAACGGTATTAATAGATGCCAGGATGAATATTATCACAAGAAAAAAGGAATTATCTTATGTGAGACTTGGCCCAAAAGGAGTACTCGAAAGTCTTTTCTTAAGCATAGATGATAGTATGAAAGGTGCAGAGAAAAATAAGTTCAAGGTTGGAGCGATAGGGATTGGTATTCCCGGTCCCCTTGATGCTCAGACTGGTGTGGTAAGGCATCCACCAAAATTTAAAGGATGGAAAGATGTTCCGCTCGGAGAGATTGTGTACGAAAGGTATAAACTACCTGTCTGGATAGAGAATGATGCAAACGTAGGAGCCCTTGCTGAAAAATGGCATGGTGGGGGAAAAGATTTAAAGAACTTCGTATATATACTTGTAAATGAAGGAATAGGAGCAGGCGTTGTGATCAACGAAGAACTCTATCAAGGTGCATATGATTACGTTGGAGAAATAGGGCATATATTATTCTACGATCGTGGAAAATTCCGGTATCTCGAGGATATTAGTGGAGTAGATATTTTGATAAAAAAAGCCAGATCTCGGGGAGTAAATGCTAGGAATATTAAAGAAATATACGATCTTCTTCAAGAAAATGATAAAGTGACTAGTTCTATTATAAAGCAGGTTGCCACCTGGATTGGTGCTGCCGTGATAAATGTTATACATATTATAGGACCAGAGGCAGTATTTATTGGTGGGAAGATGGCCGTGCTCGGAAATGCGTTAATCCAGCCGATAAAAGAAATAGTTTCACAATACTTGTTCGGTGATCAAGCAGTGGATGTAAGACTTTCAGAAATATCAGAAGATGCCGTCGCAATTGGTGCTGCTATCTATGCAACTACAAAGTGGCTGGAGAAAAAAAGTACCGAGCGCGTGCTCCTTAAAGGGGGGTGAGAGATGGGAAAATAAATTTTAAGCAGAATCCTGAATTGTGGCAGGTTGCATTTTGCTGACGTACATTCTATATGGCTGCAAAAGATATGGGATTCATTAGTATATCAAAGGGAAAATGTTGAAACGGTTTTAAGTGAATTAGATAAAGAATTTAAAAAGCAAATGGCAAATTAGAGACTAAAAATAATTTTTATCAAAATCTTTTGTCCTTAGTATAATTTAATCAGATAGATATAAAAATAAGGAAATATGGCCAGCGAAGGAGAGGATATTGATAAAAAATAGATTGGTAATATATATTTAATGTTAGATGAATTTATAAAATATTTAGTTAGTTTAAAATCTAGATAAAGACACGGTATGGTACAAATCGAATTATTCGCAGTGTATTATTAATAGGCTTTCAGAAAACTCGCTCTTTAAAAATTAAATATTAGGAAGGAAAGATTTTACAAAGCGAATCTTATCTTTGTTACCTGTCTTAGTAGCAGTCAAGGCTATAAGAAGAACAGTAATATGAGCGATAGTACAATGATTAGAGATAGCCCGGAGTCCTCTTACACTCGGATTTTGCATACAAAGGTCAAGTAACCTGGAAAATATCCTTTCACATCCACTGCGAAGATTATAGACTTTCTTGAATTTCGGAGTTCCATAAGCAATCTGTTTGCGGATATCTTCGCTAAGTACCTTAAGTATAGGCAAAACAACCGGTGCCTTTGACAAACTGGGGATGCATCCAGGGACAGAAGGGTGGCACTCAAGTAATATTGAGTGCCACCCAATATAACATCTCAAAGCCGGCTAAGCAGATACGGTTACCGGTTGGGGAAACTTTAAGATCTTTTTCTCTTCTTAGATTTCGAGCAATATAGGGCTTAGCCTTAAGGTCATTGATAATAAAAGAAAGGACCTTTGCCGAATCAAGGCCAGCATCAGCGATTACCGCATAGATACTAAGGTCGAATCTATCTTTAGCCAATTCAAGCTGAGGGATAATAACCTTACTGTCTACTACGTTGGCTGCCCTGGTTTCTTCTAAGATAGGTAATTCAGATAAGGCATCAGAGAGGACAAAATTACGGTAACCCCAGAAGTATTTGATCTCTTTCTGAAAGGGCTTGGGGAAATGGACCATGATACTAAGACGAGATTCCGGGTCACCTTTGGGTCTCTTGGTCTTACTAAATCTATCTTTAATAGAAGTCTTGAGGTTATTTTCTTTAACTTTAACCGGGATATTAGAGGAATCGAAGGTAAGATGAGTTCCCTTAATCTCTTTAAGCTCGATTAACTTGCTAACCAGAGAATCTCTCACCTTTTGGAAGATCCTGTTTTCAGTATCTCGCAAAAAGGCCGAAAAATTCTCCTCCTGGGGTAGACGGAGGGGATGAAAACCAAAGACTAAGGCTAAATCAGGATTATCTTGAAGGTCTCTTACTAGATCAGAAAGATAAGATACATTTTTAATATTATTGTAAACAAGTGCTTTAAGTAAAGCTTCATAGGGGATAGGTGGTCTGCCGGTAGAAGGATAAAGTATCTTTATTGGTGAGGTATCAAGAAAAGAAAAAAGAATTTCGTATTTTTCTAAAGGTCTTAAGTTAAAAACAGTTTCAGCTTTAAAAAGAAGTTTCTGGTTTGCCTTAAATCTGTTCATAGTCTTACCCCCTACTTTTCTGAAAAGTACTGTAACTAAAAAAGAGTATCCTTAAAAGATTATAGGGTAAAAGGTAGGTGGAGGTGAAATCAAGTTCAGATTAACAAAATGTTTGCTTAAAATAGAGATGAGGGTTTCAGAAAACTCAAGAAGGTTAAAAAAATTCACCTCCAAGCTCCTAAAAAATCGATAAAATGAGTAGAAATTAATCAATAGCCTTCCTAAAACCCTTATCAGATAAGGGTTTAAAAGGGTGGAGGTGAAGAATAAAATAGAGGTGTGCTAAAAGCCTTGCAAGACAAGGGTTTCAGAGTTTTCTGAAAGGCACTATTATTAATTATAGGGAGGTGGTGTGTTATAAATGTAAGAGATAAAAGAACTTTTAAGTGACATCGCTGGTTTGGCTAAAGTGAAAATAAAATTAAATTATATTAAAGTAAAAGGAGATGTGAGTAATGAAAAAATATATTATTAGTTTGCTAATTGTTTCGTTCTTAATTGTTAGTTGTGTAGGAGTTAGTATTGCTTCGGAGGAAAAAGTTTTTAGAACGTTAGGTGGTTGGGATATGCCCCCAGCATACAATGGCAACCCCTTTGCACCAGGTGGAGTCGGTGCTGCTAATGATTATATCTATGGAAAACTGGCAATGTATAGACCACTAACTGCTGATTTTGTCCCTTATATAGCAGAATCTTTTGAAGAGAAAAATAACACATTGGTAGTAAAATTAAAAGAAGGTTTATATTGGGATGATGGAGTTCCCTTTACCAGTAAGGATATAAAAGCTAATTACATTATAAATGGGGGAATATCGACCTGGAGCCATATATGGGATTCTCTTGATAGTATAGATAGCATAGAAACTCCTGATGATCATACAGTTGTTTTTAAATACAATGAAAACAGGTCTATTCTTGTAACAAATTATATATTAACTGAGTGGCAAAAAGTTGCAGAACATATCTTTGCCAAGTGGATGGGACCGGCCGAAGAACTGATAACCTTAAGGAAACAGTATAAAGAACAAAAAAGTGAGGAGCTAAAAAAGGTAATAGATGAGAAATATACAGAATTTCGAGAAGATATACGTTCTTTTAGACCAGAAAAGCCAATAGGAGTAGGACCTTTTAGACTAACAAGAGTGGTCGGAGATGAGATGTTATTAGAAAAGGTTGAGAAGTACCCTGGTATAGAGAATTTGGAAGTTGACAGAGTAGGTATGGGCAAATATACTACAAATGAACTTGCCTGGGCACAATTTATAGCCGGAAAAGTAGATATAGAGAAACCCGCCACACCTAGAGATGTTGTGGACGCTATATTAAAAGCTCAACCCAAGATGAAACATATTCCTGTCCCGGATTTTGCTTCCTTCTGTGTGGTAATGAATCAAGAAAGGTATCCTTTCTCTGATGTAAAATTCAGACAAGCACTTGCTTATATTATTGATAGAGATAAAGTAAGAGAATTAGCCCTTTATTATGCGACTACAACTGAATATATTTGTGGGGTTCTCCCTTCGGTCATAGATAAATGGGTGAATACAGAAATATTAAATCCATATAATTTAGATTACGATAAGGCTAATTTACTTCTTGAAGCAGCAGGGCTAAAGAAGGATACGAGAGGCTTCTGGTGCAATGATAAAGGAGAGAAAATAGTGTTAGAAATGTCAGCAAGAGCAGGTTACAGTGATTGGATAATAGCGGCCGAAGAAATTGCCAGAGAGCTGACAGATTTTGGTATCATATCCAATGTTAGAATTGTACAGGGAGAAATCTTTGGTGAAACTCTTGCAGCGGGTGAATATGATATGAGCATAGAATTTTCCGTGTTTGCTAAAAGACATCCTTTAGAAGGTTTGAAGAGATTGTATAGTCCAGGAGAATGGATTGAAAAATGTTCCAGACTAGATAAAGTTGTAAAAGGACCAAACGGAAAAGATATGAACTTAACTGATCTAGTTACCGAACTTTCTAAAACTTTTGATATAGAAAAGCAGAAAGCAATAATAGAAAAACTTACTTGGGCAACCAATAAATATCTACCCGTAATTGAATTTCTGGAAAAGAATTCCCAATTCTTTATTTGCGATGGGGTTAGAGTAACTGGATGGCCTTATGGAGATGAACTTATTGGTGGTCTTGCAGCGGATTGGAGACTTTATACAGTAAAATGGATGTTAGACGGTATTTTAAAACCTGTGGCAAAGTAAGCAAAAAGCAAAATAAATACAATAAAATCCTACGAGAGGTGGGCATCGCCTCCCGTAGGATTTTATATATAAAAATGAGGTGAACTAATTTTGTTGCAAAAAAAATTATTTCTTGCATTGATAACCGTTCTTATTGCACTTTCTATTACTTTTGCATTAATAAGAAACATTCCCGGTGATGTCATCTATTCGAGGGCATTAACAATTGCGAGTGAGGAGGGCATCCCTTTTGATATAGCTTATGAAAGAGCACTGGGTCTGTATGGACAAACTCTTGAAGGATCAATTTTTTCCCAGTATTTTCGATATATTAAAAATATAGCCTCTGGGAGCCTTGGAGAGTCTATTTTTTACAAGATTCCGGTTATACAGATTGTCTTAAAAGCTCTTCCTTGGACTGCATTTGTAGTTTCTATTTCTGTAATGCTCAGTTTTTTTATAGGGACCAGGTTGGGTATGTTAGTTGCATGGAAAAGAAAAAGTTTTTCAAATACATTTGTCACCGGTTATGCTTCAATTACCGATGCTACGCCAGATTTTATTACTGCTCTTATTTTATTAATTATATTTGCCATAAATTTAGGATGGTTCCCCTTAAAAGGGGCATACGATATCAGTCTTACACCCGGATTTAATGGGCCCTTTGTAATAAGTGTTCTCTACCATGCTGTTTTACCGGTATCAGCTTACACCATCGAAAGTATCGGTGGATGGGCATTGATGATGAAGGGCAGTGCGGTAGATGTATTAGGAGAGGATTATATTACCGCTGCCAGAGCTAAGGGGCTTAAAGAAAGAAGAATAATAAGAAAATATATGGGTGCAAATGCAATTTTACCTCCTTTTACAAGTTTAGCCATTGTATTTGCAGGAATGTTGGGAGGTGCAGCATTGATCGAAGGGACTTTTGCCTACCCTGGAATGGGGTTTTTCTTAGGAGCAGCGATTGGCATGAGGGATTATACTTTAATCCAAGGGCTTTTCCTATTTACTACTCTTGGAATGGTTATGGCGAATATGGTTACTGATTTAATGTATTATATTCTTGACCCAAGAGTAAGAGGGTGATTGTATGAAGAAAAACAGTTTAAAAATCAAAGATAAGATAATTAAATTAAAGAGAAAAAGTATTTTTATTTCTTTAGTTCTTGAGGATAAAAGAATGCAAATAGGGATAATTGTTGTAGTATTTTTCATTCTGATGGCTACTATAGGGCCAGCTATATTCCCTCTTGATTTAAGGTCAGATTATGCAAATAGATATCAGACGCCTTCATTTAAACACCTCCTAGGGACAGATTTTGCTGGAAGAGATACCTGGTCTATGCTGGTTCATGGTTCACGCGATGTAATGCTTACAGCGGCTTTTGCTGCTATGTTTTCAATGTTATTTGGAATTTTAGTTGGTTCAATTGCCGGTTTTAGTGGGGGATGGACTGATATTATATTAATGAGGATAGTTGATGCGATGTTAACTATCCCCTCTTTTCCGGTTATGATGATAATGGCGGCAACATTTAAGGTAAGTAATCCAGTAGGCATAGGACTAGTATTGTCTTTATGGACATGGGCAGGTCTTGCCAGAGCAATAAGAGCTCAGATATTATCTCTTAAGACAAGAGAATTTATTCAGGTAGCGAGAATGCTGAATTTTTCCAAGTTTTACATCATAACCCATGAGCTTCTCCCAAATATGATGAGCTATATTATCGTAAATTTTATAAGGTCAATGAGGGGGGCTTTAACGGCAAGTATAGGCCTTATGTATTTAGGTATTATACCTTATACTGCAACAAATTGGGGGATGATGTTAAATCTTGCAGTTTTTCAGACAGGTACAATATATGTTCCCAGGGGGATATGGTATATGCTTGCACCAATGGGGGCGATAATACTATTTCAATATGGCACTTTGGGCCTTGCCAGTGGTCTTGAAGAATTATTTAATCCAAGGTTACGGGAAAATGAATGAAGCGAAGAATAGGAGTTAATTAGGTATGGAGAATAAAAAAGGGCTTAAAATAAAAGAACTAACTGTTGATTATAAAGTAAAAGAAGGAAATTTAAGATCGGTATGTGATGCCTCATTTGATGTTGAAGAGGCCAAAGTTACAGGATTAATCGGAGAGAGTGGCTGTGGTAAAACTACTATAGTACAAGCAATTCTTGATATATTACCTTCTAATGGATATATCGAGAGTGGAAGGGTAATTTATAAGGGTAAAAATATATTAGAACTTTCACCTGAGGAACAGAGAAAATGCAGGTGGAAGGAATTGGCAACTGTATTCCAGGCGGCTCAAAACAGCCTTAACCCAGTGATGAAAATAAAAGATCAGTTTTATGATGTATTTGAGGATCACGATACAAAACTGTCTCACAGGCAAATAATGAAAAAGATGGAGGAAAAAATAAGATTAGTAAAACTTGATCCTGGTAGGGTTCTACACCTTTTTCCTCATCAACTAAGTGGAGGAATGAAGCAAAGAGCGGTTATTGCGATGAGCCTGTTATTGGAACCTGAAGTTCTTATACTTGACGAACCTACCACAGCTTTAGATTTAATAACTCAATCTTACATAATGACCTTATTAAAAGATATTAACGAAAAATTAAATATAACCATGTTAATGGTTAGTCATGATATTTCAAATGTCGCAAAATTAGCAGATAAAATTGTTGTTATGTATGCTGCGCAGATAATTGAAATTGGAACCGTAGAAGATATCTTTTATAACTCATTCCATCCTTATACGAAAGGCTTAATAGATTCAACTCCTTCTATTGTTGGAGATCCAAGTAACAAAAAACCAATAGCGGGTGACCCTCCTAGCCTTATTAATCCTCCTTCTGGTTGCAGATTTAGTCCAAGATGTAAATACGCAAAGGATATATGTTTTAAGGTGTTTCCTGTTTTAAAAGAAGTCGAAAATAATTTCCATGCCGTTTCTTGCCACAGATGGCAAGAATTGAGAGAATTTATGAATTAGGAGAAATATATGGGAGATAAAGTTATAATGGAATTTGAAAATGTAGGGATAACTTACGAGCAAGGTTTTTTAGGGAAAAGCAAGGTAAATATAATATCCGATGTTTCTTTTGTTTTAAAGAATGGTGAAATACTCGCAGTAGTGGGAGAGAGTGGCTGTGGAAAGACTACTATAGGTAAGGTTGTAGCAGGTCTTCTACAACCTACTTCCGGGCAGGTTTTGTTTCGTAATAGAAATATATGGAAATTAGACAAAAAAGAGTATAAGGAATACAGACCTAAAATACAGATGGTAATGCAGGATTCTTACGCGTCGTTAAATCCAGTAAAGAATGTATACAAGACACTTGCTATAATTTTCCAATATTATGGAGTAAAAAGGAGCGATATAAAAGGAAAAGTAATAGAAAGTTTAACTGCCGTAGGGATTAATCCTCCAGAATATTTTATGAATAAGTTCCCTTATCACCTTAGCGGAGGCCAAAGACAAAGGTTGTGTTTAGCCAAAGCTATAATTCCTAATCCTGAAATTATCGTGGCAGATGAGCCCGTTTCAATGGTAGATATGTCGCTTAGACTTGTTATGCTTGATATGATGATAAAATTTTATGAAGAAAAGAAAATTTCTTTTATTTTTATTACTCATGACCTTTCAGTAGTAAAATATCTAGGCAATAGAGGAAAAGTGATGGTGATGTATTTAGGAAAAGTTATTGAATATTGTGATATAGAAGAGGCTTTCCGAAATCCAATACATCCTTATCTACGGGCATTAATAATGTCTGCACCTATTCCTGATCCAAGGATTGCCAAAAAGATGCCTCCCCCTAATATAAAAAGCACGGAAGTACCAAGTATGAGTAAAAAACCTAATGGTTGTTACTTTCATCCGAGGTGTGTATTTGCTGAGGAAATTTGTAATAAGCGAGAACCTATTTTAAAAGAGATAAGTGATAATCATCAAGTAGCATGTCACTTTGCGGAAAAGATGCCGGAATGGAAATTTTATGATTAAAGCAATATTAAAACTAATGGTATTCATTCTAATTACTACTTTAGTAGTTCTGCCTTTTTTGCCAGTTAATTCAGCAGAATTTACTATAGATTTAATTGCTGCAGTAATAAGTTTATTTTTTATTGTTTATCTTATATTTTTTAAAATAAGAAAAAGAAAAGATAAATAATAATTTAAAAATATTTTAAATTAGAAAGGAAATTTTTATTTTATGATTATCAAGTTTACTAAATTGAAAAGACCCATTATGGAGTACCAGGGAGATGGATTTGAAGCAAAATCGGTATATAACCCTACGGTTATTGTAGAAGGTGATACACTATATATGCTATATCGAGCAGAAGCCGGAGGAGATGGTTGCACGGGGAGAATAGGAATTGCCTGGAGCAAAGATGGGATAAATTTTACAAGACACCCTGAACCTGTTCTATATCCAGAATATGATTACGAAAAACGAGGATGTGAAGATCCTCGAGTAGTTAAATTTAGTGATACCTACTATATGGTTTATGTGGCAAATGGGGATTGCTCAGATGGAATCCATATAGCGATTGCGTCGTCAAAGGACCTGTTTCAATGGGAAAAACATGGATTAATAAAAATAAAGCTAAAGGATTGGGATAAGGACCAAGTAAAAGCTCCTGTTATTTGTCCTGAAAAAATAAATGGAAAATATGTTATGTATTTTCTTGGGCAAAAAATGGCTTGGCATACTGCAATTGGAATGGCATTTTCTGAGGATTTAATTCATTGGCAAGAATATGAAAAAAATCCCATAGTTTTACCAAGATATGATAATTTTGATTGTTTAGCAGTGGAACCGGGAGCAACTCCTGTTGTAGAGAACGACAAAATTCTTCTTATATACAACGGGTGGAATGAAAATACAGTTCATAAGACAGGATACCTGGTTTTCTCAAAAGATGATCCTACCCAATTACTTGAAAGATGTGATGGTCCTATTATTGAGCCAACCGAAGAATGGGAAATTAATGGACATGCAAGAAACGTTACTTTTGCTGAAGGAATTGTAAAGTTTAATGGTAAGTGGCTACTATATTATGGTGCTGCAGACAAATGTATAGGACTTGCCGAAGGAAAGGTTAACTTAGATTAATTAAATAAAATAAAATTAATTAAAAATTGAGGAGAAATAATATATATGATAAAACTAAAAAGACTATCAGACCAACCCATCCTGTTACCCCAAAAAGAACATCCCTGGGAAGCAGCTGCGGTATTTAACTGTGCGGCAATATATGATAATGGTTTGGTGCATATGATTTACCGAGCTACCGATATTTCCCCCAACGGGAAAGAAGGGGAATATATTAATAGACTTGGCTATGCAGTAAGTAAAGATGAGATTCACTTCAACCGCTTAGAACAACCAATTTTATCCAATGATGTAGAACAAGAGGCTCGGGGACCAGAAGACCCCAGAATAGTTAAAATAGATGATATATTTTATATGATGTATACCGGGTATAGCGGAAAAGATTTTAGAATATGTTTAGCCACCTCTAAAAACCTTATCCATTGGGAAAGACAGGGGATAGTACTTGATGAACCCAATAAGGATGCCTCCTTATTCCCAGAAAAAATTAAGGGTAAGTATATAATGTTCCATCGAAGAGAACCGGATATCTGGTTAGCCTACTCTTCTGACCTTAAAACCTGGTATGACCATAAGATTATAATGAAGCCCATGCCCGATTCTAATTGGCAATATAATAAAATAGGGATAGCTGGACCCCCGATCAAAACCGAACAAGGTTGGCTTTTGATCTACCATGGGACAAGTAAAGAAAAAGGTTACTGTTTGGGAGCAGCTTTACTTGATTTAGATGACCCTTCAAAAGTTCTGGCCAGACAGACAGAACCAATATTAGAACCTGAGCTTGATTGGGAAGTAAATGGTTATATCCCCAAAGTAGTATTTAGTTGCGGTCAAGCAGAGATCGGAGACAAGATATTGGTCTATTATGGCGGGGCAGATACAGTTATAGGGGTTGCTGAAATTAATAAGAAGGATATAGTGTTCCCAGCCTTACTTTAATGATTAACGAAAAAATACTTATCCATTAAAGAAAATTATAAACACCTAACTGTAGAATTAAAAATTGGGATTTTAAGGGCGAAGCCCCTAAAATTTTAGCAGGGATGTCAGACTGTGTGAAAATTAATTCTTGATGTTTACATAAATCAACAAATATAATTTAACTACATATAATACACTAAATATTTTACATGCGCAAGCATAATGGGGGATAAAATTGAAACCGTTGTTATCTATAACGACCTTTAATATCGATCGCTATACAACAATTGAAAATTTTTTGAATGAATACAGGGAAATTGGACTGGATACCCTGGAATTGAACGGAAGGGTTCGCCAGCATGTAATTGATGCACTTTTTCCTTACTTATATAAAGGAGAAATAAAAATTTCTAGTTTACATAATTATTGTCCAAGACCGGAGATAATGGATAACGGTGAACTTCAACTATCCTCTCTTGATGAAGAAACTAGGAGCCTGGCTGTACGTTATACATGCAATACTATTGAAATGGCTCATCGGGTGGGGGCAAAGGCTGTAGTTATACACATGGGAGAAGTGGAAGGGCTCAAGACTCTTATGGACATGCTGAAAGATCTGTATAGGTGTGGAGAGAAAGACAGTTTAGAATTTATTGCCTTAAAAAGCCGGTTGATGGAACAGCGAAGGAAAAACAAGGCAGCGTATGTAAAAGCTTGTGAAAAGAGTTTTATAGAGCTATCTGATTTTATCGCGAGAAGGAATTACAGTATAAAGCTGGGTCTTGAAAACAGGTATTACCACGGAGAAATCCCTCTGGTTGAAGAATATGATATATGGTTTGAACAATACTCCCAACTTCCAATCTACTTATGGTATGACTTCGGGCATGGGGAGGTGCAGCACAATCTTACACTGATTGATAAATATGAGATTTTGGAAAGGCATGGGGAAAGGCTGCTTGGATTGCATATACATGATTGCATAGGGATTGATGACCATAGGGTACCCGGCACGGGGGAAATTGATTTTGAGTTTGTGAAGAAATATCTTCGACCTGATGTTCTCAGGGTACTTGAGTATGGCTACGGAGTCCAGCCTGTCAGTAAAATTGCAGAGGGTGTAGAGTACTTGAAACAGAAAGGGATGGTAAAATAAAGAACTATGTAGATTATTAGAAAAGCCACTGCACAAGTTAGTATGATCATACAATAATAATGAAGCCAATCCCTGATTCAGATTGGGAATACCATAAAGTAGGAATAGCGGAGCCGCCAATCAAAACAGAACAAGGTTGGTTCTTAATATATCACGGGACAAGTAATGAAAAAGGCTATTGTCTGGGGGCAGCCTTACTCGATTTGGATGACCCCTCCAAAGTTCTGGCCAGGCAGACTGAACCAATATTAGAACCCGAGCTTGATTGGGAAGTAAATGGCTATATCCCTAAAGTGGTATTTAGTTGCGGTCAGGTAGAAATTGGAGATAGAATATTGGTCTATTATGGTGGGGCAGATACAGTAATTGGGGTTACTGAGCTGAACAAAAGGGATATAAAATTTGATTAAAACTATAACTGTAATTAATGTTGGTCTTTTTATCCTGCCTTTTCTTTCTTCTTCCTCTGGTGAGTTCGTGGTAGATATTATGGCAATTATTATAATCATTATATTTCTTTTTTCGTTTTGATGTGCTAATATTTGTGGGAAAAGTTAGATGTGGTTGAATTTATTTATTCGTCCAACAAAAATAAAAAGGAGTGATGAATATCTATGCCTAATTTAGAATCTGTTAATGGTATTGTTATAATGGGTTCATGGAATACCGATGGAGGAGTTTCTCGTCATACCACAC
>Ga0209986_10003860_pt1 | contig 12935 bp, 18 predicted proteins | sample BlataG_FD_183168 | JGI IMG/M metagenome (GOLD analysis project Ga0209986, IMG submission 183168) | Deep subsurface microbial communities from Black Sea to uncover new lineages of life (NeLLi) - Black_00105 metaG (SPAdes) (version 2) | ecosystem: Environmental > Aquatic > Marine > Oceanic >...
AAATCTATTGATCCATCAAGACTTATTATAGATGATGATGGTTGGTGGCATACAAAAACAGATTTATGTACAAAACATTTCTATCTTTTGCCAAAAGATTTGCCTGAAAACTTTAAAGATGAGAAAATAAAAAATTATCCCTTACAATTAGTTCCTAATGTATATCTTAAACCTTATAAATATGAGAATGAACCAATAATTTATAGTGAGATTGGGGGGTATGGATTTGATTTACATAATAATATTAAAAGAAAATGGGGTTATTCAATTGTAAAAACTAGTGAGGAATTTCTCAACAAAATAATACAGCTTTTAAAGACATTTGATGAGAGAAAAGCTTGGGTACATGGATTTTGTTATACTGAGCTTTACGATATTTTTCAAGAAATCAATGGATTATTGACATTTGATAGAGAACCAAAATTTCCACCTGAAATGTTAAAAAACGAATTAGATAAATTATTTTATTAGTAAATTTTTTTTAAATAAATTAAATATAATAATAGCTCAAGGAAAAATCAAGAAAGGAGATATCCCCGTAGAGCTAGCATTATTACCGTTACTTAAAATCTGGACATTTCTGCCCGGATCGAGATCTGCAACGGAAGATCGTTATGCGACCATATAGATCGCACAAAAGACTATGAACACCCTAAAGGAATATTTTATAATTCCTTAATTTCCCGAACTGGGAAATCTATTCCCCAATTGAGGGAAATCCTCAAAAAATTATGCGACAACACCAATGCTTTATTTACCTTATTAAACTTTTTTTTTATGATTCACCTATTGTTTTGTAAAATAAGCTTGTTAAATATTGTTTATTTTATATGATTTGGAAGTATTTAAAAGATACCAGAGAAGAGATTTTATAATTTTTAAAGATATAAATGTCCAGATTTTTCCATAATTTTGGCAACTATCGATCAACCCTTAATGATATTTTAAAAATCATATAGTTCTACTTGCAAATTTCGGATCTTTGGTAAATTCTTCTCGGTCGTGTGAAGTTTTGCCTTTATATTTATCGCAACAGCAATCGCAATACAGTCATTATAGGATAATTTGGTGCGATATTGACATTTTAAACAGCCAGCATCTAAAATTAAATCGGGTGTTAATACAATGAATTGAGCGTTGATATTATATTGAAAGTTAATAATACAGTTTATAGCATGATCTTTTCCTTCAGTTACACAAAGATGTTTAAAAACTTCTACTAATATAATATTAGGTACAAACGCAGAAATTTTCTGTTCTTTAATGTTTTGAATTAATGCTTCTACTTTTTTAGGAGGAAATTTTCGGTAATAAAGATAAATAGGGCCAGCATCTAAGCACGCACGAGGAGGCATCTATCTTTCTAACTCCATATCTTCCTTACGGGATTGTCTAAAAATTTCACGAGATTCTTCTACAGTAAGCGCCTTATTTCTTAAAGATTCTATAGATTCAATAGGTATGAGTTGTATTCCCTTATTCTCATCTTCTTTTACCAAAATATAATCACCATCATTGATATTATATTTTTTTCTTATTGCAGCGGGAATAGAAATCATACCCTTATTAGTAACTTTTACAGGTTTTTCTACCATTTTATTCACTAAGTAAAATTAAAGATCCTTAGTATTTATATTTGTTCTTAGTAATCTTTGAAAAATCGATCTGAAAAATAGAAATACCAAATAAAGGATAATTTATTATAAATAAACAATTAATCAATCAAACAGAAATATTATGCGATTTAAATAATAATCGTAAAGAGTGTAATAAAATGCCATATATTCTTATTGAAGGACCTCCTAGAGATATAGAAACAAAAAGAAAACTCGTTAAGGAGATTACTACTCTGTTCAAGGAAATCTATGGATATCCAAAAGAATTCTCACATATTTCAGTAATAATAAGAGAAAATCTGCCTGAAAATGTTGGAACAAATGGACAGTTGCTAATAGATAAACATTTGCTAAGAGATAAAAAGAAACAAGGTAGTAAATAACTCAATTTTCATTTAAAAAATAATAATTTTTACCCAAATTTTAAAAGAAATTCTGAAATTTACTCATCATTAATAATTAATTCAGCAGTTAAAGAATCTTTAATTAATGCTGCAAATAATATATTAGTATCAAGTCCCAATCTCACTAATGATCCCCTTTATATCGCTTAGCCAAAAGTTTGCTCATTTCTTGTCCCATCATTTCTGCTTCTTCTGGTGAAATATCACTATTCACTCTAAAACCTTTTAAAAAATTAAGATCTGCTATTTTTTGCCTCATTGATGCCCTTGCAACCTCCGACCAATTAATTTCTGGGAATTTATCCATTTCTTTCTTTAAATCATCAGGGATTGATAAAGTAAAATTCGTCATCTTAAAAACGCTTTTAATTTTTTTATATTATTAGTATACATATAAATATGTGAAAATATGTGAATTTAAATTATTGCAATATTTTAGTAAAAGATTATGAGGTAGAAAGTGGAGTCAATCTTGAAGAAAAAACATTAAGAATAAGGAATATGATTAAGGTTTGGTAATACACTTCCTCTTTTATATGTAAATAAAGAATTAAAAGAAATTTTGAAATTTATTATTTGCTATATTTTTTCTGGCTTGAACTCTCTCTTCCTTACTTTTATTAATTTTAAGTGCATTATTGCAAATTTCTTTTCCAATAATTACGGAAGGATTGGTCGCCCAATTCACATCAATCATCGTACAAAAGTAATATACACTTGTTTGAATTAGTGATTAAATAAAAAGAAACATCTTGCAAAGTTATATTCCTAGTGTACATTGCACTCAAAACGATTTTAATATAATTAGGTGAATGAGTTCTTAATACTTTTTCATATTGTTTTTCATAACCTTTCTTGGACGGTTTAGGCAGACCCATCCAATGTTCTCTCTTTTTCTGATAAAATTTTTTACTTGTTTGTTTAATTAATAACAATCTGTGTAATATAACTTAATGACTAGCCCAAAACATTCTTTTTAAAGAATTTAATTCACTGTGTTCCCATTCTATAGATTTATGCTCTTTTACTAATAATATGTTTTGTAAGATTATTTTTGGCACTAATATCGCACCTGCAACAGCGTTGCAAAATTCTTCTATTTTAAAATGCGCTTCATCTTTTTCCTTCAATGTACAAAGTCCTCCCTTATTAAGCATTATGTGAACAAATTCATGTAAGAGAGTAAAAATGCGACCAAAGGCACCATCACTACGATTTATTACAATAGTTGGAAATGGTGTATCTGAAATTGAAAATCCTCGCATTTCTTCAACATTAATAACTAAAATCTGAAATATCAATATTCCGATGTTTTTTATTTCACTTTTCCAACCATTTAAAGCCTCATATTCGTCTTTCCATTTCTTTCTTACTTTCATATTCAATTTAAGAAGTTTTTCTCAAATAAATCTCACAAACTAACTCAATGTCTTTAGGATCCCATAATCTCGAAGAATTGGCAATTATGACCCTCCCCTCTCAGATGGAAGTTGTTTATATTTATTATGAACCCTATTTATCCAATTCTCCAAAAATTTTTGTATATTTAAAATGACCCCTTTTACGGTAAAAATCATAAATAAGAAAGAGAAGGAACTTATATTTTAATAATATTGTTCTCTCTATTTTGTCAAGAAGCAGAATTAAAAAATAAAATGATCATGGTGATCAAAAGAGTTGACATTTTGTAGCGACTCATTACATTCCGGACAAGAATCCAAATACCAATGCCTTGTATAATTTATCTCCTTAGAGTCGGGATTTTTCAAACCGCCACCCTGAGCACCTTTGGGCTTTCCGGATCCTTTTTTCCCAGAATGATTTGAAACATTCCGACTCTTTCTGGCATCTGACCATTGTTTTCTCTTTTTCTTAACTACCTCTTGAAGTCGCTTATTTTCTTTTCGATACTTTTCGAGATTATCCTTTAATTTATCTTTCCCTGATTTGGTTTTAAGAAGCTTTTCCTTAAGATGTAGATTTTCTGAGTCTTTTTCTTGTAGTTCTGAGTCTTTAACTTTTAATTGGTCTTCACGACTCTTAATCACGTTTTTGTATTTCTTTTCTTTTTGTCGGAACAAATGACGCAAGAGCATGAATATTCCAATAAGGAGAACTGAGAATAAAAACCATAGACCCATAAAATTACGAATTAACTAGAAGATTTAAATGTTTCGGTTTTGAGAGAATATATAAGGATCAAAAAACTAAATATTTACATTAACTTATTATAAATTCAATTATCAAATTTAAAATTATAAAAAATAAAAATGGAGGTTGAATTTCCATGTCAATTGATGATTTAAAATCTCAAATAACTGAAAAAGAAGAAGAAAAAAAGAAGATTGAAGATGAAGCAGTTTCTAAAACTACCGCTACAGAGTCTGAAATAAATTCCAAATATGATCCAAAAATTTCGGAACTTAATGAAAAATTAAAAAAATCACAAGAGGAGTTGGAAACAACTCAAACATCTTTGGCAGAACTCAAGGATAAAATTGCAGAATACAAAACAAATATTAAAAATGTAATTAAAGATTTGAAAATAGCAGAAAAGGAGAAAGTAGCTGAATTAAAGACGACAAATAAGGAAATAGAAGCGCAAAAAAAAATTAAAATAAAAGAGATTGAGACTAAAATAAAAGAATTAAATAGTAAAATTAAAGCAATAGAAAAAGAACAAGCTGCATAGTTTCTTCTTAACTAGAATGCATTTATAAATGAAAAATAAAAAAATGATAAATTTAAATTAGAAAAAATTCTGAAATTTATCATTTGCAATATTTTTTCTATCTTGAACTCTTTCATCCTTGCTTTTATTCATTTTTAGTGCATTATTACAAATTTCTTTTCCAATAATTACTGAAGGATTGATTGCCCAATTCACATTAATCATCGTGCAAAAGTAATAAACGCTTGCTTGAATTAGAGATATTAACTCTGCGATTGATCTGAGATATATATCTTTACTTGATATTTTTGCAGAAGGAACTTCTTTTTCAATTAGTGCCTGAAATGTAGCATCAGCTTGAAAATTAATTATTTCTTCAGCCGATTTTCCATTGATAAAATCTATTTTTGAGCTTAAACTATAATCATGTTTTTCTTCATCAATCGTCCATAGAATGGGGCTTACAGAACCAGAGCTCCCTCCTAAAAGAAATTCAAGGATCGAATGCTGGCATAACGGTGCTGGTTGGTAAGTTCCTATCAAACCTTTCCCATCTTTACCGCTACTTTCACTCAATCCTTGAACAAATAAACCAGTCATATATTCTAAATCTTTAAAGTAGGGCATAGAAAATATGTTCCGATAACCTTTTAAATAGAGATTATATAAAAAAGTTGCTAATTCTAATGCATAATTTCGATTATCAGAATTATTTGCAATATTCTCTAAATCCATAAAATGAGAATAACCATAGTCTAGGTATTTTAAAAATGCTTTAATATCAATTCCTGCAATATATGCGGGAGCAAGAGCTACATTTGTAATTGAAGCAGCGAATCTCCCTGAAAGATCTGGAACATCTAAAATTGAGCAACCTATTTCTTTTAAAATTTCATTCATAGGTCCTCTGGAAGATATACCGAGAAACGGAAAATTTTTTTGAAGAAATAATTCAAGTGTGGAATTGATATCTAATGTTTTTCCACCGCGAGAAATAGGAATTACAAGAGAATTATTTTCATTGCAAAATTTTAAACAATTATTAATCTCACTTGGTCTTGAACTTGTAATTGGGAAAATCTTTTTCTCTGTAAGATGACTCAGGCATAATAATGTTTGAATTGACCCCCCAGTTCCTAAGATAATTAAATTTATAATATTTTCATTATTTCTATAATCTTTACAAATTTTTCCTATGTGTTTTAAATCTACAAAATCGGAAGTATTTATAAAAAAAGGCTCATCCCAATTATGCTTATTTTTTGAAATAAGTTGCTTTGCTTCTAGTAATTTATCTGTTGATAGTTGCGGATAATATTCAAAATTTAAATTAAGATCCAAATAACTACACCTAAAAATTTTATATTTTTATCTATAACCTTTTAATTGTTTATAAAAATTTGGTAATTTCTATAAAATTCCAAAATTTATTCCAATCCTCAATCTTTCCGCTTTTGGAGAGACCAGCCTTAAGGTTATCGGGCTGTGCGCTCGTCGCCGAGTTCAAGACATACTTCATTTATAACGTTCTTCACATTACTTTGGAAGTCTTGAAGGAAGTTATCCCGCAATGTTTGAAGAAGCGCAACCATTTGCGGTAGGGACTGCCCTTTTTCAAACGGGGCTCTATGAAGACCCCGACTTGTGAGAACAATTGCGAGGAAAAATGGGCGGAAATTCTTCCTCGCAATTTAAAACTCTCCTAACAATCTAAATAAAAAATTAGAGAATTTAAATCTTATGAGTGCAATGGATTTTTAATTTCAGATTTACATAAATATAGGAAGAGAACCATCTCTTTTTTTGATTTTTATAAGATTTTATAAAAAAAATTAGGAAGATTGTTGGATAAGGGTATAGACTCAATAGACAAATTAAAGTAATTAGATGTTGTTGAAATATCTAAAATTTTAAAATGTACCGTTAATCAAACAGAAAATATATTAAAATCAATAATATAAAATAAAAAGGAGTTAGAAAAAAATGATACAAATTAATTATGGGATTATGGAAAGTTATTTGGGATATTGGTTTTATCATCGAAAAACATCTCATAAATTTTTAAATTTGCCAGAAAAGTTTATTAATCTCTTAAAACATTTTTCTATATCGACAAAAAGAGATAAGCTTGAGTTCAGTGATGCATATGATGATGAAGATCATATTTGGGCAATATCAATTGTTCATCCAAAAGATACTTTTAATAGGAAAATTGGTAGAAATATAGTTGAAGGACGGGTTTTACGAATGAAAGGGTTAATTCCAAACAGAAAACAATATTATCCAATTCCAGAATGGATATATTTGGAAGAAATAGTATTAAGAAAGAGAGAAGAGGATGGTGTTATAGATGGTTTTAGATAAATTTTTTGATGAGGAAATTTTATAATGACAGAAGGTGATTGTCCAATTTGTGGATCTTGGTATGTAGCACCGACAAGTAAGAAAAATATTTGTATTAAATGTTATAAGAAGCAGGAAATGAAAAAAGGAAAATCTGAGGAGCAAGCATATAAAGAATATTATGATAAATTGATGAGATGAGGTATAATTACTCGAAATATATATAAAAAAAAATGGATTGTCTAAAGTAAATAAAAAGAATGATGGAAGGGCGACCAAACTTATTTGGCTTTTTAAATACTGGAATTAGTATTGGAATAAACCACGATCACCACGATCATTACATTCGAGATTTTGAAAAACAAAAGAGGGATTACGGTTAGTTTATATTAGACACGTTATATATCGTTATAAGTGTCCGGGTTGCGGTAAAATTGTTTCAAAATATTTCGGGAAGTTAAAGAACGCTCGTTACGGTATTGGCATGATTGCTTTTGTCTTATACGGGCTTTTAGAAAGAGAGGGTTCCTGGGAGGGCATTAGGTCGACCATGAACAGAATAGTTCACACTATAGGATATGTTCCCACCATTACGGCATTTATTGATTGGATTAGAAAATACGAAGATGAGATGTGGGATGTCTATTATGCCTTCTTAGACGCCATCGGTCACCCTAATTCACTTTTATCTGGAAGTATCCAATAGCACTCAACACCACCATCTGGTGTTCCAACTCGAATAAACTTAGAACACTCAGGCATTTCCTCATATCTAACAAGTTGACAACATAATTCTTCAAAAGCAAAATGTTGGGATCCATTTAAACTTCGAAGATCAGACCAATTTTGCTCCATCTTAAATCTCATTTATTATTTAATCCTATTCTTTTGGAAATAAATCTTATTAATATTATTATTAATAATTAAGTTGGATAAAAATTTTATTTAAGTGAATTTAGTGATTCAATATGACAAAAAAAAATGATAAAAAAACAATGTATAATATCGAAATAAATGCTATTACGCTAAGTATTGAAGCTAAGAATGAAATTATTCATACCTATAGAGATTTTTATGGAAATTATGGTTTTATACAAGATGAAATTCTAATAGAAATAGTAAATAGTTGCTTAATTCTCTCTTTACAAAAAATAGAAGAAAGACTAATAAATGCAAAAATTATTATTATTGACGATTCAAAATTGGAGAGCTCTTGGCCAGAAGGAACTATTTTCATTAACTTTAAAAAAATTCTTTGTACAAATTTAAAATTTCCATCATTAAAAAAATATATTGGAATTACAGAAGAACCAAATGTCTGCTTGGTTATGAAAAATATGAATAAGAATGAAGGCAATATTAAATTAAAAATAATGGGGCTTTTAATTTTTCAAAAATCAATTCAAAATTTTGCCTCTCAATTTAAATTATGGAATCTTACACCTGATAAATATGCAAGTTTTTTAGGATGTATGTATAATAGCCTTTTAATTACCATAGATCAAGGAAAAGTTATTTTATCTTTTCTAAATAAAGAATTGTTAATAATCGAAAAAGGAATAATTTCTTATCATCCAGATATATCTGAATTTATTTATTATTTACTAGAACGTTCTAATTTTTATCCCATTATGGAAAAATACGCAGAAGAAGGAATACATTATCTATTTGATGTATATTATTCAACATTACATAATATTCTTTTTAGAATCAGTAAAGATAGGCATGGTTCAATATTAATTTTTTGTTATGATGGAAAGATTAATAACAAAAAATGTTTTCATCCAGGTGCTATAAGGATAAAAATACCACTTTTGACATTCTTGCAAAAAAAAAGATTTAATGTTCGTAATGAAAAAGATATTGAGGGAATCATTAAAATGTTTGAAGATGTAATCTTAAGTCTTAATAAGACCGATGGAGCTTTAATATTCAATAAAGACCTCGATTTAGTATTAGCAGGAGCATTTCTTAAAGTAAATTTATCATCACATAATATAGGAGGAGCACGCCGAAAGACGGCTGAAGCATTTACTAAAAGTATTGAAAAAATGGGGATTTCCATTTCTCAAGATGGAATAATCTCGTTATTTAACTCTTTTCCAAAAACAGAATTAGATGAAATGCGTGAAAGATTATTAACTGAATAAATTCTTCATCTTTTTCCACAGATAAAGATATATCTGATAAATCTATTGAAACGGGCACCGAAATATAGCTTTCTCTTATTTGTTTTCATCTAGAAAGTAAAATAATTTGTCCTGTATTAATAAAAAAAGAAGAATTTAGTTTTTATTTAAATTTATTAATCATATTTAAATGGTTTAAATGCATTAACATCTAACTTTTCGAATATGGAGTCGCTATCTTTAACCATTCCAAGATATTCCCATTCTCCCTCATTTACCATCTCGTTTTTTCCATATTTCACTGCCATATCATACAAACGAATGAATTTTTCATAATGTTCTGCAATTCTATTTTCCGAATAATCTCTAGCTGTCCATGTGCTTATTAAAAACTGCCAATCACTGGATTCAAGAAGTAAAAGTTCCCTCCCTAACTGTTCAATAATATCTTTCAAATTTTTATCGACTGAAGCATAATATTTTTCAACTACTTCTTCCATTTTATCCTCGCATTCGTAAATATAATGATATGACCAAGATGTCCAATCATTTAACCATGTATTATGCCAACCAGAAAGCCCCCACGATCCTTCAGGCAAAGAGATTATTTTATTTGGAGGATGTTGTTCTAAATACCTTGAACATGTTATAAGATCAACCTCTGGGTCATCTTCCATCCATTTTAATATCTTTTTCAACCATCGGGGTCCCTCAAACCACCAATGACCAAAAAGCTCGCAATCATACGGAGCTACAACTACACCAAATCGATTATTTTTACTTTTATATTCATTTAATATATCTTTTACTTGATTTTTAAAATGAGTTGCATTCTCTTCCAGACGTGATTCAATATCTGCTGGATAATACTCCATTTTTTGCCCAATGTCAATTTTTGCATCGGTGACTTTCCAATATCGATTTCCTCCGGGATAATGCTTTTTATGAAAGTCTAAATAGTTTCCATCTCCGGGGAATCCATGTTCACCCGACCAAACGAGGAGACCCGTTTTTTCATCTCTTGTAAAAATAGCAACTGGTGGTAAATTTGGTCTTGATCCCAATAAATAAGGTTCATAGGGTGTTCTATCAAATTTTAATTCTAAAGGTTCATATTCTACTTTAAAATGCTCCCATAACTTTAGCAATATAGGAAACCTTTCAAGATAAACACCTTTAGTTTCGCCTCCCATTGTTGAATGTGTATCTACGATAAAGTAACGAAATCCGTGCTTTGCAAGAAAATATTCCACACCTTCCCTATAATATTCCTCTTCAGTTAAAGGATTTTTCCATTTATATGCCGGTCTATAACCGCATTCTGGAAGCCACATTCCAATCGGCTCACGATCGAAAATTTGCTTATAATAATCCTTTGCAATTTTAATTTGAGCATTTACTGAACTATCCTTTCCTAGTAAAGGAAAATAGCCGTGTGAAGCAAAACAAGTCATTAATTCTATTATATTTTTATCTTGTAGTTTCTTAAATTCATTCACAATATCTTGATTGTAATTATGATTGAAAATATCTTTTATTCCTGTGTAGAATTTTTCCCATTCATGGGCTATTTTTATTAGATTTTCAAACTTATATTTGGTAAATTCCTCAATATCATGGATAGATGCATCAATTTTCGTATCTAAATACGCATTAAAATCAGCCTTGAATGAATTGTGCTTTAACATTGCAACTAATGGAGGACTCAAACTAATTGTTATTCTTGGAGTGTAGCCCTCATTTATAAGTTCATTTAAAATATTCAAAATGGGTATATAAGCCTCACTAGCTGCCTCGTTTAACCAAGATGTCCCATGAGGCCAATTTCCATGGTTAATAACCCACGGTAAGTGAGAATGAAGGACAAAAGAAAAACTCCCAATACCATTTTTTCCAGTCATTTTATTATCAAATCCAATTTTTGATTTTATCAAAATTCTATGAAAGAAAATTTATTATTTTATCTATAAAAATATTGTTATTGTTTGCTATTATTACCATTATATATTTCATAAAATATCCAAATCTTTAAATTAAGAGTCAAGATTTCACCAATTCAATAAATCCGATAAAATTTAAAAGAACATATTTTTTCTTTTATTTTTCATTAACATCTTCCATATTTTAATTCAAAATAAAAAAAGATATATTAAATTAATGATTCTATAAACTCTAATAAAAATTTACTTGTTTTATGTTCTTCCCCTGATAAAATAGAAGAATCTAATAAATTTGTTAAAGATTTTCTTATTATTTTAAGTTCTTTATCGTCAAATAATATATTTCTCCTATCATAGACAATATAATTTTTAGTTATATCCGATTGAATTTCATTTATTTGTATTTTGATATTATTTTTAATAATTTTCGATTGAATATCATTTACTTGGTTTTTTAATGCAATAAACATTTTATCTATTTTTTCACTTAATATTAAGCAAAAATGGCTCATTGTTTCGGGCATATTTTTACACTTTTATTTTCTGTTATAACAATTATTATAATATTTATTATATCATTATCGAATCTTTTTAAAAATGATGATGGTTTTTTTTATTTAATTAAAGGCGAAATTTAAAAAATGAATGGAAAAACAACTAAATATTATAAATATAAACATTCTGGCTCTGGAACGATAACTATACCTATTTCTATAGCTGAAGCTTTAAATTGGAAACATAAAGATGATGTTAATCTTGTTATTAAAAACATAGATGGTAAAATAGGATTATTTATGTATAAAAAAGAAAAATAGAATATAAAAAGAAAATTAAAGAAGAGAGAATAATTGAATAAAAAGGATAAGGTGGCTGAAAAACTTTTAAAAAAATATTTAGAAGAAGTTGCAGATAACAACAAAAAAAATTCCGGAGCTTAGAAAAGTTAGGCAAGAATGGAATAAGAGAAGATTAGAACGAATTCCAATTGAATTATTCCTTAGGAGTCAAAATTAAATTATATTCACAAATTCGACCTCCATGTCGAACAATACATTCTTTTAATTCTATTTGATAATCATATTTTTGTTCAAATTTTTTTAGAAATGCAATTGTATAAGGAATACAGATAATTTCTATAAATTTTGAACCTCTTGAGGGATTGGATGCCCCACCAATCGGACAAAATTCGGAAGAATGTTTAACTCTTATATTATATTCATGTTCGTTCATTTTTTCTATTTTTGGTTCTGCCCCTAATACTTCATACATCTTCATTAAAGCGGCTTCTAAATTTGTTATGCCCCGACTTTTATTTACTTTCGCTAAATTCCCTCCCAATCGGGTGGATATACTCCGAGGTAGATTTTCTCCACCAAGACTTATCATCTCATCTATATATGCATGAAAAAACTTTAAGGCGTCTTTTTCCTTCAAAATTAATATTTCTCGTTTCAATTTAATTATTTTACAAATAAGAATACTTCCAAAATATCTTATACCCTTACAAAAAATCTCTCTCGATTTTACAAATAAAGTCTTAATTATTTAAATCTTTTTATTTGTAAAAGATAATTTTTTTTTATATACATTAAATATAACATGAGAAAATCTCACTTTCACACTTATCAAGCTAAACATTACGTTAAAAAAAAATTAGCTAATTTTTTGATAAATTAAGTTATAATTTCAAATCTTCAAAATAATACAAATAAAATTAAATATTAGATAATTGTATTATTTATCTGAGGTATTAAGAAATATAGGTTGTTCAAAATCGCATTATTTATCATTGTCCGAGCTTGCCATAAGTGTCGGGAATATGTACATATCAA
>Ga0209986_10003863_pt1 | contig 12922 bp, 14 predicted proteins | sample BlataG_FD_183168 | JGI IMG/M metagenome (GOLD analysis project Ga0209986, IMG submission 183168) | Deep subsurface microbial communities from Black Sea to uncover new lineages of life (NeLLi) - Black_00105 metaG (SPAdes) (version 2) | ecosystem: Environmental > Aquatic > Marine > Oceanic >...
TCGCGGAACTCTTTGAGCATGTCCAGCGTTTTCTGGATTCGGTCGATCCAGCTGACGTTCATCTTGTTTCGGGTGATTTACGAGGCGGTCGGTATTAAACTGTGTGGAACAGGTGATGATTTAAATCCCGGCCCCGTATGAGTTTGTCGGTGTTGCCGGGGTCGCTTAGCCTGGTAGAGCGCCAGCCTGGAAAGCTGGTGTCCGCACGGACTCAAGGGTTCGAATCCCTTTCCCGGCGCCACCTAAAAACCGTGTTTCGGGGCTTTTTTGGGGTTCTTTTGGGGAAAGAAGCGGTTTAAATGGCGGTCTTTTCGGTCATTTGTTAACGATTTCTCCTTAAGGTTTAAATTACTTATTTTTTAGTTTTATTTTGGTTTGAATGTCGGTACGCGCGCGTATACTTGTGGCTTTGTCCGGCGGGGACGCCTTGAGCAGCCGGGAGATAGCGGCTCGGAGTGGTTTGGCTCGGCTTCAGGTGGATAACTGTATCTGGAGGTGTTGGAGGCAGGGGTATGTGCTGCGGACGGCGGAGGCTGTGCATGTGGTTGAGACTGTTCACCGTGGCCGTGGCGGGTCCGTTGTGCATAATCGCCCGCATCACCTGTACCTGTTGAGGGCTGGGGATGCGGGTTCTGTTGTGGTGGGTGGGCGGCGGTTCGTTGAGTTTGACCCTGTGTTTCTTGATCCACGTGGCGGTGGCAACTTGAGTAAGTCCCTGATGATCAGGGATTTTCTATCCGAGAACTGCGATAAGGCTTGGTTCAGCAGACAGGTTGCGGATAGGTTAGCTGATCGTGGTGTGCGTATCGTGGATATCATGTCGAATGTGCGCAGGTTCGAGAGGAATGGGCTGGTCTATGTGCGGGGCTATAAGACGGATGAGCGGGAGACACCTTTTCAGGAGGGGTACCTGTTGACTTGGCTGGATCAGGATGCTCCCCGGGATAGGGCGCTTGCGGAGGCTGTGATGCGTACTGACGCTGCGTTGGGCTGGGCGTGATAGCAGTAGTCCCATAGTGGCGAGGATTCAGCGGGTTCGGGATGTTATTGTGGAGCATACGGTGCTGAGGAGGCTTGTGGGGTCGTCTTTTATCACTCATAAGCTTGGGTGTGGTCCTTATGAGGCGGAGCACGCGTTGCGGAGGGCTATGCAGCTTTACCCGGATATCCGGGTTGTGAAGCTGTTTGACGCCTACAACTACTATTATCTTGAGGGTTTTGATGCTATGGATTTTGACGCGGCTGTGGAGATGAAGAAGAATTATATTCGTAAGACTCAGGGTGCGGTTAATCGTGTGGGGCATAACTGGGAGGCTGTGGCTGAGTGGTTTATCGATAAGACTACTACTGGTGCTCGTTTCTGGACCCAGAAGCATCGGTCTCGGATGGATTCTAAGCGGATCACGTTACACTTGTTGAAGGGTGTGGGTGGTCGTAGGCGTGCGGCTGAGGTTGACCGTGTCTGGGAGGTGACTCCTGGAGTGTTCGCTCCGCCGATTACCTATGTGTTGAGCTGTAAGTGGGGCTTGGTTAACCGTCGTCATGTGGATGATTTTCTTGAGGTTCTTAAGTGGAGTAAAAGCTTCGGGGTGGATACTCCTGATGGCAGGGACCTTAAGCAGGGCGTGGTGGGTGTGTTTGCTGCTAGCAGCTTTAACCCCCGTGAGACCGTGCAGCTGAAGGATCACTCGCGGATTAGCTTGAGCCAGTATACTGAGAGGCGGAATCTTCAGCTTGTGACGGCTGCCGAGTTTAATAAGATGCTACGGGAGCGTGGGTGCGGTAAGGAGGCGACTGTGCAGAAGGTGTGTCGGGCTTCCCGTGATGAGGCTGAGGTGCGTGAGACATTGTTCAGGATGTGGGATAAGCCAGCTGAGGCGATGGGGATTATCTCTGAGGTTAGGAGAAACAACACGGACCTGTTTGACTTCGAGAGGATGCTTGAGGCTCCTAGCTAGTCTTATTATTAATGAATTTTTTTAAGTGTATGAGAAATGGTTTAATATTATATTTCCTCATCGAAGCAGAAGCTAGTTGGTAGGAAAAATTATTCTTTGATTTTCTTTGCTAATGTCTCTCCTATCTGGCTAATCTGCTCATAGCTTTCTTTGTTCGGGGAACCGTTTATCTCAACTGCTCCGACTACTTCCAACCCTGTTGGACCAAGCATTTCAGAGGCATGAGATAATGCTCCTTTACCCCAACCATAACTCGTCAAGACCACACCATACTTAGCAGGAGGCTTCAACACCTTAACGAGATGAGCAGCATAAACGGCTAGTGGATGCATCCTTCCAAGCACAGTAGGAGTACCCAAAACTATCCCTTTCGCGTCAACAAGATCCTTAGCGATATCACCGACATCAGCTGAAACCAGATTATAAACAGGTGCATCTATTCCTTCCTTTTCAAGTGTTTCTGCTAGCTGCTTTATCATCTTCTCTGTTGACTTCCACATAGAGACATAAACTAGGATTACCTTGTCGAGGGTTTCACCACTTGTCCATCTTTGATATGCTTCAAGAATTCGCTGCGGATTCTGATGTATTGGTCCATGGCTTGGTGCGATTAATTTTATTTCTAGGTCTTTGATCTTGTCTAGCCCTCGCTTGCCCATTGCCCGGTATGGCATCATTATCTCACCGAAATAGCGTTGAGCGTACTGGATTAGTTCAGGTACCTCGTCATCGTAGAACCCGTAGGCTGTGTGTAGCCCGAGGAAGTCACACGTGAATAGTATCCTGTCTTCCTCTAGGAATGTGAACATTGTTTCAGGCCAGTGAAGCATGGGGGCTTCGATAAATCTGAGAGTCTTTGTTCCTAGATCTAGTGTTTCTCCATCTGAGACTATCTTTATCCTATCTTCTGGTGTCTGGAAGTAGATTCTTGCTGCCTCCGCCCCTCGCTTGGTGGTTACTAGTTTGGCTTTGGTATTTTTCTCTAGTAGGTATGGTATCGCTCCTGCGTGGTCGGGTTCAGCGTGATTCATAATGATATAATCTATCTCTGATGCTTGGTGAACATGGTTAATTCTAGCTTCTAGTTCTACCTCGAAGCCTGGATTTACTGTGTCTATTAGCGCTGTTCTCTCGTCTTTGATCAAGTAGGCGTTGTAGGTTGTTCCCTGTGGGAGGGGTATTAATGAGTCGAATAGCCTTCGGTCTCTATCCTTGACTCCGACATAGTATACATTCTTAGCTAGTTCGGGGGTATGCATTTTTAACATAGTTAATAATCTGAAATGAATTATAAAAAAGCTGTATTGACAGGGGAACATTACAGCACGCGCAATTGCTACATAAAAACGCATATAGGTTCTATTATTTTAGATGAGAGGTGTAGATTTTTTTTCTGCAATCAATTTTGTTAACGCATCAACCTGATCATAAACACATTAATCACTCAAAGACACTATCTGATTCTTGACAGCGTAATGAAGTACTATTCCAGCACAGAACCCTATAGCGATATTGAATACAGCCGAGACCAGCGCGGTGAAAAGCACGATACTCGTGTTCATGTTCTCTACCTTGAAGGCGATCTTACCAAGCTCTACAGAAGCCATTAACAGCATTACACCGGTTATGAACTCTGGGAAAGCTGTGAACAGTGACTGGATGCTTCTACTGAAAAACAATCCAAGAGCCACCTCTAACAATCCCTCCATTAAAGCGGCTCCACCAGTTCTAGCGCCGAACATGTACTGGGCTGCGAGTCCACCGGCACCGTGACAGAGGGGCATTCCCCCGATGAAGGGTGTTGTGAGGTTCATTATACCCATATTCATTATGAGGTTCTTTGGTGTTACATCTGTTCTATCCGGGAACAGTTCATGGATCAATGAGACTGTGGCTATTACCGCGTTTGTTAGTGTAAGGAATAGTTGCGCGAATCCAGCGTAAATGAACCCATAAATGATGTCATCTAGGCTGAAGATGTGTAATGTGGGTAGGCTTATGCCTAGTTGTATATCTGAGAGGATTAATTCGCCTGTGTATATTGAGTAGATGAACCCGAATAATACGAGGAATATGCTCCCCGGAAGATACTTGTTTCTGAGCATGAGGTAACCCAATCCAAGAAACAGCAAGGATAATGCTAGCTGAGGCTTCATCAGCTCTGCTCCTGTTAAAGCCAGGGATATTGCCAAGCCTAGTTGTATTCCCCTGACCACTGGTTTCGGGACCTTCATGAGAAGGTTGCTTAGCTGCTGTGATAGAGATAACAGTATCCATATGAGTCCTAGGCTGAACCCGGTTCCTAGTACTTGTGGCACTGTCCATGCATGTGATAATGCTACTGAGCCTACGACCTTTTTTGGCTGCACGGGAAGGGGCAGTCTGTAGATTAGGGCAAGGAAGATGTTTGTTAAACCAATTCCGAAGAGGAGTCCAGCTGGGTCGAAACCGCATATTACTATGTATCCGACTGTGAATGGGAGTAGTGTGCCGAAGTCTCCTAGGCTTCCCGCGAACTCTCTGATACTGAACTCGAATCCTTTGAACTTCATATGGGTTCCCTAATTAAATATAGTGGATGAAAAAAGAGGTTATTCTTTGAGATGGTCTTGTATGCCTTTTAGGTTCTTGTCTGCTTCCTCGATTTTTCCCTCAGCTATGAGGTTTCTAGCGGTCTCAATGTGATGCGAGGCGCATCCCTGTAGATCGTGGGCGTGTTGGCATCCTTTGCATGTGTGTTTTTCACTCATTTTGATCATCCTATAGACCACTAGATAATTTTATAACCTTTTTGATAATATTATCAAGCCATGTGTTGTAATGGGGGGAAACACTGCAACGGGGCGAACAAGATCCAGTTGCTACAGAGCTACTTCAGGACATTGCACTGTCCAATCCGATGGGATATTATCGCTATAATTGGGCACGAATCTAAGGGGACAAACGAGATATACGATGAACTAATTAAAAGAGGAGAAAATCTCGCACGGTCTAGTCTCTACTATCATCTGAGTGAGCTACGGAACGGAGGAATCATAGAGGTATCAGGCTACCGTGAGGAGGGCGGTGGGGCCCCGGAGAAGCTTTGGAAACTGAAAACACATGAAATAAAGATCAACCTAATCGAGGACATAAAATAAAGGGATCAACTATGAGTAGTCTTAAGCGTTCATTCCAGTACCTAAAACCATATACGAAGGAAGCCGTGGGGGCGGTAGTTCTTCTTGCTCTCGTAGTTGCGGCTAACCTATCAATACCCAGACTAGTGCAGGTGATAATCGATGAAGGAGTAGCCACACAAGACCTAGAGATCATTACTAGAACAAGCCTGCTTATGATTGGTGCGAGCATACTGAGCGCTTTATTCATGACGGCAAACACTATATTGGCTATTAAAGCGTCAAGGGGATTTGAGGCAGATTTTAGGGACGCATTATTCACAAAAATCCAGTCATATAGTTTTGGGAACCTTGACGAGTTCACCACAGGACAGCTGTTAACCCGGCTCACCAGCGACCTGAATCAGGTGCGGATTATAATAACAATGACCTTGCGAATGTTCACACGAATGCCCCTAACATTCATCCTGAGCATCGCCCTCATGTGGATAACGAACCGGCAATTATCAGTTATTATGGCGGTTCTTTTACCTATTACTCTGGCATTAGTCTATTTCTTTATACGAGTATCCCAGCCCCTTTTCAGAAAAGTACAGGAACGAGTAGACTATCTAAATCAAGTCCTACAGGAAAACCTGACCGGGATACGGGTAGTAAAAGCCTTCGTGAGAAGAGACCATGAAAACAACCGCTTTGAGAAGGCTAACAGTGAACTCTATTCCGCTGCTGTTAAGATAAATAGAAACCTCGGTATTTTCATGCCTTTCATAACTCTGTTGTTGAACTTGGGTACGGTTGCGGTCATCTACTATGGTGGAATTCAGGTATTCAGAGGTAACAGTAGTGTAGGACAGATTATCGCATTCATGAACTATCTATCAAGCGCCATGTTCAGCGTAATAATACTAAGCTCAATGGCGGGTCAGATATCAGCGGCAGAAGCATCAGTAAAAAGAATATTCGAAGCAATTGATGAAGAGCCCAAGATCAAAGAAAAACCAGACGCAGTAAAACTGGAAAAAATTGACGGGCGCGTAGTTTTCGAGAACGTCAGTTTCTCCTATGGAGAAGATGGAGGCTTGCCTGTTCTATCTAATGTGAACTTTGTTGCAGAGTCCGGTGAGACCATTGCTATTCTCGGAGCCACTGGATCAGGTAAAAGTACGCTTGTACATCTTATACCAAGGTTCTATGATGTAACCGATGGACGAGTAACCATTGATGGATGGGATATTAGAGAGCTACAGTTAGAGACCCTCAGAAAAGCAGTGGGTATCAGCCTTCAGGATACAATGTTGTTCAGTGGCACGATCCGAGATAACATACGGTATGGTCGCCCCGATGCTTCTGTCGAAGAGGTAGTGGCAGCAGCGAGAGCCGCTCAGGCTCATGACTTCATAATGGGTTTCCGTGATGGATACGATACCATGGTGGGTCAGAGGGGCGTAAATCTAAGCGGCGGTCAGAAGCAGCGGATAGCAATAGCAAGGGTACTTTTGATCAAGCCAAAGATTATGATTCTGGATGATAGCACAAGCGCTGTTGATGTTGAGACCGAGATTAAGATCGAGGAAGCATTAGAGACCATCATGAAAGATAGCACCAATATCATCATCGCTCAGCGGATCAGCACTGTGTTGAAAGCCGATAAGATTCTTGTACTGGATAAAGGAAGTGTCGCGAATATAGGTAGCCATAATGAGCTTCTTGAGTCAAGCCCAATATATCGTGAGATTTATGATAGCCAGCTTGGCGGAGGTGTTCAGCTATGAGTAACAAGGAACAACCATCAGCGCCAAGTGAACAGCCCCGGATGATGAGGCATGGTCCTGGGCAAAGTGGGACTGTGGAGAAGGCTAAAGACCCTAGAGGGGCGCTGAATCGGTTAGTTGGTTATCTTAGCGAGTATAAAGCCACTATTGTTTTAGCCGTATTATTCACAGTTGGGAGTACTCTTCTGAACCTAGCTGCTCCTTATCTGATCGGGGTAGCGATAGACCAGTACATTATACCCAGAGATGTGAGTGGGCTAGTCAACATCGTTGCTATCATAGCTGCGGTGTATCTGTTTGCAGCATTAATTGACATAGCAGTAGGTTGGATAATGGCGGATGTTAGCCAAAAAGTATTGAAGAAACTCAGGCGAAACCTGTTTGAACACCTACAGACCCTCAGTCTAAGGTATTTTGACAATACATCCTCAGGTGACCTGATGAGTCGCCTGACTAATGATATTGATACAATAGGTTCAGTACTGAGCCAGAATCTAACAGCGTTAACAAGCAGCACATTAACCATCCTAGGAATAATAGTCGCCATGTTCTTGCTGAATATCCGGTTAGCCCTTGCCAGTCTGATAGTGTTTCCATTAATGATTGTATTCACGGCTCAAATCGGTAAGAGGGCGAGGTCTCGTTTCAGGGATCTACAGCAGAATATGGGGCGGTTAAATGGGGTTATGCAGGAGTCAATCACGGGTCAGAAGGCGGTTATCTCTTTCTGGCAGCAAGATACAGTCAAACGAAAATTCAGAAAAAGTAACTCGGATGTACGAGAGGCTGCTACAAAGGCTGAGACCTATGCTATGCTGGTTCCGCCGCTTGTAGGGATATTTAGTAACGCGAATATTGCTATTGTTGCAGGTATTGGAAGTTGGATGGCATTAAATGGGTTAGCTACAATAGGCACCATTAGCGTCTTTATCACTTATAGTATAAAGTTCTCTGATCCTCTGCGACAGTTCTCGAACCTGTACAATAGTCTTCAGTCTGCTTTGGCTGGGGCGGAGCGTGTCTTCGAGGTCATGGATGTAGTGTCTGAGATAGAGGATAAACCCGATGCGTTACCAGCTGATGTGTTTGAGGGTAGGGTTGAGTTCAAAAATGTTGAGTTCAGCTATGTGCCCGAGGAGAAGGTCATCAAAGGGATGAGTTTCAACGTTGATCCTGGAAAGGTGATAGCAATCGTGGGTCCTACGGGTGCGGGTAAGACTACCATGGTTAACATATTATCCAGATTCTATGACATACAAGGTGGTTCTATCCTGATCGATGATAAGAATATCATCGAGTACAAGAAAGATGATCTGCGTCGCCAGCTAGGGGTGGTGTTGCAGGATGTTTTCCTCTTCAGCGGGACGGTTATGGAGAACATCAGGTATGGTAATCTTGAGGCAACGGATGAAGACTGTATTGCTGCTGCCAAGCTGGCGAACGCGGATGGGTTCATCAGGCGTCTTCCGGATGGATACGCTACATTACTTAGTGAACGTGCTGGTAATTTGAGTCAGGGGCAGAGGCAGTTAATCAGCATCGCAAGGGCTATTCTGGCTAATCCCAGCATATTGATTCTTGATGAGGCTACTAGCAGCGTTGATACTAGAACCGAGATACAGATACAGGAAGCCTTACAGAGGCTTATGGAGGATCGTACCAGCTTTGTTATTGCCCATCGGTTGAGCACTATAAGGAAAGCGGATACTGTTCTGGTGGTTAACCATGGTGAGATCGTGGAGAGGGGAAGCCACAGGGAACTTATGGAAAGGAAAGGTTTCTACTATAACCTCTATATGAGTCAGTTCAAGGGCACCATCAGCGACACGGATTTTGAGTACATCAAACCAGAGGAGGTCTATGATAAACCGCAGCAACCCCAGATATCCGGTATGGGTGGTGGGCAATCACCTGAGATGATGCGTCAACGCGCCATGGAGGTAATAAAAATCTTCAAGGAAAAAGAAGCCATCTCACCAGAGTCAGCGAAGAGCATCGAGGAACTGGGTCTACCTCCCTTTTTCCCTAGGATAATGGAGAACCGCTTAGGTCCTCTTGGGATAATTGTTGAAAAAGAGGGGTTTTTTTATCTTGTTGAAGAAAATGCTGGTAAACTGTAGCGTATCTTCTAATTTTTATAGAAAATAATCTGGGGTGGTTGTGTTAAAAGTTGATTACTTTATCGCTTTCACTTATCCAGTCAACTAATATTTTCATAGACCCAAGTTCTACACCATCAACAAGTTCAGGAATTGTTAGACCACGTGCATTAATACATGAGCCACACACCCGGATCTGTACTCCTTTCTTTAGAAGAACTTGAAGTATCTTCTCCATGTTATGGTGGCAGCCCTTATGAAAGCATCAACCACATTATCTCTAACACCTACACCTTGTGAAGAAAGGGAATTCATCTCACTTTGAGCTAACTCTTTGTATCTAGACTGAGCATTTTGCCCCTCGCCACCTAACACTATAATATGATTTTCTTGAGTCCTAATTAGAGTCTCATCGTGACCATCAATATGATACAATGAACCACCAATTAGTCCACCTTGAGAAAAAACTGGAACATAACCTCCGAAAACCAATGCAACTTTAATACTTGGGTGGTTCCGATCAATATCCTCACCAAGGCTAGATAGCAAAACATTCCAACCAAAATGCGTTGCACGATCAATTTCACTTACTATCGTTGATACGGTTCCAGCATGATCTAAAACAGTACGATTAACAGCTCGTAATGCCAATGAAGTACCTTGACTTACACCCAACTCAATAGCAGCCATTGAAGAAGATATCGCAGATATCTTTCGAGCGTCAGTGGATAAAACTCTATTATTTTGAATAGGATTAACCCGTAAACCATCCGATATTAATAGAGCTCCGTCTGATAGGCATACAGCGATGGCGATCGTCATTTGGTAAACATTAGTTAAAATAAATAATAGCTTGTTGATGAAGTTAGCAAAAAACGAGATTTACTATTGCCGGAAATCATTCCTTTTAATCCAATAGAGATACCCCGAATCCTGCTCCACAAACCCCAACACAAGCAGTTGTTTCAAAGCCACATCAAGAGTACTGCTACTAATACCCAGACTACGCCTAATACTTCTAAATCCTAGGGGAGCAGCTAACATAAGAAACAAGTAGACTGCCTTTACACTCACAGCGCCACAAGCCCCAATGCGTTCCACATCTTCAAGGAGGAGCCTAACCCTGACCCGCTGCGCTACCTCCTCGGCAGTCTCGCTGACAAAACGCTCCCAGTCCTCCACACACGGCACCAGCCCGGGTGCCTACCGGGGCTTACCCGAAGAACGAAAAGGGACGATGCGCACAGGCAGCCCCAGACAGGCAAACAAGCCACGGAAAACACAATATAAAACCATTAAGCACCCTGTGACTGAACACGGGTATGTGAAAGTGACAAAAATAAGTAACATAATATTAGGAGAATTTTCATGACCTTGAATACTCAAATAAATAACTCAAATATTCTCCATATTTTGAAGTCATGTTTTTCTCATCAAAGAAATCAAATAAATGCAGAATTGAGGTTAGAGCATCACTTCTCAGTTTAACTGGGTCCTCTCTTAACACTTTCAAATGAGTATGAGTGTCTCTAAAACCTCTAACCTCACGTAATAGCTTACAATCCGCATCGCTAAGAATACAATGCTTATTCATTTTATTCAAGTTTGCAATGACACTTTTAGAGGCAATTCTTTCGTTGGCAGGCAACTTATCTATGTACGCGTTAAATAATCCATCCTCTACAAATTCAACTATTGACCCACACAACATTATCACTGCGAAATACATGCCGTCAACAAACAATCTCATAGATTCTTTTAGTCGATCCATAACCCAAAGGGGAACTAACAGGTTGGCTTGTTTAGGCAAGTCTCTAAGGTTATATATTTTCCCCGAATCAGTAACAGTGTTTTCAGTATGCGTTAAATGTCCAAATGCGTCTAACAACAAACCTATCATATTCTCAGACATTTTTTCAATTTCATCATCGGAAAAATCGATTTTACTATCATCATAAGTCAGATACCATAATACATGATACCTTTTCCGCCAATCCGATTGCTCCACTATCCACAGCCCCCTAAATACTATGCAGTTAATGCCTTCTTCACTTTATCCAATACATTTCGAGCCAAATCCACTTTCAACTTAGCATCACCGGAACTAAGCATCTCATAAGGAGTATACGAGCCAACAGGATACCGGGTAGAAGCAATATGAGCACAATCCATATGCGAACCACCATAATCAAGATCAACCCAAGTCAAACCCTCAACCCCATCACGATTAGAGACAAGATCATCCAACTCATCAATCAAACTCGAATCAAGCAACGAGTTATCCCGAATCTTCTTTACAGTACTACGCTGGTCATGAGTCCAATCCTTCCTAGAAAACTTACCATTCTTCACCAATACAGCCTTGAGAGCACACTCACCAGAATAAACAGCCTTCTCATAAGCCAACTCATCATAACCATCACGTAACAACCGCTCAGCATAACCAAGATGCTCCTCAGCGGACCTCAACCAAGTATCCCAACTAGACGAAGACATAGATAGAAACAAATATGAACAATAAAATAACATTAACTGTAAGAAAGGGTTAGAAAATAAGAAATATAAACCCCAAAACCACTCGACGTTTAACATAAACTAATAAAGACGTACAACCCTTTCCCGGCGCCAAAAACATATCAAGGGTCCATGTCAGTGGTTCATAACCGTTTTACGAAGATAAAACGAAATACTCTGGTGGCATGTCAGTTATGAAGAGGAAATGCTTCAACTTCGAGGAGGAGGAGCTGGCGTGGATAAACCCCCTCCTAGAGGAATGGTCTAAGGAGAACGACGGGAAACCCCAGAGTGACCTCGTTCTGCAGCTGCTGAAAGATCATAGGGACAGGGGGCCGGCCCTTAAGGAGACGCTGGACACCGCAACCAGTTCGATGAAGGAGAAGCTGTCGGACTACTCGGCTCGATCCAAGGACGCCCTGGACGACGTCATGGTGAAGTCCAAGGACGGCTTGCAGACGGTGCAGAGTAAGGTGCAGTCCGGTGGATCGAAGCTGATGGACCAGCTTCGCAAAGTAGAGTCCAACGTACGGACGAAACTGGAAGACATCAAGACGGAGAGAAAAGAGCCAGACGAAGCCGAAGAAGAGTAGGCCCATCAAACTCGACCGTGAATAGGCGGTGCGCTCAAGTCATCCAGATTCATGCACATGAATCTCCATGAGGGCACAGGGGTTCATACTCCTTTCCTGGCTCCACTCTCTAATCTTATATAGGTTGTATAGTAATACTTTTTTAATCATCAGTAATACTATGCGTGTATGGGTTTGAACGATACACGCGTCGAGATCGAGGAGATGATCAGGAACGACGATCTTGCCGGCCTGCTCCGTAGGACAGCCCTCATACACGGGCACCACTGCGTCGGCAGCGCCATGGGCGTCATAGCGGGGCACTACGCCATGAAGACCCTGGGCGTGGCGGAGAACACGGGGATGGAGCACGTCATCGCCATAGTGGAGACCAACAGCTGCTTCAGCGACGGCGTCCAGATGGTGACGGGCTGCAGCTTCGGGAACAACAGCCTGGTGTACAGGGACTACGGTAAGACGGCGTTCAGCCTCGTGGAGAGGAGCGGCAGAGGCGTCAGGGTCTCCACGCGACCCGATCTGGGGGATCTATTAAAGGCCAGGAACCCAGAGACGCAGGAGCTCTACAGGAGGATCGTCAACGAGAGGGACGCGACCCCGGAGGAGGAGGCCCGCATGATGGAGCTCAACAAGCGTCACTGCTTCTCCGTCCTGGAGATACCTGCGGAGAGGATCTTCAAGCTGGAGCAGGTGGAGGCCGAGCTCCCAGACTACAGCCGTCTCCTTGAGAGCCACATATGCAGGGGATGCGGCGAGAAGGTGATGGAGACGAAGGCGGTTAAGAGGCCCGACGGGTACTACTGTATCCCGTGCAGCGGGGAGGGCTACGGTCAGCTGGACTGGGCGGGCATCCACTGCGGGAGGAGGCCG
>Ga0209986_10003864_pt1 | contig 12919 bp, 12 predicted proteins | sample BlataG_FD_183168 | JGI IMG/M metagenome (GOLD analysis project Ga0209986, IMG submission 183168) | Deep subsurface microbial communities from Black Sea to uncover new lineages of life (NeLLi) - Black_00105 metaG (SPAdes) (version 2) | ecosystem: Environmental > Aquatic > Marine > Oceanic >...
CCGCTGCACTTTTACTTTTCGTGTTCCGATGGATGATGCCGAAGGAGGAGGCGATGATGCCGAAGTTGCTTGTCTCCAATACTGGGCGTGAAACCGCACCTTATATAGATGCAACGGGAGCGCATTCTGGAGCGCTGCTCGGCGACGTCAGGCACGACCCATACCAGTCAGGTGGATTGGAGACGCCCGCACACGACAGAGTAGAAGCGGGTGCTATTCACAAGGCGCATAAAGGCGTTCTTTTCATTGACGAGATAAACACACTGAGATTAGAAGCGCAGCAGAACCTGCTTACCGCACTGCAGGAGAAGGAGTATCCAATAACGGGGCAATCAGAGAGGAGTGCAGGGGCTATGGTGAAGACGGACCCCGTGCCTTGTGATTTCACCATGATCGCCGCGGGCAATCTGGATGCCGTGGCAGGTATGCATCCCGCTCTTCGTTCTCGAATAAAGGGCTATGGATACGAGATATACATGAAAGATACGATGGACGATACGGAGGAGAACAGGCGAAAACTTGTCCGATTCATTGCTCAAGAAGTGAAGCGAGACAAAAAGATACCTCATTTCGATAGAAGTGGTGTGGAAGAGATATTAAGGGAAGCGAAGAGGAGAGCAGGCAGAAAAGGTCACCTTACCCTGATATTGAGGGACCTGGGTGGACTGGTGCGAGTGGCAGGGGATATAGCTCGTGCTGAAGGTGCTAAATACGTAACCGGAGAGCATGTGATAAATGGAAAGGCGATGGCTAAATCCGTGGAGCAGCAGGTGGCTGATGAATATCTTGAACATAAGAAGGACTACAAATTATTCAAAACCGATGGGTTTGAGGTGGGCAGGGTAAATGGACTCGCCGTGGTTGGCGATTCGGGTGTGATGCTCCCCATAATCGCAGAGGTTACACCTGCACAATCGAAGGAGGAAGGTAAAGTAATAGCAACCGGTAGATTGCAAGAAATAGCGCAGGAAGCAGTGCAAAACGTTTCCGCCGTGTTCAAGAAGTTCACCGGGAAGAACATATCCACGAAAGACATTCATATTCAGTTTGTAGGCACACACGAAGGTGTGGAGGGCGATTCAGCTTCTATTTCCATTGCTACTGCTGTTATTTCCTCGCTGGAGAACATTCCGGTTAATCAGGGTGTAGCGATGACGGGTTCCTTGTCCGTGCGAGGAGACGTTTTGCCCGTGGGCGGAGTAACGCCAAAGGTGGAAGCAGCGGTACAGGCAGGTATCAAAGAGGTGCTGATTCCTCAAGCGAACATGAATGATGTGCTTATCGAAGATAGGTATAAAGATAAGGTGAAAATAACACCGGTGGTATCAATAGAGGACGTGCTTGAGCATGTTTTAGCGGGTAAGCTGAAGAAGAAGTTCATAGAGAAGATAAAGAGTTTCACAACGGGTGTGGAGAAGATTATTCCTGAGCGTGTTGTGGATAAAAGTGCGATTCAGCAGTAAGCCAAACCAGTGGCGTTCTTAGAAGAAATTTTTTGTAATAGATTTATATAGGTTGTGATATAACATATATGTTGTATAACAATATCGTTGGGTGATGAAGATGTTGCAAGTTGGTGGCATCGCCACGGGGAAGGATTTCTTCGACAGGGAAAAAGAAGTGGAGGAGATTGTGGAATCGCTGGGGAAAGATAACGTCTTGCTTGTTGCTCCGAGGAGATACGGGAAGACTTCGGTGATGAAAGAAGTAGAGAGAAAGCTAATTGATAGGGGGTATTTATGTTTGCACCTCGATGTGATGGGCGTTTACAACCCCAAAAAATTCGTAGTTGCGTTGGCGAATGCTGCATTTGACGTGCCTGAGATGAGAGAAAGTTTTTTGGAAAAGTTGAAGACTGCTTTTGTTCATTTTGGCGAGCGACTTCAAGAACTCGAAATCTCCGTATCGGGTGTTAAAGCGAAGTTTAACGAGGGTTTGAGGGAAGAGATGAGTGATGAGAATTGGGATTATAAAGGACGAGATGTTTTTAATGCTCTTTCAGATATTTCAGATAAGAAGCCCATTTTTGTTGTAATTGATGAGTTGTCTGAGTGCATTAACAACATGAAAAACTCGGATGAAGAGACAGCGAGGAAGTTCCTCCAGTGGCTAAGAAGCATAAGACAAACAATGTTTGAGGATTTGAGGTTCATCGTTGGAGGGTCTATGTGTTTTGATAGGGTTGTAGAGAATGCAGGGAGCCCCTCAGGGATAAACGACTTGAAACGGATTTATATAGGGGGCTTCTCGGAGGGAGAGGCTTTGAAGTTCATAAAGAAGGCTTTTGAGGATAATAAGGAGAAATACAGCGAGGAAATCGGGCAGAAAATATTGAAATGTGTGGGCGAGCCTTATATACCCTACTTCATTGCGGTCTTTCTCAGCATGATATCCCGAGAGGTGGGGGAGCTGAGCGAAAGGGATATCGAAGAGATATATAGTAGTAAATTGCTTGGTGCTTATGGAAGAGGACACTTCGATTATTACTGGCAGAGATTGAAGATCTATTACAATGGGGTATTAGTGAAAGCTGCCAGAGATATTTTGAGAGAATCCTGTCTTCCCGAAGAAGGTTTGTCAAAGGTGCTTGCTTTCGATTTGTTCCAAAGAGCGACACAGATAGAGGACGAAGATAAGTTTATGGACTTGCTTCACGACCTTGAAAACGATTTCTATATCAAGCTTGATGGCAAGAATATACGATTTCAATCGAAGGTTTTGAGGGATTGGTGGAGGTTGTATCATGTCTGAAGTAGTGTTTTACAGGTTTCAACCTGATGCAATGGACAAGGAGATGTTGGAGCGGCTGTTCATTGGTAGGAATAGAAGAAATCTACTCAAGGAACTGACAAAAGAGATAGAAAGCGCTGTGAAAAACCGAACGCCAAGGTATTATTTGATTATTGGTCCGAGAGGCGTAGGGAAAACGCATCTCATCACTCTGCTATACCACGATGTTATGGCGGGAATAGAAAATGTTTTGCCGATAAAACTGTCAGAGGAAGAGTACTCTATATATCGCGTTTCTGATTTGCTTTTACGAATGTTAGGGATGATGGGGGAGAGAGAAAGGATTAATTTCAGCGATTTTGAAAGGATGTCAGATGATGAAGTAGTCGTAGCAGCTCTGGAAGAGTTGAAGAGCAAAGGTAAAATAATTGTGCTATTTCTTGAGAACTTGAACCAGATATTGGGCGAGCAGATGAGCAAGAAGGAAGTCCAGAGGTTAAGGTCTATTTTTCAAACGGAAAATATATTCACGGTGGTGACCACCGCACCGCTTGTGTTCCCACAGGTCTCTGAACACCAAGAACCGTTTTTCAATTTCTTCGATATTTTGTATCTCAAAGAGCTTACGAGAGACGAGCTCAAGGAGCTTGTCAGGGAAATAGCCAAGATTGAGGACAACGAAGAATTCTTGAGTAAAATGGATGAATACGCGCAAAAAATAGATGCCGTTGGTGTTCTTACAGGGGGCAGTCCTAGGATGGCGATTCTGCTTTACGAGCTTATGAGCAAAGGTAAAATAGTGGATGTTGAGAAAGCTTTCGTTAAACTACTCGATGAAAACACACCTTATTACCAGGACGTTTTTAGGTTGCTGAGCAGTCAGAAGAGAAAAGTTTTTGATACGTTAATATCTATCGGGAAACCGGCAACGCCGAAGGAAATAGCCAAAAGGGCAAGGTTGGATGAGAAAACCGTGAATACTCAGCTTAGACGACTTGAAAAAGATGGTTACGTGATTTCACGGAGGATGGGGAAGACAACAAGATATGAGGTGAGGGAAAGGTTATTCAGGTTATGGAGGGAATTGAGGCGGCAGCCTTTTGCCATGCAGAAGCTTTCTATATTAGTAGAATTTTTGGAGCTGTGGTATAGCGTTGAGGAAAGGAAAGAGAAGGTTTTAGAATATTTTGAGTACTTAAGAGGGGATTTAGACGAAACAATAGCCAGAGAGGCGAGTTATTGGTTCTTGAGTCTTCCTAAGGAATATAAAATGGAGTTGGTGCCACAAGTTGTAAAAGAGTTTTACGAAGTAGGCGAGGTTAAACTGTTAGATGAGTTGGTTTACGGAGACAAGGAACTAAAAGAGGAAGCTATTGTAACGGAATTTGGGATTCTGTTAGGAAAAGGGGAATACGAAGAGGCTTTGAAGAAGAGTGAAGAGATGATTAAGGTAGAAGAAAACAATGCTTTTGCGTGGGTCACTAAAGGTATAGCAATGATAACCCTTTGGAAACATGAAGAAGCATTAGAAGCTTTCTCAAAATCCATCGAGTTAGATCCAGAGGATGCTCACGCTTGGTTCGGCAAAGGCTTAGCATTATGGGTTCTCGATAGACCCGGAGAGGCATTAGAAGCTTTATCGGAATCTATCATGTTAGATCCCAAGAATGCTTACGCTTGGTTCAGCAAAGGCTTAGTATTAAGCAATCTCACGAGACATGAAGAGGCATTGGAAGCTTCCTCGAAATCCATCGAGTTAGATCCCAAGAATGCTTACGCTTGGTTCAGCAAAGGCTTAGCATTAAGCAATCTCAAGAGACATGAGGAAGCTTTGGAGGCTTTCTCGAAATCCATCGAGTTAGATCCTGAAAATGCGGAAGTTTGGCACAATAAAGGCTTAGCATTAAGCGGTCTCAAGAGACATGAAGAAGCATTGGAAGCTTTCTCGAAATCCACCGAGTTAAATCCCGAGGATGCTTACACTTGGTTTAATAAATATGTGGCGTTAAGAAATCTTGGGAGACATGAAGAAGCTTTAGAGGCTATCTCTAAATCTATCGAGCTAAATCCTAAGGATGCTGGCATGTGGCTAAGCAAAGGCATAGCATTAGGAGACCTCGAGAGATTTGAAGAAGCTTTGGGGGCTTTCTCAAAATCCATCGAGTTAAATCCTGAGTTTTCTCGCGCGTGGCTCTTAAAAGGGACAATACACTTAAAATTATCGTTGCTGGAATTTAATAAAAGCAATTATGGAACTGCCATAGAAAATCTGGATGCCACCTTAGACGCTTTTGATACTTATAGTGTCCTCCTTAAAGACAAAGAGAAGGCAAAAAAGATTATTAGCGAAGGCCTTATGGCATTACTGGAGGATTTAATCTCTGTCAAAAATGTTGAAGCAATGGAAACCGCTTTGCTTGCCATATTAGAAAAAAAGAAGGAACTTAAAGAGCTGTTTGAGCCGATTTACATCGCGGTAGAAATCGTTAAGAGCAGAGACGTCAACAAATATTATGAGCTTCAAGTAGAAATGCGAGAAGTGGTAGCGGACATAGTTAAAAAGCTTACAGGTTCAGAGGAGCTATTGCCTGAGTAATATTTATTGCTCATGCTTTCTTTTTCAGGAAAAGGTTTTTCTTCCTTCTATTTGAGACACGGATTTACACGGATTTTTTCTTTTTTTGTTGGGCTGGCTGGCATATTTTTAACGGCATTGCTCGTTTCATCTTGTCTGTGTCAATCTGCGTTAATCTGTGTCAACAATTTATTTTCTATTTTCTTGTCACAATTCCCAGACCTTACGAATCCCCAATCGGTTTACGAGTTCAAGAAGAAGTCCCTGCTTATAATTCGTGTATGCGACCTCGTTCGGCACAGCTATTGCTATCTTCCGCTCAGATAATTTTGGATATGCATCTTTAAACACCGCTTCAAATTTGCTTTTGTTTATCCATTTCGGTATGTGCTCGGTAATAAAAAGCACGGGAAAGTTTTTCCATTCTATTGCTTCATATATTGATAAGCTATCTGTAACCACGATGTAGAGTGAATCATGCTCTACAAGCGCATTGCCCGTGCTAAACAAAAAAGAATCGTCCGTTGAGAATCCGCTGAAATATCCAAATGTATCTCCTATCATTTCACTTCCGGGAATGCTAAGTGTCTCAGCAAGTTTATCTTTTCGCTTTTCACTCACCATTCTTGTCCTTGCACCCTCTACAAGTTCAGTTATCTCTTTTTCAACTGTTTTTCGCAGTGGTTCCGTGAGTTTGTTCGTTTTCCATTCTTTTAACTTTTCCTTTGCTTCCTCTATTCTATCCTCACGCTGATTTTGGTATAACGCCAGAAATTCAGTTGTTTGCTTTTTTCCATACACGCACAGATTATGCGCGATAAACTCATTTTCTAACGACTGGAAGACAGCAGGCGAAAACATTTCTGCGATGACCGTTTTTATACTCGCGTATTGCGTGAATCCGCCAGCGCCGTGTTTACCCATTTTCAAAAGCAGTTCTATCATTTTTAGTTTCGCTTTTTCTCCTTCATCTAAGACCGCTTTATCAACATAATCCACTAAATCCCCTGGCTGTGGCGAACATTCGGCGGCAAACCTGTCGAAAATCGCTTCATAGCCCGACAGGCACAGATACTCGTCATAAGCGCCTACTTTTATAATGCTCTTTTTTCTAAGCAATTTCAACAAATCCTTGCAGTCATCCTCTTCCTTTCCTGTCATCGCCCGAAAGTTTTTCACAAGCGTTTCTTCTGTGGTATAGCCTTTTAGCTGATAAAACAAACCCAGCAGCGTCTTTATGTCCTCATTTGCGTCTATCAAACCCGAAATGATACTTCTATATTCTTCAGGATACATTTTTCGCCTCCTTATCATTATTTCCTAATAACCTATCCATGAGCCAGTCCGTATCGAACGTCACTAAATCGTCGTATCCCTGGCCCGTACCCAGGAATAAGATGGGCTTAGAAGTAGAATGCGCGATGGAGATAGCAGTTCCTCCTTTTGCATCTACATCCGTCTTTGCCAAGATGGAACCATCTATTCCCACAGCATCATCAAATTTCTTCGCTCTTTCCACTGCATCGTTCCCAGCCATCGCTTCGTCCACGAATATCACGAGGTCGGGCTTTGTCACCCGGCATATCTTCTTCAGCTGCTCCATGAGATTTACGGCTGTATGCATCCTACCTGCGGTGTCTGCCAGAACCACATCCATCTTATTTGCCTTCGCATATTTCACTGCATCGTATACAACCGCTGTGGGGTCTGCACCATATTGATGCTTCACCACTTTTATCCCCAGGTTAGATGCATGTTCCTCTATCTGTTCAGTTGCGCCAGCCCTGTACGTATCTGCAGACGCAAGCACCACCGAATGACCTTTTCCAAGCAACTTCTTCGCCACTTTTGCGATACTCGTTGTCTTTCCTGTGCCATTCACACCGACAAAAACGATATTTACGGGCTTCTCGCTCTTATCCACGAACTCATCAAAATCTAATTTGTCCACGTTAACAACATTTACCAACGCATCTCTTATTGCTTCTTTCACCAATTTCCCGGTGTTCACACCCCATTTCTTCCTCTCACCTGCTAATTCCCCTTTCACGCCCGCAATCAGCTCCTCCACTACGGATAATGCCACGTCACTCTCCAACAACGCCGTTTCCAGATACTCTAACGGCTCTTTCAAATCTTTCTCAGTCAAAATCGTCTCTCCTTCTAATGCCGCCTTTCCTTTCTCGCTTATTTTGTGCTCGATGCTTTTGGAGAAGTCTCGAAACTTCGTTCTCAGTTTGTCAAACATTGTTCTTTCATTCTTCCATGAAGCTTTTTTCCACTTCCATTCTCCGCCTCTAATCTAACTAATCTTTAATTACTCGATTTTTGGTCACTACTTACCCCGTTCTCCCGGTGCCGGCGCTGGTACCACTATCGGCGATTTGTTGTAATCGTGCCTGCAACTTCTGCGCTTCTTGCTCCAGCTTTTGCATCATTCCGCTCATGTCACGCAGTGAATTCTCTAACGCCTCCTTCTTCTCCTTAAGATACTCCATTGAAGAATCAGGGTCTTTTTCTGCACTTACACCGCCGCCTATACTGACTATTATTTTATTGGTATCGCTGAGTGTAACGTAAACCGATGAATTAGCCCCTATTGGCACTATCAGCTCGTCACCAGCTTTCATGTGCTTTAACTGCTTTATCGTCTCTATCGCCCTCTCATGCTCTACTATCGCCTGCCGGACAAAAGCCAATTCCTGCGATGTCGTCTCCGCTTGTGCCTGATATTGGCGCAATTTTAATAGCAAAGACTGCGCTTCTGCTTGCTGTTCCCTCTCTCCTCCACGTACTCCTCTTTCTTCCATTTTTATCTCCTTAATTTCCTTCAAGAAATAATGTTCTATTACAATACTAACTTTCTCTTTAACACTTAAAAACAAAATTGTTGAACGATGAAAATAAAAGGCAGAAGCATCTCAAAAGGCGTAGCCTCCGGGAAAGCATTAATTTCAAAACAAAAAATCTCCTTCCTCGGTGCCGTAGACCCCGTCACAGGCGTTATCATGGATAAATCGCTTGACATCTATGGAGAAGAGATAACCAATCGTATTTTGATATTCCCGGGCGGAAAAGGTTCAACTGTTGGCTCTTATGTGATTTATCAGCTTAAGAAGCATGGAAAAAGCCCGTGTGCTATGATTGTTCAGCGTGTAGATACGATAGTGGCAGTGGGGGCGATAATAGCGGAGATACCGGTTGTTGATTCGCTTGAGACCGACCCACTCGAAGACGAACTGATACGGGACGGAGAGGAGGTGCTTGTGAATGGAACCAGAGGCTACATCGAATTACAATGAAGCCGAAGAAACAAAAACGAGGGAAACGCTGGAAAAGCAAGGATACCACTTTGTAGGCACGCACAAGCACAGCGCGGTGAAAACGTGTTTATGGCTGTGGAAATCTATCCGAGGCGAAGGGAATTGTTATAAGGGCAAATTTTACGGCATTTCTGCGCATAGATGCGTCCAGATGACACCATCCATTTTCTGCAACCAGCGATGCGTTCATTGCTGGCGCCCTCTTGAAGCGTTCAACATAAACATAAACGGAGGAGCAGAAGAGGTTGTTTGGGATTCGCCGGAAGAGATAGCAGAAGGCTGTCTAAAAGAGCAAAAGAGGCTCATTTCCGGGTTTAAAGGCTCGCCAAAGACGGACAGGGAGGTCTTTGCCGAGGCGGAGAGTCCCAAGCACGTTGCTATTTCGCTTATCGGCGAGCCTACTTTGTATCCCTATTTAAAGGGGCTTATACAGGAGTTCCATTCGTATGGCATGGCCACTTTTGTGGTGACTAACGGCACGAATCCGGACGTTGTGCGAGAAATAGAGCCCACGCAGTTGTATTTGTCCTTGAATGCCCCGGATGAAACCATTTATAAACGAGTTGCACATGCCGACTACTGGTCGCGGATAAACGAATCACTGGACGTGCTAAGAATGAAGAAGGGAAAAACGAGAACGGTTATAAGGATTACCTGCATACAGGGGCTGAACATGCTAAATCCCGCGGGATATGCGGAATTGTTAACAATAGCGAATCCTGATTTTATCGAGGTGAAGGCGTACATGCACCTCGGGTATTCGAGAAAACGATTGTCCCGCGAAGCTATGCCTGCGCATCGTCAGGTAAAGGAGTTTGCAAGTGAAATTGCAGAATGTTTAGCAGCGGCTGCTTCTGATGCTAAGGCTAAGACTAAGGCTAATGCGAATTATAAGTACCGGGTTGTGGATGAATCGGAGATAAGCAGAGTGGTTCTTATTTCAAACGTTTCTTTGGAAAAGAAAGCGTTGCTAAGCTTAAGGTGACTTTTATCCGCACAGCGACATTGACCTTCTTCTGGTATCTGATGAGTTCCCGGATGACTGGTTCAAGCGACAAGCGAAATTGTACTTTTTGAAGTCGAAACAGATTGAACCTATTGGTTACACCACGACTGAAATACGCGGGATGATAGCGGAAGGCAATAAGTTTATCGAGAACGTTTTCCGGGAGGGAAAAGAGATTGAACTAAATAAGTTTCGGGTAAGAAGCATGAAGAAGCGTGAAGAGGGGGAAGGGGAGAGGGGATGATTGGGATTTTTGTAGTTGTTGCTTACTGCAAAGCACGCAGAGAATTGTGTATAAAATATAATATTTCTTTGGTAAAGTTAACTTTCTTTTTAAAAGAAAGGGGGGGTTACACCAAACTCATTTTTACCAGTATTTCCTCTACTTCATCTACAAATTCTTCTATGCTCAGGCTCTTTTTCCCATTTTCAGACATGTCATGCTTACTTGGGTCATCGTAAGGGTGAAGATGCCAGTTTCCACCATAACAATCACGCCCATATATCCTTTCGCCATCCAAAATCAAAGCATAGTTTGTTGTGCCATATCGCTGATTGAAGTAAAGATCAATATATAGATTCTCCCTTATACTCAATCTGACCTTTACCGTATTTTTAGCCAAAACCAAAGTCCTGTAACCCATGATCCATTTTCTCGATGCCTCTGCTTTCGCCTGATTATGGAACTCAATTAGGTTCAAAGAATGTTCCTCACCTTATCTATCATCTCCTCCATCGTTTCAATTCCATCCCTTGCTATTTCCCAGTTCTGATAGTCCTTTTCCACTTCCCATGAATATCCCAACTTCTCTATCATTTTCTTTTCCCGAAACTCATCGAAACTCATGCCATATTTCTTGGTAAGGTTTCTATCCAGCAGCTCGTATTCAATTAGTTTCCTTCTTGTTTCGTTGTACAGCAATTTTGCCATCCCTCGTTCAATACTCTCTTCCTTCTCTTCTAAGATGACCTTTCGTGTTATATTAACCACCTCTTCGGATATTGACGCCATAATTTATCACCTCTTATAAACGCTTTATAAACTTACTTGTTTAAATCAAACCTTTCTTTAAAAAAGAAAGTTTTTTTGTAGTTGTTGCTTACCGCAAAGCACGCAGAGAACATTTCAAAGCAATCTAAATGATTAAAAATCTCCGCAGTCTCGGCGCTCTCCGCGGTGATGAATCACTATGTTTTTAGACTCCGCCGTTAAACATTCGTTATTTTCCAAACAACGCAGAAAGCAGCGTCTTTTTCGTTTCGCACCTTTCCGCAAAGGTGCATTTATCGCAAGGTGCATTCCCACCTTTCTCCGGGAAAACACCCCCTTTTATCCGCTTTACTCGTTTCAATATCTGTAAAGCAAGCGCTCTGTCTCTTCTCCTTATCTGCGTTTCTCGGAATTCCGCATTCCTTATGTATTCTACAAATCCTCTTTTTACCGTTGTTTCAAATCCAAATTCTTCCTCGATAAGCATTGCATACGCCGCTAATTGCACCCTGTCGCTTTTCCACACGCTATACTCAGGGCACTTCCCTGTTTTTATCATGCAAGGAATAACTTCTTCCTCTGTTCTTATCAGCTTGTCCACACTGCCGCTCATGCTCAACTTCTCCGATAACATCGCATGTTCTCGCTCGTATCCATAAGCGTTCTCTAACCCCCACAGCTCGTTTTCAGTCCTTACTTTCTCCAGCCAATCGCCATTCTCCATTTTCGTACTCATACTCAGGCTGCGAATGAAATCTTCTTTTACTTCCTCAAAGAATTCCTCCTCTATTCCTTTCAGTTCTTCCTTGTATATCCTTTCCACACCATCCACAATATCCTCAATTATCCTTTTCGCACGCTCTTCTTCCGTTTCCGTTTCCGTTTCCGTTTCCGTTTCTGTTTCTGATTCTGGCTCTGGTTCTGGGTCATCCTCTTTTCTCTCTCCGTAAAATTTATGTAAATTAAATGCCAGCTCCTTCAGCAGAATAGATTCAATAAACCCTCTTTCTTTCCCCTTCACCATCCCCTCATGATGCTCCTTTGCACTGAAATACACCAGTCGGGGACACATCAAATATCGTGTCAAATCAGAAACTTTAACTTTGACTTTAACTCGGCTTTTCATAGTTTAAATATGTTTATGTTTTATCTTTGTACTATTATTTGATATTAAAGATAACATAGGAGGGAATAAGAGAAAAATGTTTGAGGCTAAGATAGATACGAATATCTTGAAGGGGTGCATAGAATCAATTACAGCGATAGTGGATGAAGGGAAGTTAAGAATAGCGGAGGATGGCTTAAAGTTGAGAGCGGTTGACCCTGCGAATGTGGCAATGGTCTCTTTCGAGTTGCAAAGCGATGCTTTTGACGATTTTAGGTTTGTGCCTAAGGGGACAGAGTCGGAAGCCGTACCTGAAGCAGAACCCACGACCGAATCGCAGGTCGCGGAGGCGACGGAAATAGGCATTGATTTCGTGAAGTTGCTTGGAATCCTCGGAATAGGAGGAAGGGAAGAGGTTGAGCTGGAACTGGATGAGCACGCTCAAAAGTTGTTTACAAGGATGGGCAGTCTTGCCTACACCCTTTCCTTGCTTGACCCCTCTTCGCTACGAAAAGAGCCGAAGGTTCCGGAACTTGAGTTCCCGGCGCAGGTAATTATCGAAACAGAAGAGTTCAGAAGAACCATACGCGCTGCGGAAAAGATAGGGGACCACATTGCGCTTGGCATAGATGGGGAAGTATTCTATATGGAAGCGGAAGGTGAAATGGATAAACTGAGGTTGGGATTAAGAAAGGAGCAATTGATACACCTGACACCGGGCACGCTTCATTCCTTATACTCGCTTGACTACATCACGGCAATGAGCAAAGGAATGAGCCATGCAGAGAATATAACGCTCAACCTTGGTAAGGACTATCCGCTGCAGATGGAATTTGAAGTAGCAGAGGGCAAAGGAAAAGTCACGTATTTGCTGGCGCCAAGAATAGAGTCCGAATAGGAGCAGGCAATAAGGGATAGAACGAACAGGCACAACAAACGCGGGGCAATCTTCAAATCCAAGTATCGTGGGCTCTGCCCACGTCCCCGCAAGTCCTGAAAGGGCACAATCGCAAACAAATCCAAAACTATAGTCATTCCGAAAATTATAACCACAAGATTACACAGGCGTGCCGAGATAAATTCATACTCGCCAGCTGGTGAAAATCCAGCCTGAGGAAAGGCTAGCCACCACCTCAGAACTGAACCCCGCACCCTGTCTGGTAACAGGCTGATGTGAAGCTGGGGGGAT
>Ga0209986_10003865_pt1 | contig 12918 bp, 10 predicted proteins | sample BlataG_FD_183168 | JGI IMG/M metagenome (GOLD analysis project Ga0209986, IMG submission 183168) | Deep subsurface microbial communities from Black Sea to uncover new lineages of life (NeLLi) - Black_00105 metaG (SPAdes) (version 2) | ecosystem: Environmental > Aquatic > Marine > Oceanic >...
CTCACTTAGGATCTCATGGGGAAGGTGGGACTCGAACCCACACGGATCGCTCCACGTGATCCTAAATCACGCTCGTCTGCCAGTTCCGACACTCCCCCTTCGCAGCCATATTATACCACCAAGCCGATTTCTTTTCAACCCTCGCGTAGCGAGGGTGTGGGGAACGCTTCTCGGATCTAGGTCTGCATGGGGAATCCCGCCTCGACCCTTCCGGCAGCTTCGAAGGGTCTTGCAGCGAGTCCAGGCCGATTTCGAGAGCCGGCCGCACCATGGCAGTGTTCCGCCTTTCGACACCCTGTGTCGCGTATTTGCCAGCCCACAAAGCCTGGCATCTGTGCTGGAGGCCAAGCGAACTCCGCAGCCCTATGGCATGCCGTGCGACTACGCCAATGCAACCGTTCGGTGCAGGCCTCAGCCATTCGATGAGCTGAGCAGGAAAGCCATCGCCTGTTGCTGATCCTACGATGCAAACGCGGGGATCCTCGCCCAAATCACCACCTCCTCACGAAGGCAAAGAAATTGCTGAAGATGCGATCCTGGCTGCCATCATCCACCTCATAGCCCCTCGCTGCCATCTCCTCTCCGTCGACGCCGATGTTGGCAAGCCATGGAGCTCCCAAGAGCACACTCTCTGCGAGAGTTGCGTCGTACTGGGGATTGGACTGCACGCCCCACACTGGCAGGTCGCCATAACGAAATGCCTGAATCGGACACAGCTCGGATGAAGAGAGATGCACACCGCCGGGCGGCAGTTCCGTCACCTGATCCCAATGCCACAAGAAAGCGTAGTATCTCTGATTGATGCCCTCCAGAAGCGGGTCGGCCAGGCCATCCTGATTCACCGTGACCTCCAGCCAGCCAACTTCAAACTGCGGGCCCCGTTCCACTCGCCCCCCAAGCCAACGAGCCAGCAACTGATGTCCAAGACACACGCCGAGGATGGGCACGCCCTGATCCATGGCCTCAAGCACCCGATCGCGCTCCTCCACCAGAAAGGGCACCGTGTCAAACTGGCTGGGCGCGTATTCGCCACCAGACAGGATGACTGCGTCGAAGCCTGTTAGATCAGGTATCGATTCTCCCGCGTAGGCTGCGATAGGTATGGAGGAGACATCGTTCTGGGCCAGTATATCGTCAACCTGTAGGAATCGAGAAGGACCATGAAGGATCACCGCTGCGCGGAGATGTCCGCGCGGCGTCGGTGTCGGTTCCGGAGTGGGGGTCGGCGTGTTCGTCGGTGTAGAGGTCGGTCGTGGGGTTGGCGTGCTGGTAGGCATCACCGTTGGAGAAGGCGTGGGTGTGTGGGGCGCCGGTGACTGAAGGCGCGAGCACCCCACGATGGTGGCAGAGAATGCAAGTAGTGCGCAGGGCATCAGCCGCGCAATCTCTTGGCGAATCATCGCCGCTCGCTTCTTCAGGTCGCAATCCACAGTGGGCGAATTCTATCACAGCACACATCTGCGCGGCCAACGCAAAGGGGCTGATCGCGCCAGTCAACTCGGCCACTTGAACTCAGACCATGATCGAATCAGCTCCACCAGTTGCAGCAGGCATCCGGAGTTCGTGGGATCAACCTGCGGAACGTGCCCAGCCATCAACGCCCCATAGGCATCGCCGCGCCCGGCGCCTTGATCATTCTCTTCGAGACCGAGATCGGTCGCCCCTGCCATGATCAGCTCTTTGACCTCCCTCGGAGTCAGCTCTGGCCCTGCCTCGAGCAGAAGCGCTGCGACTCCACAGGCGTGCGGCGTGGCCATGCTGGTTCCCGAGGCCTCTGTGTACCCCAAGTTCAGCGCATTTCCGAGGGCAGTGTCTTTCGCCCGGCACGAGACTATGCCTGCCCCCGGAAGAACCACGTCCGGTTTGACGCGACCGTCGGTAGTGGGTCCCCTTGAAGAAGCATCTAGGAGTAAGTCATCATCGGTGGAGGCCCCAACTGTGATGACTTGACGGGCGCAACCAGGCGGCCCGATACTGCTGGAGACGGGACCGGAGTTCCCAGCAGCCGCGCAGATCACGAAGCCGCGCTCCACTACGAGATCGCACATCTCTGACAGAGCATCAGTGCCGTCGCCAGGAGCTGGCCCCGAAAGAGAGAGGTTGATCACATGGACCTGTTGCTTGACGGCCCAGTCCAGCCCAGCCATCACATCGCTCATGAAGGCCTCGCCATGCCTATCCAACACTTTGCCGACGAACAATTCCGACCGAGGCGCCATCCCTACATACGTGCCACCGGAGCCGCTGCCGTCTCCGCAGGCGATACCGGCCACGTGAGTCCCGTGGCCACTCTCATCTGTAACCCCCTCGCCAGTGAAGTCTGCTGTGGCAGCGATTCGCCCTGAGAAATCCGGATGCTCAAGATCAATCCCAGTGTCGAGCACCGCAATCTTCACCCCCGCCCCGGAGTACCCTTCCTGCCACACATCTGGTGCCCGGACAAGGGGCACACTCCTATCCAGACAAGCCCTGACCCTGAGGACGGGCCAGATCTTGGCAACATCGCGCTCACGACTCAGAGCCACGATTTCCGACGGAAGAGCAGACAAAGCCACTGCAGGAACAACCGCGAGCACCCTTGACGGTGGTTCTGGCAACCCAGCCGATTCTACCGCCTTGGCCTTGGCCACCTGCTCTCTGTACCTGACGATGATCCGGAGACGGTGCTCCCCGGCTCTCGAAGTCATCTCTTTCGCCAAGGCTTGATGGATTCTGTCTTCGCCCACTTGTTCGTCTCCGGCCTAGCCAATGCTCCGTAGCTTCGCTACCCCGTCCATTCTCGTAAGCACGTGAGCGTCGGCTCCATTCGGAATGGAACGCATCCTCAACTCACCATCCCTGGACTACTCTACAAATCATAGTCATCTTCGTAATCGGGCAAGGCCTCCCAATTTCACATCCACGCACGTCACTCCACGGGAGGAAAAGGCGTGCTGAACACTCCCGCGCGGGTACCGACAAGCAAGCGATCACGAGCCACGTCAACCCCAAAGGCCTGCAAATCCGCAAGGGCGCCATCCTGGCCGGACGTTTCGCGGAACTGCCTGAGGAAACGACCATCAGTGCTGAATTCCACAATCCGTGCCTGACTCGGCTCGGCGACGAACACAGATCCAGAATCCGGTGAAGCGAACAGGGCCACAGGGTTCTCCAGCGGAGGGTGTAGCCCCTCCTGCGGAAATGCTTGTGGTTGCCCAGCCGCGAACTTCATGATGCTCCCATTGGAGAGCAGCAAGTAGATGGAGCCGTCTATGGCCATGTCTATCACGCTATCCCACGGGACGCTCTCGGGTTTTGCGATGTAGTTCATCGGTGGATCGCGATAGTCGTCGCCGGTCGCGACGTACTTGAGGATGTTGCCGCGTCCCACGTCAAGGACATACAGGTTGCCCTCGTACGTTCGCACCGCTCGAACATCTTCCCAAGAGACAGTATCTGAGACAGACACGTTGCGAGCAGTCCCGCTGGGGTTCAGCTCTACCAGGGAGCCTTCGCTGGTCACCATCAAGACCGCAGGAGTTAGCCGTCCGTTGGCGGCGTCTGCCCAGGCCATGTCCACAACTAGCTCCGCAGGAACGGTACCAGCTTCCCCAGACAATTCCCATGTCCACGGACCTTGCTCCGCCAACGGGTCTCCTTGTTGATCCAGCTCGTAGCGGTACAAGCGCTGCGCCGTCTCATTCAGGATGTACACCTGGTTATGTGGTACGATTATTCTTCGGCTGACCCCCTCCGGAACCGCTAGCACCGGCTCCGACCCGAACGCGACTCCCCCGCCGCCGGTGGCAAGGACCCATTGGCTCTCCAACCGGTCGCTGAGCTCCCTGATCGCGGGACTGTTCCCCTGGGCCTCCGCGGCCTGGTCGATCATCTCCTGAGCTTCTGCGAGCAAGGCTGCCCTGGCCTGCCAATCCTCCTCGAGTTCAGCAAGCCTGAGACTCTCCTCAACCTGGGAGGTCAACCTCTCCACCTCGGTCTGCTCCAGACGCCACTTGATACGCAGAGCAGAAGTGATCACGGCCAGGGTGACTGCCAGAATGATGAGTACGCCAATCAGGACGCGACTCCTGAGCGATGGCTGGAAGCCCCGGACTTTGGCCTTCGCCATAGGACGGGCTGCAGCCCTATACGTGGTCATGGAGGCCTGACGTTCCGGCAGGATACGGACAGCCAGCCCTTTCGAGGCCGCCCAGGTTCCAAAGAGCGCCAACTCGCTAATCCTGGCCAGTCTCTCCAGAATGCGATGATGCCTGATCCACTTCCATGTGCATCTGATCAACTCTACACTTGCTCCCACAAGCCGCCGCCCGCCGCCCCAAAGAGCTGAGAAAAGGGACAGTATCACAGCCCCAGTCAGGCGACAGATCTCCGCACTCTGTTGCAGGAAGTCGTGACTCTGCCGCGACGACCTTGGCCTGCCACCATCTTGCTTTTCGCCCCGATCTCTTATCAGTCCCGAGTCCGGGGACTTGGCAAATGCATCTTCCTCCTGGACATACCTCTGTTGTGCGGAGGGAGGCAGGTTCTTGCCCTCCGGAGGACGCTGACTCACTTCTGCCTTTCTGCCTTTCTCATGTCCCCGGATCGGGAGGAAGGCCTGGGCTGTGGACACCAAGCTCCTGCGAGCGCCCTCCGGCTTCAAACGGGGCACTTCCTCCAACTGAGGCGTGTCTGATCCAACACGCACTAGCAGTGCGGAGACCTCCGCGGACCACTCGGTTATCCCGCACACATGCTGAGCCGCGCGGTTGATGTCATTTTCACCAGCAATCACCGCCAACTGGTCAGCGATCCGCCGCAACATGCCCGCCTGGGCCCCGGCAACCAACAGTATCCAATCACCGGGCTGAAGCTGACGATAGGAGAACCTCGGATCCGCCAGTTTGGCGCTTCGGCCCAGGAGATACCCATTCCTCCGCGAGTCATCTGCCACGCTCTCAGCGTCATCTTGCGCCGGAGTGACGAAACTGCACACCCTGCCCTTAGCTACCAGGAAGATGTTATAGGGTCCCGCTCCACAAGCATAGGCATCCATCCCGCGCATGGCCAGGCAACCCATCGCCGCGAGAAGCGGTTGTCGCTCACGCCGCACTCGGTTCCTGAGATACAGATATCTGTTGGCGTTCCTCATGGCTTGCCGAAGCCTGTTGGTCACCCCACCTACTGATTGGCGATAGGTCTCCTGGGCCACGCCCTCGAGCCTGTCACACACACGTTCAGTTCCGCCGTCGTGGCTGACAATGTGAGAGACAGGATACACTTCCCCCCAATTCGAGGTCCGACCGGGCGACACCGGGGTACAACCCGGCAGCTCGCGGACCTGGAGTCTACCCCTCACAACCTGAAGTCGAACAGCTTCTGCTCTCAAGCGATCGTGCATCATGTGCCTCCTAACTCTCGACAGCTAGACGACCCGGCGATAACCTGGTGCCTCCTGACACGCTGCGCGGTCCGTTGGTCTTTTGTGAGTCATCTATGCTAAAATTGAAGTGTGAATGCTGTACCACATGCAATCAATCTGCTGAAGAAGCTCGTTGGACCCGCAGTGGGATTCCTACTTCTCGCCTTGCTCCTGCCTTCCTCACATCCAGGTCAAGCGCAGGAGGCCTCAGGCAAGTACTTCCCCCAAACAGGTCACTACTTGGACCAGCCCTTTCAATCCGTTTTCGAAGCAACCGGTGGCCTTCAGATCTGGGGTCCTCCCATCACTGAGGCATTCGAGGACACTGGACTCCTGGTTCAGTACTTCCGGCGCGCCCGAATGGAGTGCCCCATGGAACCAGGCGAGCAGTGCCAAGTACGACTCGCTCCTCTGGGCGAACTCCTTGGCTATCGTACGCCCCGAACCGCTCCTGCGCCGACGTCCTTGATCAGAGATGGACTTTGCGAGTACTACGACGAAACTGGCCATAATGTCTGTTTCAGCTTCCTCAGTTTCTATGTGGATCATGGCGGTTCCGAACGCCTCGGCCCCCCGATGACCGAACTCACTGTCGAGCCAGGCATGATCACGCAGTACTTCAGACGTGCACGCATAGAGTGGGACTTCGACGCACCTTCTGGGGCACTGATCAAGCTCGGTGCCCTCGGCGAGCAGCACTTCCGTGCTGTCGGCCTGGATCCAGTCTTGCTTTCGCCCGTCGAGTCGGAGAATATCGTGGAGACCGCTGCCGATGCCACAACCGTGGGAGACTACGTCAGAGTGAAAGACACCGGAGGGCTCGGTCTTCGCTTGCGCAGCGGCCCCGGTCGGGGTTACGAGGCGATAGAGATGTTGGAAGACGGTACAGTACTCAGGATCATCGGCGGTCCTGAGGTCGCAGATGGGTTCACGTGGTGGTATCTCGATCACCACGGTTCCCTCGGTTGGTGCGCAGATGATTGGCTGGAACGCATCGAACCGGCCGCTTCCCCCTGATCCGATGGTGGACGCTGTAGCCACTGAACTCACTCCCCCACTCTCACTTGGGCATCACAAAATCGGCCCCTAGGGTCACGACAATATCCCCGCCGTCTTCTACGTCTGAAGAAAGGATGACGAACTCCGGTCCCACCCGTAGCAACGCCGATATGAGCACGGCGGCCTCAGACATCTCGCGACGGCTGGCTATGAAGGTTCCCTCCGACTCAATCTGGATCTGGTCGCTCTGCGCATAGGCATCGTATCCGCGTCGCTGCAAGAAGTCGGCGACCTCACCGGCGAGGTATGGCCTGGCGATGTCGGCGCGCACCAGGATGCGAGCTTCGCGCATCTCTGCCTGCTGTGTCTCCACAGGGCCAGACACCTCAGCGAACATTTCTCCCATCATCGCGCGAATGCGGTCCAATCTGGGCAGCAGCACTTGTGCACCATCCGCAGCCACGTACGGGATGGTCATCGATTCGTCAATGACACGCATCGTGATGTCTTCCAGCCTTGTCTGCGTCGCAAGATTCGCCAGACCTAACAGGTCTTCAAGTGGCAGATCCGTCGAGAAAGTCCTCTCCAGCAGAGGGATCAACTCAGGGAGCGAGAAGAGTATGTCCAGTCTGAGCGCCTTGTCTCTCGCAGCTAGGAGTACCTGTTGCTGCCGACGCATCCTGGAGAAGTCGCTTGTCTGGTGTCGAGCCCTCACGTATTGCAAGGCCGTCTCGCCCGTCATGTGCTGCCTGCCAGCAGGGATGTAGATCCTCATGTAGCCATAGTCGTCATCTGGGTAGCGATCGTCTCTGATTTGCTCTGGCACATCCACGGTAATGCCGCCCAAGATGTCAATGATCCGCTCGAAGCACTCAAAATCAAGGGTCCCGTAGTAGTCAATGTCCACTCCGAAGTTATGCTCAAGCGTCCTTTTCATCAGTCCGGGACCCCCGCCCTCCGTGCCTTCAAACTCCCCATAGAAGTAGGCAGTGTTGACTCTGTTCTCCCCATGTCCGGGTATCTCGACCCACAGATCCCGAGGTATGGACAGTAGGGCGACTTCCCTCTGGACGGGATCCACGCTGGCGATCATGATCACGTCAGCACGCCCGGGCAGGGCCGAGCCTGGACGCCGATCGAGCCCCACGACCAGGATGTTGAGCCGATCAGTGCCCCGCCACATAGGGAGCGGCTCGGTCACCCTCACAGGCGTCTCCACGGGGATCTGCACAACGGTAGGATGCTCACCCCCCAGCGACCATTGGGTCGCTGAAAGCATGCGCTCGGCACTGTGCGTCAGGCGATAGCCCGTCTGGAACCCGGTGATGAGAAAGGCCACGGCCAGTACAGTGCTTACGATCCGATCGATGCGTGCAAGCAGCGACGCGCGGCGACGCGCAGGTTGCCGAATCACCGTCTTCTCCTTCTCCCTAGTGCCACAAGCTCGACAATTGGAGGCTTCTCCACTTCCCTATCGGTCGCTGTCCAGTCGCGGCCGACGGGCAATGTGGCTGGCACCGAGAAGAAACACCAGCACCAGTCCAATGCCCAGAGTCTCCAGAGGCCCGAATCCAGTCTGAGGCATCTCCGATGACCCTGACCCAGGGCTGGACATACCCGCCCCGTTCTGTCCACTGCCGTTCTCCTGGCCATCGACAGAGGGGGTCTCCGTCCCTCCTGGGACCACCAGAGTGGCAGTCGGCGCAGGACCTCCTGTTGTGGGTGTCGCACTGGGGAGGGGTGAGGGTGTAGGTGTCATAGGCCCTTCAGGCACCTGTGAAGGTACATCAGTCCCCGGGGGCATGGCCACTTCCACCGGACCCACCAAGAATCGGAAAAGCACGATCCCTCCAATTCCGAGCAAACCCAAGAACAGGGATGCTGTGAGCACCAGAGCAATGACCATGAACAACTTGCTGCTTCGCGTTTGTTTTCCGCTCTCCATTTCCTTCCTCGACCTCCTTCTCGCTCACCTTGATCTAGAGTCTGGCAACGCGTCTGTGGCTTGATGTGCCACCGCTATCACTGCCTCTCCAAGCTAAACAGTCCTTCATGTCGGCTGAGATCCTGCATGAGTCCTCGGGCTAGATCCACGTTCATCCAGTTGGTCACCAGCCTGGAGCCTGCCTCCACAAGCTCCTCTGCCCCATCTCCTGTGCTGTTCTCACTGAACGTCAACACCACGATGTCATGCCTCACTTCCACTTGGAAGATCTCATCCAAGAACCGCAGAGTATAGGCCGCATCAGCCCAGATGGGCACTTCAAAGCCACCGGGGCCATGCTCTGGCTTCGAGCCACTGGTGACTGTCACCGAATTGCCCCACGGATCGATGACATCAAGGCGAATCCCCGACCGCGGGAAACTGCCGGCGATTGCTCTCACTCCATCGCTTCGTGAGCGCCGCTCCACGCTCATCCTCCACTTCGATCCTGGCTGCGCAGGGCCTGGTTCCGGCACCGCTGGCGCGGGAGAGGTTTCGCTCGGGGGAGTCGGTGGAGACGGAAAAGGCTGCTCCACCGAGAACCCGTCTCGAGCAAAGCGGGGCATGCTCGCTATAGATGCTATGGTCTGCTCCCTGGTTCCATGCAGACCATCGTACCAGGCAGCAGGCTCCTCGGCGCCTGACAGGATCCACGGACACGCTGCGAACAGGTATGGCGGCAATCGGCCACCGTGGGACAGAGTATTGTCCCTGAACCAGGCGAACATGGCGGTATGGTGCGCCTGATGCAGGAAGTCGTTCACCTTCGGATAGCGACGATCGCTCAAGTCACCATACCTCCATCCCCCTTCGCTGCAGATAATGGGCGGGACGAAGCCCAACTCTTCCTCGAACACTCGGGCGTAGGCGAGGAAGCCAAGGACACAGTCGTAGTCTCCACTGATGTCTTGGCCTGGCTCCTTGGCTTGCTCCCGCCAGCGATTCACCTGCTCCACGGAGCCCGCAAATTCCCACTCAGGATGCTGGATAGGCAAGCCTCTCTGGTTGATGTCGTCGTAGGGATAGCGCGCCGGACGATTTGTCCCATGGTTGTGGCAGCAGAACCAGGCATGACGGAAGAGGTACTTCAGGCCCTCCCTCTTCGCCTCATCAATCACTAGCCTCAGGTCTTCCACCGTGTTCACTTGCAGTCCGGGGAAGCCATCCATATCAACGAGAGCCTTGGCCTGAGCAAGCCAGCGGGAGGCGAACAATGCCATATCCACCTCCCCTGTGCCCCATTCTTGGGGCTGCTCGGGAGCGTTGTAGATCTGGATGTACGCCGGGATATCCATCTCCTGCATTAGCCTGGCATCCCTTTCGAAATCATGATCCTCGTCCACCAGGCACATCGGCCTCACCACTGGCATGATGCCCTTCTCCCAGTAGACGGAAACCACTCCCTGCAAGCCAGCCCTGTCTTTCGGGGCCAGTACCACCCATCTCAGATTCAGTTCCTCCGCTCGCGCAACATCAGCAACTATGGCCTCCGGCGAGAAGTCGAGTCCCACGTGAATCCCCAGCCCGTTGTCGTGCGGGGGACGAGGCCAGTCTGAGTACCCTGTCCTCAGCTCTGGCCATGTGTCCACTGGATCCCTGTCAATGCCTACGACCTGGATATCTGTGTAGTAGTGAGTTAGGATGTCAACATACGTGGCGCCCTGCTCTGCCATTGCCTTCGCGCCCTCTTGACACATGCCAACACCGTGTCCCCGTAAGGACGGATACGGCCTGATGCATGGCACGCTTCTACAATAGCGCAAGGTTCGAACCCAGACATCTTCGCTATTGCGTGTGTGCCCGTCGCAATGGGCGAAGTGGAAGCCTTGTATCACTTCGTCTCCATGCATGGCCACGATCCCTGCGGTGTCTTCCACCGCCTCGTCACTGCTTGGATAGGTTCTTGGCGACCAAACCTGGCAGTGAGTTGTGGTACAAACATCAGCTCCTTTGGTCCCGTGCCTGGGCTTCGCCGCTGCGACTGCTGCGTAGCAGCGAGCGGCTACGGCCTGGGCCTTGAAAGCTTCCATGGGAGCATCATCGCCCATCTCCTCCGGCAGCACGCCTTGTAGATATTCCTCAAGACCCATCACCCTTACGTCGCTATCGGGCATTAGAACCTTTATCTCCCTGGGCAGGTTCACCCAGAGCGGGCGCTTTTTCTTGGGCAAGGACTTCAGCCGCGCCACGGACTGTGGCAAGCGGGGTTCGCCGTTGGGTCTGTACCAACTGTGCCGCACGAAGAAATTGTCGTCCTCAGCCGCCAGCAGCCAGAAGGCGTTGTTGAAGAAGTAGTATGGCAGCTCCCCATTCATCATCATCTGACACATCGCTGCATGACGTTCAGCGTGAAGCGCTTCGTTGATGGCGGGAGATCCGGGGTCGTCGGCGTCACCCAGCCTGACTCCGTTCTCACAGCCAATCAGGGGTAGACGCCGCCCCGTGTACCCGCGCACTATCTCGTCGTACCATTCGAACATGTAGAACCCTGTGTGATCTTGACATCCCGGTGGCCGCTGGTAGGGTCGTGCACAGGGCCAACGGACGCTTCCGCCTTTGCCATAGGTCAGGTGCTTGTTGTTGGCATAGTTGTGGATGCCAATGGCCATTCTATCGTAAAGATGCTTCTTGCCCCGCTGATTCAGAATGGCCAACGCGCTCTTGAGGAAGGAGGTATCCCAGTAGTTGCCACCGGGGCTCAAAGGCGTGAAGACGGGAATGATGCCTTCCACGCTGTGCATGGTTTCCAGGCATGGGATCAGAAAATCCATGAAGCGCGCTGGCAGGCGCTCGGGATTCCACTCCGCCCATTCGACTGTCAGGTTGGGCTCATTGAAGACATGCACGTAGTGCACGCCCAACGAAGCGTAGTGCTGGCATGCCCGGCGCAGACCAACTTGGTCGATGAAAGTCACAAACCGATAGAACACGCGGATGATGGGCTCAATGTCGTGCTCCATAAGCCCTCGAAGGAACCAGTCCGGAATTGTCCTCACTCCATCCGACAGGACGAGGAGCCAACTGGCACCCATCGCCTTCATCTCTGGCACGAAGGTGTCGAAATACCGACGTTCGTAGTGGTAATAATCCGGGAACCAGTGAAAGCCTATGCCAGTGTCCCCGTTGGGTTTTGGATAGTCGAGCAGATTCACGATTACCCTCCTAGATGGCTACCCTCGCGCCTCCCTGCGACTCAAGGGATGACAAGCCTTTGCCCGATAGCTAAGATGTCTTCTGGGTCCAATCCGTTCAGCGTTGCGATCTCCTCTGCAGTGGTTCCATACAATATGCCTATGCTCGACAGAGTGTCGCCCGCCACCACGGTGTGTGAGCGTTGCTCCTCTACATCCCCGGACTCATCAGGTGGTGGTTGCGGTGAACCGCGCTCGTCTCCGCCCTCGTCGTCGCTGACGGGAATGATGAGCTGCTGACCAGGCTGCAAACGATCCGGTTCTACAAGTTGGTTGGCGTCTACCAGTTCCTGCACGGAAATCCCAAAATAGTCGGCGATGTCCCACACAGTGTCCCCAGCCTGCACAGTGTAGTAGGTGAGCTCTGGGACATCAGGCGTGCTAGTGGGTGAGGGAGTCGGCGATGACTCCGGTACATGCTCAGCCGGCGCCGTCCTGGCTGTAGACGTCGGTGCTGGTGTCGGCAGTGCCTTCTCCCTGGTGCAGCCGCCAATCATCAACACAACAAACGCGCACACCACCAGCACACGGAGCAACAAGGCCTTGGAGCTCAATTCATCCTCCTCTGTCACTACTTCGGAACAGCTCTCAGAGCGTCGTAGGCAGGCCTGGTTGTTCCGTCAGGATTGGTGATGGCCCACCAGTACTGCTCGTCGTTCTCACTCCAAGCGGGATCCGCGATTGACAACACGGTCATCGCCCCCATCCACGGAGACCAGTGATCCCGGGCCCACTGAAAGGCCCGCACTATGTACTCGGCCTTGGTTTCCTCCGACACCGCGTGCCAGTGATATGGGGAACCCGGCCTCGGATCGCTTGTCCAGCCGAACTCTAGCACCGCCATCTGCCTTCCTGCGTCGCCATTGTCAACCATCACTTGTCGCAGGTCCTCTACACGCCGGAAGCAGAAGAAACGGTGGCCTCCCAACGCTGGGTTGTTCTGCACCTCACTGGGACTTGTCTCAGGAGCAGCCTTGTATCCTGGTGCGTGGACCCCCAGCACGTCGAAGTAGTTCTTGGCTCCTGCCTGGTACATCTGACGCAGATACTGGACGTCAGGAATCGCGTGGGGCAGGCCGGTCCCAGTGGGAGCCAGTCCCGCCGTGATCACCATTGCGTTGGGGTCCGCTTCCTTAATGCGATGATATGCTACTCGCAGCAGAGCCACGTACTCGGCAGCGTTGGGTGGACGGTCGCCCCACTCGCGTGCCAGGTTTGGCTCGTTCCAGATCTCGTATGCTTGAATTCGGCCTCGGTAGCGACTCGCCATGGCGTACAGGAAATCTCCATAGTCACGATAGTTGTCTGGAGGACCGTTGTTAGCTCCATCTGCTCTCGCCCAC
>Ga0209986_10003866_pt1 | contig 12918 bp, 14 predicted proteins | sample BlataG_FD_183168 | JGI IMG/M metagenome (GOLD analysis project Ga0209986, IMG submission 183168) | Deep subsurface microbial communities from Black Sea to uncover new lineages of life (NeLLi) - Black_00105 metaG (SPAdes) (version 2) | ecosystem: Environmental > Aquatic > Marine > Oceanic >...
CGGACCTCAGCTTCCTCATCTACATCTTCGGAGGCTACTACGCGGCCTCCCAGGTCTGCAAGAGGGCCGACACTCAACATCTAATCGTGGGCTTGAAAACAGCAGGCTACGCCTCAGTAATGGCAATGGTAATAATGCTTACCATGATCAGCCAGTTGAACATTGGCATAGTGTTATCCATTTCCATAAGCCTCTTAGCTGGCGGCGTTCTGGGAGGCTACATGCATATCAGGAAACGTCTCCAGAGGAGACGGCTTGAGCTCGAGGCAAGTTCTTAAATCTTCATCGGCTCTACAAGACATAGCACCTGTGAGCCGCGATGTTATGGGACGAAGAGCTAACGCCTGAGGACGTAGATGAGATAATAGAGTGGACCGCTAGGGAGTTCTACAGGTACGGCATGGAGACCGCCGCCATACTCTTCCTCGAGAGCTATAAGCCTATCAGCAGGGTAGGCGCGAGCATGGGCCAGGTTTTCCTGTTCCCTCTGCTTCCTCTATTCGGCGACAACGCGATCGTCAAGGGAGACAAGTTCTTCCAAACCTATCAGGAGCACGAGAACGTGGAGAAGCTGATACAGAGGCTGGAGGACATGGCTGCACACGGGATAAAGCCTAAAGAAAAGAAGACGGAAACGATAGAACAGAAAGAAGGTAATCAAGAGGGAGAGGGAGAAAAGGAAGGGAAACCTGTACAGGAAAAGAAGGGTTGGAGAAAGTATCTTCCTTTCTGATTTAGATTAGAGGATAGTATAATATTTTAACATCATCAATATTTTATAATTATCTAAGAGTTTCTCTCATCAAATAAGAATAATGTTCAGCCGTGTAAATAATGACTCAATTATAGGCGTCAACAAGCTTGAACGAAACATATTATTAGCTTCATTTAATTATTGAAGGCATAAAGATAGTATCATATCAGCGGATGAAGCGTATTCTAGAAATAAGTATTATATATACAGAACTACAATCAATCTATAAGTCTATCATTCATCGGGTAGTGTCACCGTGACTCGGCAGAGAGTGCACCACGAACTGTCCGGTGGATAGGCGAAGAAAAACGGAAGGAAAAACAATGGCAATAATAGTAACGGGACGATTAATGACATTCATACTACTGATTCTAACGTTCGCCGCAATGTACTACTACATGTACTTGGGCAAACAAGGGAAGACGTTCAAGATCCGAACACTGCCAGCCATACAGGCCATCCCGGAGGCCGTAGGAAGGGCCGCCGAGATGGGTCAGCCAGTGATGTGGACGCCCGGTATCGCCGGCGGCCTGAACGACTCCACGCAGGGACCACAGACCTTGGCCGCCATCTCCATATTGGAGTACGTGACCGAGGAGTGTGTGAAGGCGGGTGTCAAGATTGCGGCTCTATGTCCGCTGCCTGACGCTCTACCCTTGGTGGAGGAGACCATGAGGACAGCCTACACGGCCCAGGGCAAGCCTGAAGAGTTCGATGATGAATTCATCAGGTTCTTCTCAGGCCAGTCAGCGTACATGACAGGAACCCTAGGATATCTACAGAGGGAGAGGCCCGCCTCTACCATACTGGTGGGCGGCTTCTACTACGAGTCCGTGATTATCGCTGAGGGCGGTAACACCATCGGCGCTATGCAGATCGGAGGAACCAACAACACACACCAGATGCCCTTCCTGGTGGCCACATGCGACTATATGCTCCTCGCGGAGGAGCTGTACGCCGCAGGTGCGGCCATCAGTGGGAACCCGGACGCGCTGGGCTCAATCAAGGGCGAGGACATGATCAAGTTGTTGATCGTGACCATCACGGGTGTCGGCTTCCTACTCGGAGCAGCTGGTATCACCTTCATAGCGGACTTGCTGGGGATGTGATGAAAAATGTCGCAATTACTTAGACGTGAAGCGGTCTTCGCGATAACGGGGATAGTCACAGTGCTCATGTTCGTCGAGTACTTCTTCTTCCCTCAGGACTGGATCGTGGCCTCAACCATCAGGAACTGGGCTGTGATAATCTACAACCTCAGCCTAGGTCTGGGTGCCGTCAGGCTCATCATGCAACATGTCATGGGAACCCAGAGAAGGAGAGATAACTGGCAGTTCAGCTTACTGTTCCTCGTGGCGTTCGTCATCATGCTCTTCACTGGTCTCGCTGGATACCTAAGCACAGGTGTAGCCACCAGCAACAGCATCTATAACTGGCTGTTCAACCATGTCTACACGGCTCTCGGTGCAACCACATACGCCATCACAGGCTTCTACATCTTCTCAGCCGCCTACAGGGCGTTCCGCGCTAGGAACGTTGACGCATCCCTCATGCTCATAGCTGGGTGCTTCGTCATCCTGAGCAACGCCCCAGTCGGCGAGGTCATCTGGAGTGGAATCCCAGTCATAGGAGAATGGTTCAGGTTCGTCGGCCAGGTGCCCGGGATGAGGGTCTTCGGAGTGGTAGGCGCCCTAGGAACTATCGCCTACGGCTTCAGGGCTCTGCTGGGTAAGGAAAAAGGCTTCTACGCTGGAGGTGCAGAGGAGTGAGCGGCCAGAACATCTTCGACAAGATACAGAATATCGATAGAAAGGTGTTCTACTGGGTGCTCTTCATCACACTATGTGTTCCCTTCATGATGCCCCTAGCGCTGCCAATTAAAGTCGTGAAGAACACAAGAGACCTATACGAAGGGGTCACAGGAGTCAACATCGAGCCTGGAGACATCGCCCTAATCAACTTCGGCTACGGCGTCAGCGCCTGGAGCGAGTGCGCTCCCGGCATAGCTGTTTGCACAAAGGCACTGTTCAGGGAGGGAGCCAGAATCGTTTTCATGGGCTCCCACTACGACGTGGAACTAACCTACAACAAGCTTAGATCAGACGCAGCGGCAGACTTTGCTGGTAAGACCTACGGCGTGGACTACGTGTTCCTAGGCTACTTCACAGGCGGCGAGTCAGCCATAGCACAGTTGGCCACAGACGCATGGACCGTCTACCCAGAGGACCACTTCAGGACACCCGTGTCTGAGATCCAGATGATGAATGACTTCCACGGTTGGGAGGACATCGCAGTGGTGCTGACCTCCGACACAGGTGACGTCGGATCTTACTTCCTCAGGCAGTGGCAGGGATCCCATGGTACATTGCTGGCTGAGATCGGCATAGCTATGAACGGCTCAACCGACTACCCCTACTACCTAGCCGGCAACTACTTTGGTCTCAGCATAGGGTCCAGAGGAGGAGCCGAGCTTGAGGTTCTCATAGGGGAGCCCGGCGAGGCCACCACATCCATGGACAGCATCAACGCATCCCACATACTGATCGTGCTAGCCGTCATAATGGCTAACGTCGGATACCTAGTTCAGAGGAGGCAAGCGTAATGGCGTACCCAACAGGAACATTTGAACTTATCGGGCTCTGGACCGGCTGGCTGCTGATGCTTATGATCTACAGCTACCCGCTCTACAAGGAGAACATGGTCTATAGGTTCGCGGAGCACATCTTCATCGCCATATTCTTGGCCATCAACATGGTGGTCAACTTCAGCAACGTGGTGAAGATATGCATAACCCCGCTCCTTGGAGGAGACTTCCTGATGATCGTGCCCCTTATCATAGGTATCCTCATCTACACGATGCTGATACCTGATTATAGGTGGATCAGCAGGTACCCCATCGCCATTCTGGTAGGCGCAGGCTTCGGCCTAGGCATGAGGGGGGTCATTAAGCCCAGCATACTAGACGCCGTAGTCAGCACGATCACGAGGCCGACGGATGTAGGTGTCATGGCGTGGATCAACTTCCTGTACATAGCGGTGGGTCTAATCAGCAGCGTACTGTACTTCTTGCTAACCTATGAGCACACAGGGCCCCTAAAGTCGCCCACAAGGTTAGGCCGTCTGTTCATCATGATCGGCCTCGGCGCCTACTTCGGCAACACGGTGCTGTTCAGGTTCACGATGCTGACAGGCAGAGCGCAGTTCTTCCTACAAGTCCTGAAGATAATACCGATGTAACAAACCCAACTTTTCTTTTTTATTATTTATTAAGCATCCTAGCAGATGTTTTAAGCTGTAACGGCGAGTCATGTTGATCGCCTTGGACACCGAGACGCTGGATGAGTTGCTGGCGGACGAGCACATACTGAACCGGGTGAAGCTGGAGTGTCTGCTGCTGCCCTACATGGGTCTGAGGCCTGTCAGCCAGATCACGGTCCCCGCCGAGTTCCCGGGCGGCTTCGAGATGGGGCAGAGGATAGACCGCGCCATCAAGCCCCACATGGATAGGCTTCAGGCCATAACGGAGCCCAGAGCCAAGGTGCAGGCCATCCAAGAGACCAGGAAGCTTATGGAGACGCAGTTCGAGACGGTGGTCGAGAACTCCGATCCCTACAAGGCGTACTATAGTTGGAGCGACAGGCTCGGGCTAAAGTCGGAGCAGGCCAAGGTCCGGCCAACCGTCCACGAGATATTCCTGTTCAAGGACGGCAGAACCGGGAAGGAGCTCAAGAGGCTGATTAAAGATCGGGAGAAGCTCAGAGTTAGGGTTCAGAGGAGGCCCGACCCCCGGATAGGGCGCATCCGTTTCGCGTATCCTGAGGAGTTCAACGCCAAGTGGATAACCCGCATGGGGAGGCTGCTGGGGTACCCCGACTGCTGCATCAAACAGTACGCACAGGACAGGGTGAAGGGCGTCAACGTGGAGACCCGGGCAGCCACTCAGCTCGCCGAGGTCCTCAACGAAGAGAAGAAGGTGGACGCCCACGCCTACATACTGGGCTTTTTCTTCCCGTGTCGGCCCGACTGCCCCAACTCTGCAGAGAAGGGGTTCAGGTGGCAAGACGAGTTCTCGAAGATGGATGAGAGGCTGGGCGAGGTGTACGCGGAGCTGCTTGGGGTGAACGCCACCATGGTGCTTAGACAGCCCGAGCTCATCAACAGGTATTTATCCCAGTTCCAGAAACCCGCGCCGGAGAAAGACGGCGCAGACGGTTAAATACAGGTAAACAAGATCAAGACTGGTTGCTACACGGTGGACCCCGACGACATTGCCAACTTTTTTCCGCTGGACCTCGACGCCACGAAGCCAGTCCACGTCGAAGAGTCTGGTAAAGAAGCATGGCTCTACAAGGTCACGGAATCTAAACTCATCCCGGAGGCCGCACCGGTGGGAACCGTGTACATCGTGGACACCCGTGCCGGCGGGATGGTCGCCTGCCACCCCCACATAGTAGGTGATGACCTAAAGACCCTCTGCAGGGAAGCGGCGAATCACTGCGTCAAGGCAGCCAAAGCCGTGAGGGTGTTAACCGAAGACGCGGCGATACTCCACATACTCAGGGCGGGGGCGGGGTACATGGTGGCCGACGTCATGAAGGGAGCCCCCATAATAGACGTCAGGACCGAGTACAGGACCGACGGGTACAGGGCCCACTCAGACGACCCGAGGAGGCTCGTGGTTTCGTACCGACGCTACCCCGAAGGCTTGGACGAGGCAGCCACCATCGTGGTACCGGACACCTACGCCACGGGGAGGTCCGCCGAGGCAGCGCTCCTCGACCTGATGGGGAACGGGTTCAAGCCGGACAGAATCATATTGTACGGGTTCATAGCCATCCCTGCGCTGATCCGCCTCGGCGCCCTCTGCGAGGAACACGGCGTAGACCTCCACAGCTTCGCCATATGCGACCTCACCCAGCTGGCCCACAACAACTACGACATGTGCATCTACGGCCCAGACGAGAGCCTATACAAAGAGACCCGCCGCAGAAGGACGCTGGGCAGCGTAATCGACAGAGCCACGCTGCGGCGGCTCCTACCACACTACATCCCGGGCCTCGACCAGCCCGGCGACTGGTCAGAGCGCCAGAGTCGTCTCTTCGACGGAATTATCAACAGGAGCGGCGACATCAGGGGCCACCTCGTGAAGAGCATCGGCCTGATAGAGACGCTGATGGAGATGAACGCCGGCGAGGAGTGGTACACGAAGACCCACGAGGCGGCCGCAAGAGAGGAGCTGGGGCTCCTGCGGAAGAGGCTCATGGACAGCGGCGATCTTCAGCTTAAGTAGTTTGACCACCACGAGGTCGACAACTGGTGCGAGATTATACCCTAGGCAAACATCATAACCCCCCGGCGCCGTCATTCAGCCATGAGCGTCGAGTTCGGCGTATTCATCAGCCCTGAACGCCCCCGCTACAGAGACATTCTGGACGATGTCCTCCACTGCGAGGCCCTAGGGTACCACAGCGCATGGACAAGCGACCACCTTATAGGGATGTACCGGAACCCCGGTGACCCAAGGTTTGAGTGCTGGACGACGACGACGGCGCTGGCGGCCAACACCTCCACCATAAGGCTCGGGCAGCTGGTCCTCTGCAACCCCTTCAGGCAACCCAGCCTTCTGGCGAAGATGGGTGCCACGCTGGACGCCATCAGCGGCGGCCGCCTGATACTTGGCCTGGGAACCGGGTGGCACGAGGGCGAGTTCAGGGCCTACGGCTACCAATATGAAGGCGCCGCAGCCCGCGTGAAGAGGCTGGACGAAGCCGCCCAGATCATCAAGAAGATGTGGACCGAGGAGGCGCCGAGCTTCGAGGGACGATACTACCGCGTAGAGGACGCTTACTGCTCGCCGAAGCCTGTTCAGAGGTCCCACCCGCCGCTCATGCTGGCGGGGAGCGGGGAGCAGCTCACGCTGAGGACAGTGGCTAGGCACGCGGACATCAGCAACTTCGCTGCATGGATGGGTTCACCCAGCGACTTTGAACACAAGGCTGAGGTGCTTAAGCGTCACTGCGTGAGGGCTGGCAGAGACTTCGACGAGATAAGGCTCTCGTGGGCGAACTACACGCTGATAAGCGAGGACAGGGGAAGCGCCGAGATGAGCCTCGACCAATACACGAGGAGCATGCAGGCCAGGTACGGCGGCGCCGCCGGGGACAGGAGACCGCCGCTCTGCGGGACACCCGACGACATCATAGAGCAGATACAGGCGTACATCGACGCCGGCGTAACCCTGTTCATCCACAGGTTTATGGGCGAAGACTTCAGGGAAGAGACCAGGCTCTTCGCGGAGGAGATCATCCCCTCCTTCAGCCGAGCCTAGGCTTTATCAATAAAACAGCTAAGTGATAGGGTATGGAGAACCGGTTATACAAGCTGACCAGGCCCGAGATCGAGGAGTACCTCAAGGAGAACGACGTGGTCCTGCTCCCGGTGGGCTCCACCGAGCAGCACGGCAAACACATGGCCATCGACACCGACGCCTACACGGCCCAGGAGATCTCTCTAATGGTCGCGGAGAAGACAGGGGTCCTTGTGGCCCCGACGGTGAGCTACGGCTACTCGCCACACCACATGAACTTCAAGGGCTCGGTGACCCTCACCTTCCAGACCCTTGTGAACGTGTTGAAGGAGGTCTGCGCCAGCCTCATCCACCATGGCTTCAACAAGATCGTAGTAATGAACGCCCACGGCGGCAACACCAACCCCATCAAGCAGGCCCTCAAAGAGATCCAGGACGAGACCGGGAAGAGGGTGTACAGCGTCATGGTCTACCCCATGCCCGACGGGTTCGGCGCAGAGGGGACAAGCGTCATAGAGCAGGAGGGCGGGGGCCACGCATGTGAGCTGGAGACCAGCGTAGGTCTCTACTTGGGCCACAGGGTACTCATGGACAGGGCCGAGAAGTGGACCCCCGAGCACACCAGCATAGAACCCAAGTACAGGAGGAAGGTGGGCGCCGCCTACATGTTCGACGAGAACACCAGCATAGGCAGCCTCGGCGACCCGACCCTGGCCACCAGGGAGAAAGGGAAGATACTCGTGGAAAGCGTAGTTAAGGACCTTGCAGAGTTCATAGAGGACCTGAAAACCCTCTAACCTTTTTTCTTTAAGCTCTTGATGAGCTCGTCGGCCTTCTCCTTGTACTCGTCGATGAGGGCGACCAACTTCTCCTCGGTCTCCGCCTCGGCGTAGATCCGGGCGATGGGCTCGGTGCCGCTTGGCCTGACCATCACCCAGCGTCCGTCGGGCCACGAGAGCTTGACGCCGTCCATGGTGTTCACCTCCGGGGCGTCGGCGACCTCGGGCAGCCTCCTCAGCAGCTCCTCTTTGAGCTCGTTGGGGCACGGTATCCTGTCCCTCCCCTTGGCTCCTATGGGCTGCTCGGCTATCAGCTCGCTTAGGGGCCTCCCCCGCTCCGCCATCACGTGGAGCAGCAGCGCCATGGCCATGGTGCCGTCCCTGGCGGGTAGGTGGGGCCCGTACATTATGCCGCCGTTCTCCTCGCCGCCGATGGGGGCGCCCAGCTCTACCATGGCCCTGCTAAGTAGGACGCTGCCCACCTTCTCCCAGTGGACCCTGCCTCCCCTGGCCTCCACGACCTTCTCCAGCCCAGCGGAGGTGCTCACCGATGTGACCACCGTGGCGCCGGGGTGAGTCTCCATGTACCAGTCGGCGACCAGGCTCAGGGTCTTGTCCCCCCAGACGGCTACACCGTTCTCGTCTATCACGATGCTGCGGTCCCCGTCGCCGTCGAACCCTATACCAATGTGGGCGCCCGTGGCCTTCATGATCTCCTTGAGGGCGCCTAGGTTCTCGGGGGTGGGCTCGCTTCCCCTGCCGGGGAAGGTGCCGTCTATCTCCGCGTTGACGGTGTACACGCTGCAGCCCAGCCGGCTGGCCACCTGGGGCGCCGTGAGGGCCGCTACGCCGTTCCCCGTGTCCAAGGCAACCTTGTATCCCTTCTCCCTGATTGCGTCCGCGTCCACCTGGCTGAGTACGGCGTCGATGTACGCCTCCACCCCGTCGTAATCGGTCTCCATGCCCACCTGGTCCCAGGGCACGGGCCTCGGCTCTCCCCTGTAGTAGAGTTCCTCTATCCGCTCCTCGGCCTCTTTGGAGACCTCTGCGCCGTCCCCTGCCTCCACCTTGACTCCGTTGAACTCGGGCGGGTTGTGGCTCGCTGTGACCATTATGCCGCCGTCGAGGCCCAGGTGCCTGATGAGGTACTGGAGAACCGGGGTAGGCAGGACGCCCATGTCGTGGACGTTGCAGCCGACGCTGAGAAGAGCCGCGACGACGGCGTCCCTGATCATGGGGCTGCTGGTGCGGCCGTCCCTGCCTACAGCCATCTCCCTGCCCAGGACGTGGCCGGCTGCCGCCGCTATGCCTGACGCCAGCTCGATGGTTAGCTCCTGGTTCACGACGCCCCGGACGCCGTTGCTGCCGAAGAGCCTCGGCACTACATCACCTGTTTAGGCTCAAGTATGCTCTCTTCGACGGTCGTGCTCGGGCAGATGCTTACGCCCTCTGTGATGGTTACGCCGTCGTTTAACTGGGCGTAGTCGCCTATGAGGCTCCCCGACTCCACCTTGACCCACCGCTCAAGGACCGCGCTCTCGCCTATGAGGGCGTTCCTGACGCAGCTGTAGTCCTCGATGGAGGCCCCGGCGAAGATGATGCTGTTCTCTATCCTGACGCCTTTCCCTATGTGGACGTTGTCCATGATGCTGACGTTGGGGCCGATAACCGAGTCTGCGCCTATGTCCACGTTGTCCCCGAAGATGCACGGCTCCTTTACGGTGGCCGTGGGGTCCACGTTCGCGTTCTTCTTACCGGAGCCCTTGTCCCTCTTTCCGAGGATCGCGGCGTTTGCGTTGAGGTATTCCTCTGGTACACCGATGTCTGTCCAGTACCCGTGGAACTCGAAGCCGAAAAGCTTCCTCTCCTGCGCGAGAACCGGGAAAACCTCCACCTCTGTGTCGAACCTCTTTCCAGGGGGCATGTACTCCAGAACCTCGGGTTCAAGGACGTATATCCCGGCGTTGATGAGGTTGCTAGGCGCCAGCCCCGGCTCGGGTTTCTCGACGAACCTAGTTATTCTTCCCTCCCTGTCGATCTCTACGGACCCATACCTGCTGGGGTCTTTGACCTGGTAGAGGGCTATCGTAGCCAGCCCGCCCTTCTCTTCATGGAAGCTGATGAGGCGGCGCAAGTCCAGGTCTGTGATGATGTCGCCGTTGAGCACTATGAAGGGTTCTCCGTTGAGCATGTCCTCCGCGTTCTTTATTCCTCCGCCCTTACCCAGGGGCCGCTGCTCCCGTGAATAGAGGATACCCATGTCGTACTTGGTTGGTCCAAGGTAGCGGACGATGTTCTCCGCCATGTAGTAGACGGAGAGGATGATGGTGTCCACTCCTCCCTGGGCGAGGTTCTGCAGGGTGTAGTCGATCAGGGGCTGGTTCGCCAACGGGAATAGAGTCTTCGGTCGGCTGCAGCTCAGGGGCCTGAGTCTCGTGCCAAATCCTCCGGCTAGAACTAGAGCTTTCAAATATGTTTCGCAGGTATTGAAGTTTGAATCAGGGTTAAGAAGTTTTCCGACCCCGAAACATACGTTATAGGAGGAAGCCCAGCTCCTCGTTTACGCGTTTGTTGCTGAGCCTCTCGTACCGCTCGATGCTGCCTACGTCGTACCAGAATGCCTCCGTGATGTAGGCGGCGACCTTGTCCTTCTTGTCCACGAGGTACTGGACCACGTCGCCCATGAGGTCGAAGCTCTCGAACATGCCTTGGCTGTAGAGCTTCTCCATCGTCTGCAGCACGGAGCCATCTAGGACGAGGATGCCTATGCTGACAGCTGTTTTTAGGTGGGGCTTCTCCTTGAAACCCTTTATCCAGATGCCGTCCAGATCGGCTACTCCCACGTTCACCTGGAAGTCTGGGGCCAGGGCCACGGTGACTTTGGCGTCGGCTTCCTCGTGGAACCTTACAATATCGCGGAGGTTGATGTTGCTTATGATGTCACCGTAGTAGACCACTAGAGTGTCATCCTCGGTTAGGGCGCCCTGCCTGTAGGCGTTCAGGGTGGCGCCTGCGCTCCCAGTCATGTCCGGGGCGTCCAGCACGTATCTTATCTTGACGTTGAACCTCTCGCCGTCGTCGAAGTAGTTCTCTATCTGCTGATGCTTATAGCCCGTTAGCAGCACAATGTCCGTTATGCCGTGGTAGCCGTAGAGCCTGACGACGTACTCAAGTATGGGCTTCTGCTGTTCCCCGACGGGGATCATGCACTTCTGGAAGTAGTTGGTGAGGGGGCGGAACCTGACGCCCACGCCTCCCGCCATTATGACTCCTTTGACCGCCAGGCTACTCATCCCTCGAAGCCAACAGAACCAACCCGACCAGCGCCAACACGATGCCGAGGGGCTTGAACAGCCAGGGGTTCACCACACCTATCTCTGTGCTGGCCGTCTTCAGGTAGAGCATGGCTCCGGTTGCGAGGAAGAGGAAGCCCGCGAGCACCGCCGCGAGGCCCTTGACGCTTAGGCTGATTCTGCGTTCCAACGTGATCAAGACTGAATGTCGTGACTGGTAAAAAAATGCTTAGCTCCCGAGCTTCGCCGGGAGGTACTCGTCCACGATGTAGGTGAGGCCGTAGCGGCTGAAGGCCTCAAGCTCGGCCTTCTGCTCTATCTCCAGGAACACGTCCAGCTCCCTCTGCCATATGTCGCCCGTGTACCTGGGGTCGTTCTTGAGCTCATGGAGACGCTTATGGTCGAACTCTGTGAGGGGCTCGGTGGGCAGCTTGTAGTCGATTATGTCTGTGCCCCAGACGCCTATCCACTCGGCGTCGGGCGTCGTGAGCCCCCTGAGGTGGGCGGCGTTCGCGGAGCCGCTGATGATGACCATGGCGATGTGTATGCCCCACGGGTCGCCGTCCGTGAATATGTAGACCGGGAGATCATAGTCGTGGTTGAGCCTGTTGATGATGCCTCTGGTGGCCCTTGGGCTCTGGCCCGCGGTGTGGATGAGGATCGCGTTGAACTTGTCGTGGGCACGCTCCTCGACGAGCCGTGTGAACATGGCGCCCTTCTCTACGACCAGTACCTTATCGGCTGATGTCTCGACGAACTCGCTGCTGGTGACGGCGGGGCCTATCATGACGCCGTCGGGGTGGTCCGTGAGGTTTGTGCGCCGCCCCTCGTACCCCGGCACCGTGTACTCTATGGTGAGGTCGCCGAAGATGGCGCTCCGCTCCTCGGGGAAGATGTGGAAGTCCTCCCGGGCCCTGTTCAGGGCAACCTCCATGTCCGTGATGATGTTGTCGCTTTCCTGCTGGTTGTTGTACTCGATGTCCCGATGGCCCCTGGCGGAGTAGTAGACCTCCCTCAGTGTGCTGGTCTTCCTTTGCCTGACCAACTCTTTGGCGAACCACGCAGTCCATACGAGCTGTGTGAAGGGCCTTATGTGGCGGATGTTGCGGCTGTGGCGCCGTATCATCCTGGGGCCGAGTACGTACTGCCTTTCCTCCGGGTCGTACATTATGTTGTCCGTGGACCTGCTCTGCATGTGTATCCACGGGAACTCGTGGTTGGTGATCTGCTCATGGATCAGGTTCCCTAGGCCTGTGAGGCTCTGCTCCATGGCCTCCCTGCGGCGCTCGGCCTCACTTCGACGCGTCTTCGACAATCTCAGTCACCTCCTTCAGCTTCTTCTCTATCTCTGGGATGTCCGTGCTCACCACGGCCAGCAGAGGCTCTATGTCGGGGATCTCCTTCTCGGCAAGCCTCGAGCTGAACTCCGCGATCACGGGCAGGAACTTGCCGAATATGTTCAGCCTCCTGCGCTCATGGGCTATCCTGAACCTGCGGTTGAAGTATCTTCTTACGCCTCGGGCGGCCTCCCTGATGGCGTTGGTTACCTCACGCTCCACCGCTGGCTGGTCAGCCATGTACTCCTTGCCGACGCTCTTGTACGGTATCTTGGTGCTGCAGACATGGACCGCTATAACGAGCGAAGTGTCGCTCTCCACGTTGTAGGTCTTCCAGTTGATATTCCTGTTCGCCGCCTTCCAGACTACGCCGCTGCTCTCGTCGAAGAGGAGCGGTATCCTGTTGGCGAACCTGTATATGGTTATGCCTGGACCGTGGGTCTTACGC
>Ga0209986_10003869_pt1 | contig 12898 bp, 10 predicted proteins | sample BlataG_FD_183168 | JGI IMG/M metagenome (GOLD analysis project Ga0209986, IMG submission 183168) | Deep subsurface microbial communities from Black Sea to uncover new lineages of life (NeLLi) - Black_00105 metaG (SPAdes) (version 2) | ecosystem: Environmental > Aquatic > Marine > Oceanic >...
CGCGCGTGTTCGATAAAGCCAGTCGCCACCTAACCTTGTGGCCGGCTTTTCTTGTGTGGCGGGACAGGCCCGTGTCGCCTTATGGACTAGACGGCCTCGATGCACGATGGCGGCTTGGCCGCAATGTTGTAGGTCACACTGACGACGCCGGGCACTTCCTGCGTGACCCGTTCGGCGATGCACCGAAGCTTCTCGAACGGAAGGTTGGTCGGAGCTGCGGTGACGGCATCTGTGCTGTCCCAGCAGCGGACCTCGATCTGATAGCCGAAGTCGCGCTTTCCGTCGCGCAGGCCAGTGACCCTATCCTCGTGCAGGATTGCCATGTACTGGAAAGCCGAGGAGTCACGCAATTCCTCTTCCACGATCAGGGTGGCCGCCCGGACCAGCGCGACACGTTCCGGCGTGACCTCTCCGATGACCCGCGCCGCCAGCGCTGGGCCCGGGAACGGCGGACGGGCATAGAGTTCTTCCGGCAGGCCCAGCGCCTTGCCGACGGCCCGCACGGCCGGCTTGCGCAGCTGGATGATCGGCTCGAGGACCGTGTACCCGTAGGCCGCCTGCGTATCGATTCCCAACTGCTCAAGGATGTTGTGCTGACGCTTGATGCCGGCGACGGTCTCTTCCACGTCCGTGTAGTTCGTCCCTTGCAGCAGGACCTTCGCGCCGCAATCCCTAACGAGCTGGCCGAAAACATCCTTGTAGAAGACCTTCGTGATGCCCTGGTCTCTCTTGGCCTCCGGGTCCACCACGCCGCGCAGCGCAGCGAAGAACTGATCCTGAGCGTCGACGATCTCAACGGGGACCCCGAAGTCGGCGAAGATCCGTTGAATGTACTGCGGCTCATCCTGGCGCATCAGGCCATTGTCGACGAAAGCTGTTTTGAGCTGATCCCCCAGGGCGCGGTGTCCGAGCAGCGTTACGACCGAGGAATCAACGCCGCCCGACAGGGCGTTGACGGCTTGGCCTTGTCCGACCGCTTCGCGGATGGCCGCTACCTGCTCTTCAATGAAGGCTGTTACGTCTAGGTCTTCCAAGCGGATCTCTTTGATGTCCATGTGGCATGCTCCTTAGCTGCGTTGGCCTGCTTAGATTGATTCCGGTAGTCCTGGGGACATGTATCTAACCACCGACGCGAAACATTGTGCGCCAAAGACGAGCGGCCGACAAGACGGGGCCCCTCACGGTTGCATAGATCTGGCGTGGGGGCTATCCTTGGCCTGCATGTCGTATCAGCGATTGTGCACCTTTCTACACGAGCCTGAAGATGGAGGCGACGAGCTATGGCTGAATTAACGATCCTTCCGACGCAAGCCCTGGGGTACGGCTTCATTCCGGCAGAGCATCTGCCTAAGGGCAAGAACGAGTACCACCTGCGAAACCGGCAGGTCGGCAAGCCCGCCAACCACTGGCGACACCTGCACGCCGAGGAATTAGAGCAGCTGATCAAGAACGGCAACACCAGCGAGAACTGGGACGACGTTCGGGTTGCCGAGGGGTTCAATCCCATGTTGGTCCGCGGGTGTCAGTTCTCGGGGCTGGTGCGGATCGGCCGTATTCGTGAAGTCAGCCTTGAGATGCATAACCTGACGATCCCGGTCGGGCTGGTCAACAGCCACCTCGTTGCCTGCGACATCGGTGACGATGTCGTCGTGCGGAACGTGCGATACATGGCGCGGTACATCGTCGGCGACAACGCTATGCTGCTGAACATCGACGAGCTGCAGACGACCGACCACGCGAAATTCGGCAACGGGATCGTCAAAGACGGCGAAGCGGAGTCCGTGCGGATTTGGCTGGATCTGATCAACGAAGCCGGCGGGCGGTCCGTCCTGCCGTTCGACGGGATGATCCCAGCCGACGCCTACCTATGGGCGGCGTATCCACAGGACCAGGCGCTGATGGCGCGGTTTAAGGAGATCACACAGGCGCAGTTCGATTCGCGGCGAGGCTTTTACGGCACCATCGGCGCCGCCAGCGTGATCAAAAACTCCCGGATTATCAAGGACGTGAACGTCGGCCCGTGTGCGTACATCAAAGGCGCCAACAAGCTTAAGAACCTCACCGTCAACTCCAGTGAAGACGAGCCCACGCAGATCGGCGAAGGCGTGGAACTGGTCAACGGAATCGTCGGCCGCGGGTGTCACGTCTTTTACGGCTGCAAGGGCGTACGGTTCGTGATGGGCAGCAACTCAAACCTCAAGTACGGCGCCCGCCTGATCCACTCGGTGCTCGGGGAGAACTCGACGATCTCGTGCTGCGAGCTGCTGTACAACCTGATCTTCCCCGCCCACGAGCAGCATCACAACAATTCGTTCCTGACCTCGACGCTGGTCAAGGGGCAGAGCAACATCGCCGCCGGCGCCACCGTGGGCTCGAACCACAACAGCCGGGCCAACGACGGCGAGATCCATGCCGGGCGAGGGTTCTGGCCGGGGCTGTGCGTGACGCTGAAGCACTCCTGCCGCTTCGCCTCCTTTACGCTGCTGAGCAAGGGCGACTACCCGGCCGAGTTGAACATCCCGCTGCCGTTCGCGCTGCTCAGCGACGATCAGACGAATGGCCGCCTGGTTGTCATGCCCGCCTTCTGGTGGATGTACAACATGTACGCTCTGGCCAGGAACAGTTGGAAGTTCCGCTCGCGCGACACGCGGAAGGTCCCCACCCAGAAGATCGAGTTCGACGCGCTCGCCCCCGACACGGTCGAGGAGATCTTCGAGGCGATGCGCCTGCTGGAGATCTGGACGGCCAAGGCGTGCCTCCGCGCCGACGGCAAGTGCCCCGATGAGCGCCGCGACGGCGACCTGGCCAAGCTGGGCCGAAAGCTCCTAACGGACGAGACCGATCGCACCGCCGGGCTGGAAGTGCTCGGTGAAAACATGGAATGCTCCAGCCGGGAGGTCGTCATCGTAAAAGTGCGCCAGGCCTACCAGGCCTATCGGGAGATGGTGCACTATTACGCCGTGGAGAACCTGCTCGATTACCTGGCGGCCCGTCCGGAGGCCAAGCTGGCGACGATGAATCGGGCCCTGGCCGGGCGTCGCCAGCGCCAATGGGTCAACGTCGGTGGACAACTCATTCCCAGCCCGGACGTACAGAAGCTCCTGACGGCCGTCAAGAGCGGCAAGCTGAAGACGTGGCCGGCGATTCACGCCGCTTACGACGCCCTGTGGCAGGGATATCCGCTGGCCAAACAAAGCCACGCACTGGCGTCCCTGCGGGAGCTGCTGGGTGTGGACAGGCTCACCCGGGCGGTTTGGGTCAAAGCCCTCGCCGAGGCCGTCCGCATTCAGGACTACATCTGCGAGCAGGTGTACCTCAGCCGCAAGAAGGACTACGACAACCCCTTCCGCCAGGCGACCTTCGCCAACGCCGAAGAGATGAAGGCCGTCATCGGCACGGTCGAGGGCAACAGCTTCGTTAAACAGACGCGCGAAGAGACCAAGGCCTTTAAGAAGCGCATCCAAGCCGTCCGCAGGCGCACCTGACGCGCCGGCTCACAGCCAGCCGCCAAGACCACAAAACAAGGCGCCGTGAACACGCATCCACGGCGCCTTGGTTGTTGGGATCAAGCCCTACTGGATGAGCTCGTTGCCGACCTTTCGGGCGCGCTCGGGCTTGTCCAGGTCGATCTTCAACGCCAGACCGATTTCGACCAGCAGGTTCCAGCCGGCCGCGATATAGGCGAACGGCGCCAGCTCTCCGACCGCGGGCACCTTGATCGTCGGGAACGGGGTGTCGTGGTCGGCAATAGCCACCACGGTCAGCCCCACGCCCTGGACCAGCACCTCCTGGAATTTCTCGATCTCCTCGTCGATCGGCTCGATGACGAAGACGATGTCGGCCGGGTCCATGACCTCCTCGATGCCGTGGACCGCATAGGTCCCTTCGAGGTAATCGCTCTTGCCGCGGGTGATTTCGTTGGTCTTGAGGGCCAGCTCCTCAGCCACGCCGTCGTTATACCCGGCGAAGTAGATGGTCGGCGCCGCGACGGCCTTTTGGACGATGTCTTTGTTGATCGGCTGAGTCAGGGCCAACTGGACCGTCTCGTCCAGGCCGGCCAGGTCCATGGCCTTGCCGGCGATGTGGCAGAGGATGGACTGATAGAACAGGGCCTGTTCGACCACGCTCTTGGTGGCGGCGACGGCCTCTTCCCACCCGCATGTCAGGACAAACTCCCGCGTGGTGACTTCGGCCAATAGCGTGTCGGCGTTGGCCGAGAGGCAGTAGCATCGGTCGTTGCCGATCTCCGCGAGCTTCTTGGCTAGCAGGACCACTTCCTTGGTCCGGCCGGAATTGGACGCGCAGAAGACGGCGAACTTCGATAGATCATACTGGGCCGCCTGACGCGAGCCGTCGGTGGCCACCTGCAGGTCCAGCCCCCAAGTCATCGCTTTGCGGATGGCGTTCTTGGCCGGGAAGATGCGGCTGGAGCCTTCGCCCGTCAGGAACAGCCGACCGGCCGAGGCGATCTCTTTGGCCACGTCGGCGGTCTGGGAAGGATCAAACCCCTTCACCACGTCGATCGTGTCCATCATCTCGCGCACGAGGGCGTACTTGGAATAGCGTTTCGAATCGAGTTTCATAAGCACTCCTCCTACTGAGGTCCGAGAAGGGGCTGCGGCAACCTGCCTGCAGCAACGCTGCATTGTACGGTAAAACGTCAGACCTGACCAGATGGTTTGGCCTGTTTCCTCTTGCCAAACGATGACGCCGCTTGACCGAGGATCCAGCCGGGACCTATCTGAAGCTTGCCGACGTGTCGCCAAGGGCTTCGTTTCTCGTGCCGGTTCTTCTTATTGGCCGGGCCAGCGGAGGTATCTGCGTTCTTGCGGCCTAGCCCACTTGGCGCCGCCACAGGTCACAGTAGATCCCGCCCAGATCGAGCAGTTCTTCGTGAGAGCCCATCTCGAGCAGTTGCCCGTCGTCGATCACCAGCACCATGTCGGCCGACCGCGCGACCGACAGACGATGGGCGACGAGGAACGTAGTTCGGCCCCTGGCCAGGCGGTCGATGGCCTCGAGGATCAGCGACTCGCTGACCGCGTCGAGGTTGCTCGTGGGCTCGTCCATGATGAGGATCGGCGGGTCCTTGAGGAAGGCCCGCGCGATGGCGACGCGCTGTACCTGGCCGCCGCTCAGGCCAACGCCACGCTCGCCGACGACGGTGTCGTAGCCGGCTTCCTGCTCCATGATGAACCCATGAGCGTTGGCGGCGTCGGCGGCGTGGAGCACCTCGTCCTCGCTGGCGCCCCGGCGCCCGTACAGTATGTTCTGGCGAATCGTCCCGGAGAACAGCACCGGCTCCTGCGGCACGATGCCAATAGCCTTGCGCAGCGACTCGACGGTGACGTCACTCACGTCACGGTTACCAATCAGTATTCGGCCGCTCTGGACGTCGTAGAACCGCGGCAGCAGGCTGAGTGTCGTACTTTTGCCTCCGCCGCTGGGCCCCACGAGAGCCACGCGGCTACCGGGGGAGATATCGAACGACAGATCTTTCAGGACGATCTGCGGCTTGTCGACCGGATAGCTGAAACATACGTTCTCCAGCCGCACCGCCGGGGCGCCGTGCAACTCAAGCGCCGTCGCGCCGGGAGAATCCTGGACCTTCGGCTCGGTGTCGAAGAACTCGAAGATGCGTTCCGTCGCCGACACGGCCGTTTGGAGCTGCCCGTAGGAGCCGGTCAGCCACTGGACGGGCGTGAACAGGCGCTGCGTGAACAAGTAAAAAGTTGTGAAGTCGCCGATCCTGACCTTACCGGCCGACACGCAGTAGATGCCGAACAGCAGCACCACGGCCAGCCCCAGATAGGTCGTGCCCTCTCCCGCGGCCGTCAGCACGCCGTTGAGCAGGCTGTGACGCACGGAGTGGCTGCGAAGCTGCTCCGTGTGATGCCAAACTCGCTGCTGCTCGGCGCCTTCGGCGCCGAACGACTGCACCTCGCGGATCATGCCGAACCGCTCGTGCACGTGGCCGGACATCTGCTCGGTGCTTTCCAGCATGCGGCGACTGGCTGTGCGCAACGGCCGACGCAGTAAGTGGGTCGTGATCAGAAACAGCGGGACAACGGAGAAGCATATCAGCGCCCACAGCCAATTCATGTAGAGCATGATGCAGGCGATGACTACGATCTGCATCCCTCCTTGAAGGGAGACGATCAGGCCCAGTTCGATGGCTTGCTGTGCGGTCTGCACGTCCGTGATAACTCGCGATGCGATCGTGCCGCTAGGCCTGGACGTGTGGAACCCCAGCGAAAGCCGCTGGACGTGCGCGTATAGCTGATACCGAATGTCGCGCACCACTGACGCACTGACGCGCTGTGGCAGGTGAACTCGGCCAATAGTCATAATTGTGTGCAGAATGAGCAGCCATGCGAACAGGCCGGTCATTACGGTGAGGCGATTCCAGCCTTTGCGTTTGGCGTCGGTAAGTTTCGCCACTGCCGCCGAATCAGCTGCTGCGAGCTCATCGTAGACGGCGCTGCGGGCCGACAGGGCGCGGGCCTTTTGCCCGGGCGGCGCGTCGGCCATCTCGATGACGGCTGTGAAGTCGGCGACCGCCTTTTCCACCTGCGGCGTGGAGAGCCCAATGTAAGCGTCGCCGCGATCATTGAGGGCGTTTGCTCTCTCCTTCGGCGCGTCCGCCGTTTCAATTGTCGCCGTGAGATTAGCCATCGCGTCTTCCACATCCGGTGGCACAACCTGACCGGCGGCAGCGGACCCATCATCCTGCTGCTGGACCCCCTTGTACGTGTCCTCCACGTAGTTGATTATGCTCCCGACGTAGATGGGCATGTATGTGCTCATCACCATTCGCAGGAGCGAGGCGGTAAGGGCCACGGCGAGCAGCTTCTTGTATGGCCGCGAGTACGCCAGAAATCGCCACAGATTGCGCATTGCCGTAACCTACACGTTTCGCCGGTGGAGCATGCTTACAGCCCTCCAGGTCATTGGCCAGGGGCATGTCTTTGAAGAAGAAACTCGCAGTATAACAGATCCATCTGTGTGTCGATGTCGAGAGAGTCCTCCCGAGACATTCGGTAAGCATAGCTATTGGGGCCATAGAACGAAGGGCTCGCCTGGATGTGCGCGCTTTGACAAACGTAGATGGCGCCATTGGGACGCCAGTTGGCCTCGCACCCTTGGCGCTGGCAGCCCCCTTCCGGTGGGGGTGGGACGATCTGGTCGTCGTCGCCAACTTGAATGGCCCACTGAATGGGATGCTCGAATTCCGTTACGGCAATCACCGAGCTCGCTGATTTCGTGCGGAACAGCTCCATCGCCTGATCGATGTGTTCGGCCCGGCGAAAAGGCGAAGTCGGCTGAAGCAGGCAAAACTCCGAAATCGGCTTGGCCGGCGGCAATTCGCTGAGCGTCGCCAAGGCGTGTAGCAGCACGTCGCGCGTTGCTGCGATATCGGATGCCAGCTCTGTCGGCCTGAGAAATGGGACCTCTGCCCCGAATTGCCGAGCCACCTCCGCGATGCCCGCATCTTCGGTCGAAACCACGACGCGTGAAATGGACTTGGCTTTCAGCGCAGCTTCGATGGTCCAGGCTATCAGCGGCTTGCCGGCAAGGAGGACCGTGTTCTTGTTGGGCAATTCCTTGCTGCCCGCACGAGCTGGAATAATTGCGAGCATCAGCATCCCCTCGCATCATCAGTTCGGCGAACGTCTTGAGGAGAGATGACCAACTGACCTGCCCGCACAAAGCTATCGTCAGGCAGGGCCACCTCGTGCACCACCGTGGCGTTGGATCCGACGAATGATCGGCTGCCTACGCGGGCCTTGCCGTTCAACACAGCCATCGTGGAGATGTGAGTATGCTCGCCGACCCGGGCGTCGTGCTCGATGAGGCCGCCTGTGTTGATGATGCAGTTGACGCCAATGCGGGCGCCGGCGTTAACGACCGCACGGTGCATGAGAATCGTTCCGTCGCCCACGTCGGCGTGCGGCGAGCAGTAGGCCAACGACGAGACCACGACGGGGAGCGTAAAGTCCAACTCCCGTAATCGAGCAAACAGCCCAAGTCGGACCGAGGCAGAGGCGATCTGTCCGATCGTGATCAGAGCATGGTCGCATCGGCTGCGAAGCTCAGCCAGATCGTCATCGGTGCCGAGCATCGGGTAGCCCAGCACGCTTGACTCGGCGTTCATGTCGCACCGGTCAACCACCCCGGCGATGGCGTATCGGCCCTCTTGCTCGATTACGTCAATGCAGGCGCGACAGTGCCCACCGGCACCCAGCAAAATGATCTGCGGCTTGTCCATGTAACGGCCTTTGCGGTCCAGAAGTATAGCCGACGACGTGGACCCTCATCGTGCACATTCCGCATGAATATCGCGAACAGCCGAGACAACAGTCTTCAACTGCTCGTCAGTTATGTTCGTGCTAGCCGGCAGGTTCAACCCGTGCCGCCACAGCCATTCAGACTGCTCAAGCTCACCTGAGCCGTCGAACATCGGCATCAGATGCAGGGGTTTGAATAGCGGGCGGGATTCTATGTCTCGATCGGCCAGGCGGCGAATGAGCCCCCTGGCATCCGCACCAAAATCGGCGGGATCGATCAAGACCACCGGCATCCATGCGTTGCGGAGAACATCGCCGACCTCGCCCAGCACGGTCAGGCCTGGCACGTGGGTGAGGTGCTCGGCGTAGAAGGCTGTCGAGCGGCGTTTGGAGGCCAGGAACTCGCCCATCCGGCGGAGTTGGGCCATGCCCAGAGCGGCCTGGAGGCTGGTCAGGCGGAAGTTGTAGCCTATCTCATCGTGATCGAACTCGAACGTGTCGGTCCGGGCCTGGTTGATCTGGTGTCGGGCTCGTTCAACGACACCTTCACGACGGGAGACCAACATGCCACCTCCTCCGGTGGTCATAATCTTGTTGCCGTTGAAGCTGAAGCACCCTATGTCGCCAATCACGCCGGTATGCCGGCCGCGATACTTGGCCCCCAGCGACTCGGTGGCGTCTTCTACAACGGGCACGCCGTAACGGTCGGCCATCTCCCCAATGGCGTCCATGTCCGCGGGATGGCCATAGAGATGGACAGCGACAATGGCCTTGGCCGGCGTACCTTGGGCTTGTAGCTTGCTCAGGGCGTCACCCAGTTTCGCGGCATCAAGGCACGCCGTATCTTGACAGACATCAACGGGCACAACGCGAGCGCCGATATGGGCGACCGGCGTGGCCGAGGCGATAAATGTAAGGGCGGGAACGATGACCGGATCGTCAGGTTGCACACCGACCAGCCGTAACGCTACTTGAAGAGCACACGTACCGTTCACCATGGCAACGGCGTCTTCGGCGCCGATGTAGTCGGCAAACGCCCGCTCAAAGCGCGGCACATAAGGCCCAGCCGTCGAGACCCATCCGTCGGCGAGGCACTTGTCAACGCTCTCGCGCTCGCCTGGTCCGATGTTCGGCTCTGCCAGCGGAATTCGCATTTCACATTCCGGATGTTCAGACGACGTAGTCGTTAGACTTGAAGTGGCCATGGTTTTCCTTGAGCCATGCAACGGTTTCTCGCAGGCCATCCTCAATGGTGTAGGTTGGTCGCCAGCCCAGGAGTTTGCGAGCCTTGGTGGCGTCGCCGCATAGCCGCAGCACTTCACTATTGTCCGGCCGCTTTCGCTGCTCCTTGCTCTCGATGGGAACTTCGCGGCCAACCACCTTCATGATTTTCTTAGCCAGCTCGCCGATGCTCATATGCTTGCCGGTGGCCAGGTTCACCACCTCGCCGATCGTTTTGTCAGATTCGGCGATGGCAATAAATCCCGCTGCGGTGTCTTTTACGTAGTTGAAATCGCGAGTCGTGGTCAGTGAGCCCAATTGCAGCGATTCGGCCCCGTCAATCAGTTGGGTTATGATGGTGGGGATAACGGCCCGGCTCGATTGCCGCGGGCCATACGTGTTGAAGGGCCGACAGATCGCCACCGGCAGCCCAAAGGAAAGCTCATAGCTTTGGGCAAGCATATCCGCCCCGATCTTGCTCGCCGAGTAGGGCGACTGCCCCCTCAGCGGGTGCTTCTCGTCGATTGGCACATACATCGCCGACCCGTACACCTCGCTGGTGGAGGTGTGAACGATCTTCTTTGTGCCATTTTGTCGGCATGCCTGCAGAATATTGAGCGTGCCCTGCACGTTCGTGGCGACATAGGCCTCCGGCGCGTGATAGGAGTATGGAATGCCTATCAGGGCCGCCAGGTGGAACACAACGTCCACGCTTTCGACTGCCTCGCCGGTGCGGTAGGGGGTCGTGACGTCTCCCATAAAGACCTCGACGTCGGCCATTACCTCCGGCGAGAGCTCTTCAAGCCATCCCCATGAGTTGAACGAGTTATAGAGCACATGAGCGCGTACGTGCACGCCCCGTGCCGCAAGCTGCTCGACCAGATGGCTGCCGATGAATCCCTCGGCGCCCGTAACCAGGGCTTTGCATCCCTGCAAGTTCATAGTTCAACGCCATCCTTGTCCGAGCTGAAACAGCCGTCGAATTCGCGATTCGCACGGTCGTAGTCGTTGGCCCGGCCAATATCAATCCAGTACTCGTGAATCGGGAACGTCCCGACGCGATACCGATTGGCTAACGCGGCATCCACCAGATCCGTCATGTCGAAGAACACATCAGGCGGTATCAGATCAATCAGACAGGGATCCAGCACGTATATTCCGGCGTTGACGAAATTGCTCACCAGAGGTTTCTCGCTAACGCTTTTGATCTCGCCATTGTCGCAAACATCCACCACGCCGAACGGAATCCTGAAGTCATAGCTGGTCGTGCACATGGTCATCTGCCAGCCATTGTCTTCGTGATGGGCCAAAAGAGAGTCGAAATTCACCGTCGTGAGGATATCGCCGTTCACCACGAGCAAGGGTTGATCATTGCGAACATCCATCAGCTTGAGGGCGCCTGCTGTTCCCCGGGGGTCCTGCTCGAGAATGTAGTCAATATGCAGCCCGAGTTGATCGCCGTCGCCAAAATACTCGCTGATTTTCTCCGCTTTGTAGTGTGTGGCCAGGACGAGATTCCGGAACCCATGCGATGCCAACTGGTAGGCCATCGTCTCCAGGATGGGGCGCTGGCCCACATTCAACATGGGTTTGGGAGTACGTTTGGTCAGTTCTTTCAGCCGTTTGCCGAAGCCGCCACACATAACGACGGCAATATTATCGCGCGGGACCTCGTCGCCCAGATCGTCGCGAGTGATTATCTCGACAATCTTGCCTTCCGGATCAACCATGGGCATGGCTCGAAACCCGTTAACCTCCATGAGCGCGTGGGCCTCGGCGTGCGTTTGCTCCGCACTGACCGTTGTGGGGCTCGGATTCATCACATCACGCACGGGAACGTCGAGCGGCGTGTGTTTCAATATCGCTCGCCGAATATCGCCATCGCTCATCGAACCGACAAGCTTGCCGTTTTCGTCCACTACGAAGACTATCCCGCGGGCGTTGCTATCCACCCTGGCAATGGTATCTTCCAGAGATGTTTGCAGGCTGACCACGAGTTTTTCTTGATTCATCATTGGCTCTCTCCGTGGGCCATTAGTGCTGGCCTAGTCGGCATGCCAACATGCATGTCGCAACGAACTGGGACGAGACGTTTCATTGGGCCTTCTTCCACGAGATGTCGCAAAAGTCCTTGGTCAGCAGCGTCCGACGATCCGGCATGTCCTCTAGCACCGCCATCATTTTCTTCCACGCCAGCCCTTGCCCGTAGGGGTTCCGCAGGCCTGACAGCGACTTGCGAAAACTCTCAGAAGTCACCTTGTACAGGCCTCGTCTCACTGCCTGCTGCGTCGATGCCACATCCACCACGTTCCTGGCGTGATGTCGGCCAGCCTGTCGCTCTCCTATGTTCAGCACGGGCAGACGGAAACTGGCCGCCTCTATTATCCCGCTGGAAGAGTTACCAACCATGCACCGAGCGTAGCGCATCAGTGACATATAAGCCTTGTGACCCAGCGACGGAATATGGCAGGCGCATTCGCAGTCGGCGACAAACCTGTCAATCGACGCAAGGACATCGCCACTGCCCGGGTCCGTATTCGGGCCCGTTATCACGATATGGCCATTGAACTCCGAGAGTACGCCGGCAATCATGTCGAAAGTGGGCCCCGGCGGCTCGTCGGAAAGTGTAGCCGGGTGGTAGGTCAGAAGCACCGTTGGACTGCGCGGGTCGAAACCGAGCGTCTCCGTCAATTCCGCGACTGACATCAGTCCCTGCTTGCGCAGCGCATCCAGCCCCGGCGCCCCCACCACTCGCACACGCCACGCCTCCTCCCCCATCTGTCGAACGCGCCGCCCATATTCCTTAGTCGAAACGAAGTGAATATGACTGAGCTTGGTAATCGCATGTCGGATAGCATCATCCATCGCACCGGTCGTTAGCTCGCCGCCATGCATGTGCGCCACGGGCACTTGCATAAGGTAGGCGGCAAAGGCGGCTGAGAGCGTTTCATAGCGATCGCCAACCAGGACAACAACATCCGGCTGGCATTCGCCGATTACTCCCGCCAACCTGGCCATGCCTCGCCCAGAAGCTTCGGCGACGGCTTGGCCGGTATCTTGCGCAGGAGCTATCTTCACCTTCGCGTAGATGTCAAATCCCGCGCGTTCGATCTCCTTGTACGTGCAGCCGAGCCGTTTAACCAAGTGCCCGCCAGTGGCGACGATGTGCAAATCGAACTTCGGGTCCTCGCGCAGGCCGTGAAGTAACGAGCTTGCTATGCCAAAGTCCGCTCGAGAACCGGTGATCGCCAATACCCGGATCTGCTTGGTCATACATCCTCCCAGGTAATGGGCTCTCGGAAAGCGACATTGCGACGTACGGTACGTCCGACGGCCAGGGAAAGCTGCTCGGCCGGGACACCCTCGCCTGCCCGCAGGCACAGCAGGTC
>Ga0209986_10003871_pt1 | contig 12898 bp, 8 predicted proteins | sample BlataG_FD_183168 | JGI IMG/M metagenome (GOLD analysis project Ga0209986, IMG submission 183168) | Deep subsurface microbial communities from Black Sea to uncover new lineages of life (NeLLi) - Black_00105 metaG (SPAdes) (version 2) | ecosystem: Environmental > Aquatic > Marine > Oceanic >...
TCGCTCCATGGTAAACCCAATTTTACACAATGTTCTTTTTGAATTGAGAAACATCCTTCAACAACTCTTTTCAGTGTTTCCCAAAATTCTTCCTTACGATTTTCTTTTTCAATATATCTTGCATAAGTTCTTTTATAAGTAATATAACCTAGGGGACCCCATTTTGGGTGAATTTTTTTAAATTTTTCAATAAAATCCTCATCTAAAGAGAATTTGGTCATACTAATGTTAATATAGCGAGCATAAATGTTTCTAAATTTTTCTAATCCTCTTGCAGTTAATTCAAGGCATACTATTTCCCTAATATATATGGAAGAAACTCTTTTTAACCCTTGTCCAATAATTTTTCGGAGAACTTCCTGAGCAATTTTCTCACAAGTCTCAAATTCCAATCCAGTTTCTCTATTAATTGATCTTGCGATATATGTAATATCAAAATCTTTAAGTATACCTTTAGAATTGATTACATATTTAGGGTATAAATCGATTAAACTGAAATCCTCATCATTTTCATTAAAATCTTCCAATTTTTTCATACTCTCCCTTAATAAAAATAAAAATTATTCTTTTTAATTCCATTGGTTTTAGAAGCTCCAAAATATTTAAGAATATTTATTGTAGCATTAATATTTAGGGGAATTTTCTTTTTAAATATAAGGAGAGAATCGACATAATATAAAAAATATCATTTTTATAAAATATCAACAACTACAGAGAATTTTAATATTAAAAATTTCATCAGTTTTATAATTAAACACATACTAAAATTCAGTCAAAAACAATAAAGATATAAAAAATTAGAATTAATTATAAAAATATAAATATTATTTATATCATTGTAATATATTTCAATTTGGGTAAAATCATGTCAGAAAAAGATTTTGAACCACTCACTTCTCAGCTTGGAATTGCTGGGACTTCCTACAGATTACAGTTAGGACTAATTAATGAAAAATGGGCATCTAGATTAATGAAAGGAAAAGACACAATTATAGATTCTTATATTTACGATAATGTTGAGGGAATTACACCAAATGGAAATCGTATCGTCAGTTGGGTCCTTAAAACAGTTGCAATCCCAAATATAAATCCTCATCAAATCATGAAAACAACTCAATTTTTATTGAGACAAGCAAGAGAGAATAAAGATAAGAAGAAAGTTATAATCCCAATTCAAGAAGCAAAGGAAGCACAGTTAGAGAAGGTTCCAGAATCAGAATTAAAAAGGCCTAGAACTCAAGGATGGGTTAAGGAAGAATTATCAGAACGAGAAAAATTTCTCCAAAGAACAAAAGCTAAAGCAGTTTCTCAACAACATGATGTAGAAAAAGGATCAGATCCCCAAAAAAAATCTCCTGAAATAATTTCAACTGAGAAAGAACTTCCCAAGATTCCATCTAAAGATACTGCAGAAACAGAAGAGTTAAAAGAAAAAGCTTTAGGAAAGATTTTTTGTCCTTTCTGTGGTTTTCAGATAAAGCATTGCCCAAGTTGTGGGAAGGAATTCAAGGACTACAATTAATACTCTTTTTAAAGTTTTTTATAAATATTAAAATTGAGTTATGAAACTTTCATTAATTTAGATCATATCTTTAAAATTAATATATAATTTAAATTAAACACAGTTAATTAGAATAATAATTGAATTTGGATAATATTATAAAAACTTAAAAAATAATATTGGTATATGAAAATTTAATTGAGATTAATTAATTAAGAAGTTTTGAATATGGCACACACACAAAAGCAAAATTTCATTGATAACTCGAAGGTAACCATTAAACCATTAGCTTATTATAAAATGCTTGTTCATGTTTTACGGTTTGGTTCAAAAATTAAGGATCCTGATAATTACAGTGAATGCATGGGTATATTGTTAGGAGAATTAGAAGGGTCTGGAGGAATTAAAGATGTTATAGTACATGATGCAATTCCGATAAATCATGGAGGTCAAATTGAAGTACAATTTGCTGAAGCAGATTATATATCATTTGCAAGTATCGATGCAGAGGTTGCTGATAAGGGTTGGTTTTCCATAGGTTGGTACCACTCTCACCCTGGTCTGGGCGTTTTTTTCTCAGCAGTTGACCTTATAAATCAGTTAGGTTTTCAAAATCCAAATCCCAGTGCAATTGGTATTGTCTTCGATCACGAACTCTTGGAGGAGCAAGGAAATATGGGTTTTAAAATCTTTCGATTAGATAAACCATCTTTTACGGAAATACCAACTAGTTATCATGAGGTAAAATATATTGTAGAACCTCCTGATAATATTGGATTTTATTATGAAATTAAAAATTTAATAGATAGCATACATAAAAAAGAACCTGTTATTTTAGAAATTAATGAAACTCCAGATATATTTGGAGAAATTTCTATTCCTAGTCATAGTCAAATGATGGCAAAACAACCTGATTTAAATTTAATAGTACTATTACAATCATTGAATGATGGTATTTCAAAATTTACTTATTCATTCTTCGAACCATTAATTAGATATTTAAACCAATGGGGTCAAAAAACAACTAAATTAACAATTGATATTAATCTAAAAACTAGAAAAGATCTAATAACTCTAAAGGAAAATTTATCAAATGGTCTAAGGGAATTACACACCTGGACTAAATTTGCAATTATGGACATATTTAGAGATATGGAAACATATATTGATGATAAATTAGACACATTAGATATTAATAAAAATGCATTAAAAAGTTCTATTCACCAATTAAAAGATACTATTGAATCGAATATATCTAAAATATTCACAGAACAAATAAATACACTAATTAATGAAACAGATTCATTAATCAATAACAGTAAAGAAAAATTTACTTCATTAAAATCTGGTTATGAGAATAATTCCAATCATATATTTCAAAATACTAAATTAATTGATGAGGTTTCCAGGAAAATTAATCAACTAGGTAATAAAACGGTGCAAGAAATAGATTCAAACGCAGAAAAGATTAAAAAACAATTAGAAAAAACTCTAAAGCCTTTAATAAAGGAAATTAATGAAATTAAAAAGAAGCAAGAAGATTTTATTAGTTCTTTAGATTCTACTATTTCAATCTTAGATAAAGTGTCTAATAATATTCAAAAATTAAAAGATATTAACGACAAAAATCAAGGAGGTTCTTAAAAAATGTCTCCAGAACCACCCCTGGATAAAGGACTTAAGCCACCTGGCAAAAGACTTTCGCAAGACAAAGTAGTTGATAAAGATTTTTCACATGAAGGAAAAGTAATAATAAAATCAGATGCTTATATTACAATGATCTCTCATGTTTTACGCTTCGGTAACGAGGGTCTTGAGAAAAGCGTAGAAGCTCTAGGTGTTTGTATCGGGAAAAAAGCAGAAAAAGGAAAAGATCTAATTTGTTTTGACGTTGTTCCAGTAAATCATGGATCAGATGTGGATGTCGAATTTAATGAGCTAGATTACAAAAAATTTGCTTCTATTAATGAAGAGGCTGATAAAAAGAATATGTCAATAATTGGTTGGTATCACAGCCATCCCTTATTAGGATTAATTTTTACAAATATAGATATTAAAAACCATTTATTTTGGCAAAAGGAAGGAACACCCGATGCCTTTGCAGTTGTATTTGACCATTCACTAATGGGAAAAAACTATTCATTAGGGTTTAAATCCTTCAGATTAGATAATTATAAATTAGGTGAAAAAAGTGATTATCATGAAATTGTTGTTGAAATCGAGCCTCCAGAATCCTTAGATTTTTTCAAAATTATTAAAAATCTAGTTGAAGAATCCCAAAAAAAAAGTCCCATTATAATAAAAGAATATGATGAAATTGGAGACCTTCAAGAAATTCCTAAACCTACTAAAGGAGAGATAGTTGAAATAAAAGAGGAATCTCCCTTAAAGCCTACTATAGATGGTTTTGTGAAGGGAACCCAAGAACTTAAAGACAATTTTTTACCAATATTTCAAGACAAAATAAATAAATGGACGCATGATATTACAGTTGGTACTTCTAAGAGTTCAGCTTTTATATCTAATACTATTTCTACTATGCAGAATTCAATAGATTTAGGTATTAAAAAAGTAGAAGAATGGTTTGGAAAGACTTTATCAACTCAAATGGAAGAATTTAAATTGGAAATCAAAAACCAAGTACAAGAAAGATTAGATTCTGAAATTGAACTTACAAAAGAAATTAATGATAACATTGATCTTATCGTTGAAGACATTGTCAAGATTATCAATGAAAATATTAGTCAAAAAATTAATGAAATTGGAGAAAAAATAAAACAAAATTCAAAAATTTTTGAGGATTTGGAAAAAATTCAAGAAAAAATCACTCAAGATGTAAATAAACAAACTGAAATTGTTAATAATACAAATGAAAATACGGAAAAAACAATATCGGGAATTAATCAGAATGTTAATACAATATCAACCAAATTCAACGAGATCTTAAATAAGGAAATTAATAATATCTCAGATGGATTATCTGTAATTAAAGAACAAACTGAAAAATTAGCCTCTCAATTAGAAACATTACAAAAATCTATTAAGAAAGTAAAAAAAATATAAATCCTTTTTTAATTCGATAGGTCTAGAATTTGAGTTTTGATAAACGAGATATTTTTAGTGTATATTTTGGAATATTCGTTTGCAGTCTCTTTAATTGATTTTTCTTGGCAATATTCGCAAGCATTCGACCAATTCTATCCACTTTAATATCTACACCAAAATACTCTCGTAAAACGGAATTGATTTTATAAGAGCTTAATATAACTACATCTGAAAAGTTCTTTTGACACAAGAGTTCTATCGCTTTTCTGACATATTCTTGAAGTTTTAAATTATCTTCGCTCATAAAAAATTTTTCCCTATACTCTAAAATCAAATTTTCATATATATATTTTTTACTATTAATTTTGTTTGAATTCTTTTAATTTTCCAAACAAATCTCGAATCGATTGAACAGCTTTTGAGTTAGGGTTAAAATCTATAGATGCACACCCATGTAAATCCGCCTTCCCGATTTCTGGGTCGAATGGTATAACATGAAATGAATTTAATCCAATTTCTTTCAATTTTTTTGTAATTATCTCTAATTCTGCTTTGTCTTTAATTTTATTCAATACAATTAAATTGTTTTTAACACCTAGACCTTCTGAAAGCTTTAAAATATGTTGAGATAATTCTAAGGATTTTATGGAAGGTTCGGTAACAATAAGCATCACATTTATTCCTTTTCCAGTACCTCGTCCTAGATGTTCTAATCCAGCTTCAAAATCCACGATTATTACCTCATCTCTTTGTATAAAAAGGTTATAAAGAAGAGTTCTAATTAGAACATTTTCTGGGCAAAGACATCCCGTGGCCGGTTCCTCAATTGAACCAACAACAAGCAATTGAACTCCATCAGGACCATAGATTTTATATTTATCAGGAATATCGGAGACTTTAGGGTTTATATTATATATTCCCCCACTTGCTGTACCAGGTCTTTGTCCCGTTCTTTGCTCTATAAGATCAAGCATTTCTTTTATTGGGACTATTTTTTGTCGAATATATTCATCAATTCCTAAAGCATAACTCAAATTCATAGATGAATCATTATCAATAGCTAGAACCTTATAACCATCTTGAGCAAATAATCTAGCTAATGTTCCCGCAATTAATGTTTTGCCTGTTCCTCCCTTACCAGCCACTGCCAATTTCATTAGTTAAATATAAAAGGTTATTAAATTTTTTAGTTATAAAATATTTTAATTAAACCAGAAATTAAATATTATATAATTAAATTTAGATTGTATTATCAATATATGTGAATTTATTTAGTTAAGGGTTAAAATAACAACAAATTTAATATAAAAATGAAAAACATTTATTATAATCTTAAAAGAGTCATTTTCAATAAAGAGATTTATGTAAAAGGCACAGAACCTCCAAAATCTTATTTTGGAAAAAAATTTTGGGGGTTATTTGGAATTTTTTTGTTTTTTTCTTTTATGATTTTTTTTAATATCAATGATCCTGATAATATTTTTTTCAAAATTGTGATGTTTGGAAATCCTTTTATTTTTGGAAATGCATTAATATTTTTTTATCTTTCACTCTCTTTATTATTTAGCGTGGATAAAATAAGACAATTTATATTTGAAAAAAATACTGCTATTAAGCAAATAGTAATTTTTTCTGGACTTATTACGGGATGGTTTTTTCTATTTTTCTTAGTAGATACTCTATTTCAATTTAATTACATGAGCTTTCTTTTAATATTAGCTATGATCTGGCTAATTTTACAAAGTTCAAGATTTTATACGTATTCAAGAAAATTTTCTACTAAAATTGAGGCAAAAGTAGTGTCAAAATATTCAATTTTTAGGAATTTTATAATCTTTTTAATTCCTTTTCTAATTTTAGGAATTTTAGTAATTATTTCTTGGTTTTTTAGAGCTTTTATTGTTTTTCTCACTCTAGATCTGTTGGGAACTATAAATCCAATAGGATCAACTGAAGTTTATCTAATTTATATGAAAAGAATAATGCCGTTAATATATATTTCACTGATTACAACTATTGTGTTCATAATCATTGAATTCATTCTTACTAGGAAGCGAGCAGAAACCAGAAGAGCGGGATTATTTGACAATTTTACATTTGCAATAATAGTTTTTTTCATATTTTTTTATCAAATTTACCAAGTGACATTATATACTATTCTTTTACCAGAAACATCAAATGCATTAAAAGAAGCTTTTGGTGGAGCCTCAAATATTATTGGGTATCTATTTATTTTTGAATTTTTGATTTCAATGATATTTTTAATAAGAATTATACGAAAAATTGGAGGTACTCTGGGATGGCGAATTTTATTTTTTAAAAAAGATGGTTTAATAATGTTTTTTCTAGCTTGTGTTTTTGGACAAACCATATCACGATTCGCCGTAGCTACTAGCGCTCCAAATCAAGAAATTGGTGGGTTTTCAGAATTATTAATGCATGATCGATTTTTAATTTCAATTATTATGATAATCTTCTTAGGATTAACTATTTTGGTTTATTACTTAAAACCTCATGAAACTTCAATGTTTATGCGAATTCAGAAAGAGATTGTAAAAGAAGAAGAAAAAAGTATGGAAACAATTTTAAAAATTTTGAGAAATGAATTTATTCGGAGGGGTGAAGCCTTTCCAATTGATTTAATTGAAAAAGAATTAATAAAGGCATCGCAATTATCTAAGGGAATTGTTTATTCAATTATTCGTAAAATTGATGACAAGACAGTGGATTTTAGAGTATTAACACGACAAGAAAAGGAAGGTACTGAAAGAAAATATGCTGAATTCACTTCAATTACCGAAAAATTTCAAAAGAAAGGAGAAGCTGCTAAAAAAGCAAGGCATTATCTATCAGAACAACTAGTAGAAACCCTTCAAAAACAACCTGGTGATGCAATGCAACTTCAAAAAAAAATTGATAAAGAGAAAGCTTCAGATAAATTCATTCAATCTCTCACAACTGATTTTACTAAAAAAGTTATATCTGAACAAGAACATACTGAATCCATAAAGGGTAGAACTGTCTCATTTATACAAGAACGTAATGAATTTATTGAGGATAGAATTATAAACCTAATAAAAAAAGAATATATTTATCGGATTGAAAATCCTGAACAATATCCAGAATATAAACTCTTAATTTCTGATATTGCGCCAATAATTGAACTTGAAACAAAAGTTAGTTCCGGTATTTTATATCCTCTATTGGAAGAGTTAGCTAAATCCAATCTTGAATTAAATCTTTTAGACAATAAAGAAAATCCTGCTGATAAAATTATCACTTTTGTACCTTATTGGGATTTCGATATTGATTATCATTTAGTTAATTACCATCCTAAAGAATACTCAAAAATCATAATTCTCTACTATAAAAAATTAATTTCTTGCCTAGAACAACAAAAGCATTTAGATGCATTAAAATCAATTTCAAAAAATTTTAAAAAAGAAAATGATTTACAAGAATCTCTAAATTCTTTATACAATAAATTAATTAAATATTATCCAGAATATGAAAAAGAATTAAAGAGAGTTCCTGATGATAAGAAATTAATTAAACAACTTGAAAAATATGCTATTGTGATAGAAAAAATACGAAGAGAAGCTGAGAATTCACTAACCTAAAATTTACTCACTCAAAAATTATCTCTTATTTTCCTTATATTATTGATATATTTCAATTTTAATAAAAAAAAATTATAAAGTCAATTAAAGTTAGCAATTCATTCATATTACGTAGATATTATTCTATTTGATAATTTTCTGTATTATTTAGGAATACATCTAGATATTTTCTAAAGAAAATCAGATTTAATATCAACTCCTTTCATCTATGGGTTAAAAAATGCCTTATATTAAATCAATGATATGTCAAGGTTTTAAGAGTTTTCGAAATAAAACTATAATATACTTTGACAAGGGATTTTCTGCAGTTGTAGGGGCTAATGGATCAGGAAAATCTAATGTTTTAGATGCTTTCGTTTTTGCTCTTGGAGAGTTATCAGGAAATAAGCTGAGAGTAAAAAATGTGAGAGATTTAATTTGCAATGGGGGTTCTGTCGAGAAAGATCCATCTAATTTTGCGCAAGTTGATATTATTTTCGATAATTCTGATGGAAAAATTCCTATTGATAGTAAAGCTGTAATTATTTCAAGAAAAATTGATAACAAAGGCAACGGGAATTATTATATTAATAGAAGACGAACAACCAGAAGGGATTTACAGGATTTAATGGATTTATGTAATCTTATTCCAAATTCTACAAATCTGATATTACAGGGAGAGTTATTTCGAATAATAAATATGACGAATTTGGAAAGGCGTATTTTAATTGATGAAATTTCTGGAATTGCATCTTATAATGAAAAAAAGGAAAGCGCAGAAAAACAGCTGGAAAAAGTTGAAGAAAACATATCTCGTATTACCATTCTTTTAAACGAAGTTTCTATTCAATTGACCAATCTTGAGACTGAAAAAAATGATGCACTAGAATATCAACGTTTAGATAATGAACAAAAAAATACGGAAAAAGCCTTATTGATTGCAAAAATTAATTCCATTCGCACTGATATAAGGAAAGTTGAAGAGAAAAAATTAGTAATTAATCAAGAAATTAATGAAATAGAAAAAAATGTCATAAATAATAGAAATCTCTTAAGTGAAATAAATGCAAGTCTCGAAATTATTAATAAAAAGATAAAGAATCTAGAATCTGATGAATTGTTAGAATTAACAAAAAAAATTAATGATTTAAAAACAGAAAAAGTGAAATATGAAACTTCAAAAGAACATTTAAATAAAGAAATAGACAAGTTATCTCAAGAAATAATCGAATCTGTAAATAAAAAAGGAAATATTCAAAAAGAAAAGCAGAATTTAAAAGAAGAATTAATTCAATTCGAGAAAGAAAAAGATATACATCATAGTAGTTTAACGATTAAAATTCAAGAATTGGATGTTTTGAAAGAAGAATTAGAAAAAATCGATTCCACCTATATAGAAATCCAACAGCAATTATCAATTTTAAGAGAAAAAATTTCAAAAGACCAAGAAACAAAAAATCAACTTTATTCAGAAATGAAAGTTCTGGAAAATAAGCAGCAAAATTTCGAAAATATTAAACTCAATACACAGGAGAAAATAACCAAATTAAAAAGAGAACTCCAGAATTTTAAAGAAAACCTAATACAATTAAATGAAAAAAGAAAAGAGCATGAAAAAACAGGAACTATTACCCATAATATTAAAAATTTAGAAAGTGAAAAAATCAAAATACTTAACGAGATCAAAAGATTACAAGAAATTATCGAAGACAGACATATTCAACTCATTTCTCTCAAATCTAAAATAAAAACAATTAAAAATTTTAGTCAAAATCGAGCAGTAGAGGCAATTCTAAAAATTAAGGATACAAGTATAATAAATGGCGAGATTTTTGGGACCATATCACAGTTGGGAAAAATTGATTCGAAATATAATATTGCTCTTGAAGTAGCTGGTGGTGCAAAATTAAATTATATTATAGTAGATTCTCAAAAAACTGCTAAAGAATGTATTCAATATTTGAAAGAAAAGAAAATCGGACATGCTTCATTTATTCCATTAGATAAAATTAAGGTGAATTACCCGAATTTTATAATTAATAATAATGAAAATGTAATCAGTAGAGCTGTTGATTTAATCCAATTTAACTCTCAATTTGTAAAAGCGTTTGAGTTTGTTTTTGGTAAAACAATAATCGTTAAAGATTTGGAAACAGCAATAAAATTGCCAATAAGTGCAAGAAAAGTTACATTAAAAGGAGATATAGTGGAAAGCTCTAATCTAATGCATGGAGGTTCGCATAAAAAAAGAATGGGATTCTCATTTAAATCTATTGAAGAATCTGAAATTCCATTACTTGAAGAGGACTTAAATAAACTAAGAAATAAAGAAAATATGTTACTTTCTGAACTTAAGCAGATTGACATAAAAATAACTGAATACTATGAAACTAGAATTCAAGGAAATAATTCTCTAAACGAAATAACCCAACAATTAAATCTTTTTGAAGAAAGAATAAATGAAAAAGAAAATGAGTTAAATTCCTTAGAGAGCGAGATTCAAAAAATTGATGATGAAAATAATCAAGTTAAAATAAGTTTTACGGAGAAAAAGAAGGTATTAGATGGAATTATTCATCAAATATCTGATTTAAAAGATCAAGAGAAAAAATTGCAAGAAGGGATTCAAAATAGTAAAAATATTAAAATAAAAAACGACATTCAAATTTTTGTGGAAGAAAAAGGCCACCTTACAAATATTATTTCAGAACTTGAATTAAAAATTACAAAAATCAAAACAAAATTAGAGGATTTCATTGAAAATCACATTAAAGAAATTGAGCAAACAATTTCTAAAAAAGAAGAAACAATCAAAATTAATTTATCTGAAATTGAATCCATTGATGGGTTTCTTAAATCAATAAATTCAGAAATACAAACAATTAATGAGAAAATATTGGAAGAAAATCAGATTCTTGGGCAATGTATCGATGAAAAAAATCAATTATTAAAAAAAATTACAGATCTGAGGATAAAAATTGAAGAGATGAAATCATCAATTCATCCTAAGTCACTTCAAGTTAATACATTAGAGAATAAAATGGGAAATCTAATTGAACAATTGAATGAATTTAAAACCGAATTCGGAGAAAATTTCGAACATTTTTTTGAGAAGGAAGAAAATAACATCCCTCAAGAAATCAAACAAAAAATATCCCTTTCTCAGCAAAAATTAGATGAGATTATTAAAGATTGTATAGAGAAAAAAGCGTTACTTGAACCTGTTAACATGAGAGCTATAGAGAAATATGATAAAATTAAGAACCGATATGATGATTTAATTGAAAAACATGATCAAGTAGTAAATGAACGACAATCAATTCTTAATTTCATTGAGCAAATTGAAACAGAGAAAAAAGATGTTTTTATGAAAACTTTTTTTCAAATTAATGAAAATTTCGGTATAATTTTTTCAAAATTAAGTCCAAATGGAGAAGCTAAGCTAGAATTAGAAAATCATGATAATCCTTTTGAGGGCGGTCTAAGAATAATGGCAAGACCTGGGGGCAAAAAGTGGTGTCAGATTCGATCAATTTCAGGTGGAGAAAAGACTCTTACTATAATTGCCCTGATATTGGGAATCCAACAATACGTTCCTTCACCATATTATATCCTTGATGAGATTGATTCAAATTTAGATGAGATAAATACAATTCTTGTAGCAGAGATGATTAAAGAACTTTCTTCCAAATCACAATTTATTCTAATCACTCATAAAGAACCAACTATGGAAAGAAGCGACCAATTATTAGGAATTTCAACTACTGATGGAATTAGTCAAGTTGTCAATATTAATATAAGGGAGGCTTTAGCGCAACTTGCTGAGTAATCAAATTGAAGACGGATTCAATAATAATGATAATAATTTCGATTGTGAAGATTCAGCATTTATTGATAAAGCACAAATATATTTAAGCCAAATTTTAGAATATGATGAATTTAAAAGAACTATTGAATCCATTTTATTTCAAGCACGACGTCCTGTTAAAATTCGAGAATTTTTAAAAATTTTAAAAAAAACCTCAAAAGAAAGAATAATCAATGCAATCCATGATATCCAAAAAGAATACAAATTATTTGATACAGTGTTAAAAATTATAGAATATGCCGATCAACGATTTGAATTAATCGTAAAAAAAGAGATAATAAATGCAGTCGAAAAATTTACACTCGGCGACTTATTCAATCAATTTGAGATTAAAATATTAGCATATGTGATTTTTAAGCACCCCAATGTGAGTAAGAGAGAAATTGCTTCAAAATTTGGAAGTTCAGCATATAATTATATAAAAACCTTAAAAAAGAAAGGATTTATTGAAGAAAACAATAAAAAGGTTTTTCTAACTACTCATTTTTTTGATTATTTTCAATTAAAGGATAACTCACAAATTAATCTTAAAAAATTTCTGTAATATTTTTTTTGGAAACGGTAATCCGTTACCCTCTCTTTATTTAGATTTTCCATCTTGGGACTGTAAAAATAATACCGCAAATTGTAATAAGAAAATAGCAGGTAAATATGTGCCGATAATCCAAATGGTATCCAAGGGAATAGGAAATTTAAACATGTTAATCGCAAGTATAGCGTCAGAAATAACAAATAAAGTTGCACCAATACAAAGAATAATTCTGAATTTTAACGACCTGTCTGTATATCCAAGACCATAAAAAGTGATTAAAGCCATTATTGTTATAACGACGATATAAGGTATAACTACCAATGTTAGAATATTATCTGCTGAATAAATTAATG
>Ga0209986_10003876_pt1 | contig 12891 bp, 20 predicted proteins | sample BlataG_FD_183168 | JGI IMG/M metagenome (GOLD analysis project Ga0209986, IMG submission 183168) | Deep subsurface microbial communities from Black Sea to uncover new lineages of life (NeLLi) - Black_00105 metaG (SPAdes) (version 2) | ecosystem: Environmental > Aquatic > Marine > Oceanic >...
CTGTGTATACCCCAACGGAAGTCTCAACTACATTAGCGCTGTCTGACACATCTGATTGGAATGTAGACCCAGGAAAGTTTCTAGGTCTTACTTGGAAGTTAACTTCTGGTTCTGCTGCTTCTGACTCGGTGAAGTTTAGATCTGGAATAATACGCCTGCTAAGCATAAATTGATCGCCATCACCAAGATCAAAGTCAGAAGACTGAATATACGACTCCATTGCCACTCCATCTTCATCTACCCCATATTCTTGGAAGAAAATATTACCGTCAGCAACGTTCTGCCCTGTTGTCACTGCTTGTGGAAAGTCTCTCAGTGGGCTATCTAACCACGCTGTGCGTTCCATCGTACCATAGTACCAAATCTCTTCTAGGTGGTTATACACAACATAACGATCATTCCAGTTAGATGTTTCACTTGGGTAGAACCACCAGATCTCGTTATACCCTTCATTAGTGCCACACACGATCTGATCTGACTGGTTGTAGTTTATATCTGTAAATACGTATTCTCGAACACTACAAGGCAACGTCTGGATCGCACCTGTGTAGGCATAGAACTTGTCGTGCCCCATCCAGTACACTTGATTATTAACCGCTACACAACCACGAGGTGACAGCATAGATATATTATCCGCTAACTCCTGCAAGCCAAACACATCGGTAGTACCTAAGAACTGTAATGAATACAGCTGACCTTCAGTCCAGACCAGTATCTCCTGTCGAGTAGCCAGTGCCCGTACGATCCGCGATCCTCGTGAAACCCTTATAAATCCAGCACTATTAGTAACCGCCGGAGTAAAGTTCTTTGGTTCATCTTGGTTAGACCAACGTATAAGCAGTAAGTCAGGATCTCCTCCACCAAATGGAGTACAGCCAAAAGCCAATAAGTGCTTATCGTTCTGAGAAACTAGTGTCTGCATAGCTATCAAAGGCACATCGGTAGCACCGCTAAGAGAAGACAATAAAACCGCACGAGTACCTAATGACACACCCGCATCAGGGTTAGTGCCTCGTTCCCAATAGTAAATAGGGCCGTTACGTATGGTAGCAACAATGTCATTATCAAAGTTATCTAACCACCAATCACGTTGTGGCAAATCAACGGGTACTGTAGAACCAAGACCCCAAAAGCCTCTAGCGTAAGTGCCTGTACCCCAACCATAGCCTTCTACCAATAGTTTATTACCTGGGCTAATTTCAAAAACAGCTGTAATTGCTGTACCCCCACCAGCGGCAACGGTAGAAGTAGCTGCGGTATCTACGGTAATAACAAACGTATTTACATCAATAACGTCAATTACGTGATCTTTGTTTAAGTCATCTGCGGGTACACCACCAACAGCTGCGGAGCCAGTAATAGATACAGTATCTCCTGTGTTTCCTCCGTGTGCTGTAATAGTTACCGTTACTGTAGTAGATGTATTAGTAGTAGCAAAACAATTGTCAGTAGCTGTTGTGCCGTACGTAGCTCGTGCAGGGGTAATGTTATAAATAATTCCACCTACCTCAATGTACAATTTTGAGTTAGTGCCCAGAACTAAAAAGTTATCAAGAAATGAAGTGACGTAGTTCATCATCTGACGGCACACACCGTTAAACTGTTGAGTTGTTTGTTTAACCCACCCACCTATCTTTTGTGGTAGCCCTGAAAAGAAACGCACTTTATCTGCATCATACCAACCACCCTCGTTAGAGTAATTAGTTACGTTGCGATTTAATCCTGGTCTAAATTGTAATTTTATAAACGCCATATTTACACCAATTCAAAGTGAGGCCCATCAATAAACGGTCTTTTGTTTTGTAATCTACGCATATCAATATAGTTAGTCATAGCTTGTTGCATGGTGCCTTGCCATTCGCATATATTACTTGTAGTCCAAGCACCACCCCACCGAACCGCAACATCTAGTTCAATAGCAGCTTGTCTCATAGCGTCAGCTATATCGTCATACAAACTTATCTCCCAAGATACTCTTGGACCTATGTAAGCAACAAGATCAACAGCTTTACCCTCTAGATGCTTACTTTTCATAGTTTTGCTAGCACCTCGATCAACTAACTCTTGTTGTCTTTCTATCGTTCTAAGCCCTTCAATTACCCCAAAATCAACTTTTGTGTATTTTATAGCTGTTGTAACCACTTCTATTAGTTTGTCATCAACACCTTCTAACCGATCTATACTTCTTAAAGATAATTTAAATGCCATAGTTATTTATCTTTTTTTGTTTAACATATCAAAAATAATTTTTACTTTATCTTCTAGTACTTTAACTCTAATAGTTATTTCCGCGCGAAAAGCTATAGCTATAGCAGCAACAGCAATAAAACCTGATATAACAGGCCAAAAATCCATAAAACTGGTCATCTTCCTTGTCCTCGATATTTTTTAAAACTCCGTTTATCGCATTTACTGCGAGGTCTAGAATTAACCGAACTCCCTATGGATGTTTTCTTTTTTATCTTGGTTCTAATAGGTGCGTCTAGTTTAAGTCGTGCCATTATTTCGCCACCTGTTTGTATTTTTCAAAGCTACGAAGCCCACCAAGTCCTAGCATACCCATTAACACAGTCATTAATTGGCCCATGTCGAAATTAGGTAGAGGAGGTACCTCCATACCATAGGCAGCGAGACCAAAAATAGCCAGAGGCTGGAGCACAAAATGATAAGCAAAGGCAGCGCCGCACACCCAACCCACAAATGGTCTCCAACCACCCTTCCAAACCGAGCTACTAGCTGCTTCAGCTTTGTTAACTTCAACTTGTGCAAGGGCAAGTTGCTGTGCATGCCTGTCTGCCATCGTAGAAATTTCATGTGCTAACGCTACTTTCTGATCTTTATCTTCAATAAACTTGTCTAAAAGCCCTGTAACAGGGCCAACGAGTGCGCTAAGTAGAGCCATAGTATCTCCTTATTTATCACACTTACATACATTAACAAACTTAGATACTACCCACACTGTTGCTTGTTTTATTTTAGTCCAAACCCAAATACAAGCATTCTTAATCTTACGCATATTATTCTCCTAAAGTCTTAGCTCCAGCTTGTGGTACTGATGTAGCCCACACTGAGGTTGATTGTCGAGGACTCCAAGGTTTTCCACAATTAGTGCAAGTACCTGTACTTTCCTCATGCGCACTAACAGGATCACCACAATGGGCGCATACTATTTCTATTTCATGTTTACAAACAGTTAGTTTTCCCACAATTTTTGCTTCGTATGTAGTTTTCATAGTTAAGATCCTGTTATTGTTACAAACCCATTTGCACCTACACTACCACTAGCTTCTCGGTTAGCGTTACCACCATTACCATTACCTGTACCGTTTTGTCCTCCAGGGCCACCATTACCTCCTTGATGAGCTGATTGACCAGCAGAACCATTAACACCGTTAGGAGACCCACCTGCACCCCCAGCACCAGGAGCACCAAATCCACCACCCCCGCCGCCAGTTGCAGATACAGTAGCAGAAGCAGCTACTACACTAGTTGTACCCCCAGCACCGCCATTATTACCACCCGCTTGGAACCCCGGATAAAAACCTCCAGCACCGCCAGCACCTATATTAACCGTAAGTTCTTCTCCTGGGGTAACGGTTATAGTTTGAGTCTCTATATACCCTCCAGAGCCACCACCCCCACCACCATGTAAATCTCCTGTGTGAAAAGCAGAACCACCGCCCCCACCAGCAGCGTATACACTTACAGTTACTTCAAACAAACCAGCAGGGACAGTTACTGTTTGTACGCCAATAGTTCCAGAAGAAAAGTTTAAAGGCTCAGGAAACACTGTACGCCATGTACCGTTGTCATTAACTTGTACTTTTTTTATGCTTCTCCAAGTCCCCGCATCATTAACAAATATTTGCTGGGCTTCTCTAAAAGTACCACTATCGTTAACTGATACAGACATACTAAACCTTAATATTTATAGTGAATGTCACCATCAGAACCACCTGAAGCATCGGACGTAGATAAGGTTCGAGTTCCTACAGCGTTACTACCCACAGTAAATGAATTAACTGTTGTTCCTGTTATAGTACCACCAGTAATTGCTACGCTGTCTGAAGCTTGAGTTGCTATAGTACCTAACCCTAATGAAGTTCTAGCAGTAGGGCCAGATTCTGAAACCCAGTTAGACCCGTCGCCTACGATAAAATTACCATCAGATCTAGCAAGTGCAGCTATAGCGTCTAGATAAATACTATGACTTTGGACATCTGTGCCAACAGCAAGACCTAAATTTGACCTCGCTGTAGTAGTATCAGTAGCTCCTGTACCCCCACTAGCAACAGGTAATGCTGAAGCTAAAGTTAAAGAAGATAAGTGTGTTACTGCATCAACTACGTCTGTACCGTTATTAAATAACAACATAGTCCTACCTGCCGGAACTGCTATACCCGTCTGTCCTGAGACCTTTACAGTACAAGCATCGGCTAAACCATTGTTTACTACATACATTTTTTCAATGGCTGGAACAATTAAATTTCTCGCACCACCTGATGTACCCGTAAGGTTTAGTCTCATATTTCGAGCAGCTTGTGTAGCATTGCTGTCAGATAGCGTAAGAGTAACATCACCACTTGAGAACGAAACATCAGCGCTACCAGCAACAGCTTCTTCTAACGCAGTACCTAGGTTAGTATTAGTTACTACTCCCCAAGTATTAAGATTCTCTCCAGTAGTCATTAACTGGATTTTTAAAGCGCTATATGTACTAGCCATTTTATATACCTTTAGCTTTAATTAGGTTTGTCAATAGATTATATTATATACTTGATCTTATTATTTACTTTTATCTTTTTGCCATGCATTAGAGATTATAGAACGCCTAACTCCCGCAGTTACAGCTGTAACCCTATGTTTTAATGAAGTATCAAATATAATCAGTCTGTTTGGGACAGGTTGGATACGCTCTATTTGTTTATCTTTGTGTTCTAATTCTAAGTACCCACCTTCTGGTAACTCTGTGTGGCAATAGTAAATAAACCCTTTATATGCGTGTTCTGCCGTACCATTTAACATTCTTTCTTCTTCTTCTTCAACAGGAACCAACTCTTTAATATCATTATCATAGTGAAAAGACAATTCTGTAATATTTTGCGCGTCTAAATTATGTCCCCAATACTCCCAGCCACAAAGAATAGTTTTTATCCCTGCAACTTGAGTCCAAACTAAATCACATAAATGCTCAATTGGAGTATGTATAGGTGTATTTTTATATTTCCAAGTTATAGGAAGCCCATTCTTATGTTGCTCCCACCACTTATCGTTTATAAGCTCAGTTTTTAATGTGCTCGCTGGAAGAAAGTCATCAAAAATAATCATTATTTAAACCAAGGGCCAACTAACCAAGTAACAATACTACGACGTATGCCTTTTGTTACAGGCTCAACACCATGCAACATAAAACTAGGAAACGCAATTACGGTGCCTTTTCCTTGTTCTGGATACGTTTTATTATTACCTATTTGTAAATAAAATTTACCACCCTCAAAATCATCATTTAAAAACGCAAGCACTGTTAATTTCCTACACTCATGTATATTTGGAGCCATAAATGTATCCACATGGCTTACATAATGTCCTTCGGCGCTGTATCTTAAATACTCAGTTTGATTACTATTTGTTATATCAAACTTCCATGCTTTTTGATTCATATTTAACCCGATACCACTTAAAGTAGCACCGATACCAATTTCATGAGATATCTGCAACTTATCAACATTTCTAATATTTTTTTCTACTGTACCTCCAGAAAGTCCTTCTTTTGTAACACTTGAGCTGATTCCAATCTCTGCGGGTTGCAAAGCTATTTGTTCAAATTTCTGTATCATTTGCTCACAGGCAATATTAGCTATCGCGTTGGACACATACCAGTAAACTATTTCTTCGTTTGTATCTGTTTTTTGATGTGCTAATCCGGGTCTTTTATCGTACTTCCATTCTGCGTAAGGGCCATTTTGATCTACATAATGTAAAAATATTTGTGTTTGCCATCCGTCTTTAAGCACTTCTCGCCAATGGGGTGCGTCGTACCCTTTATATATAACCCCGTCTCCAATAGCTATATCAAGTTTGGTTTGGTTTTTTACTCTGAATATTTTTTCATCTTGTCCTTTAATTCCTAAATCTGTATCTTCGCCTGGATCAGCAATCCATAAGGGCCACACTTCACCGTCGTGACCTAGTGTAATTGTCGCGCTATATTCACAAGATTCTCTATCTGTGTGGCAGGATAATTCTTCCCCCTCCAAATAAAACCGAGCATACGCATAAGTTGGAAACAATTTTTTACCTGTTTCTTGTTCCATCCTAGGTAAACACTCTTCGAGTACTTGATCAAGTACGGAGTGGTCGTAAACAGAAAAACTATTTGGGCACTGTTCATCTTTTATTGCTGCGTTGTTTTCGGTTGATTCTTTTAAAAACTCAGTTAATTGTGCACAAGTATCTTTAGATATCGCTTCCGTAATAGGTTTAAAATTATCCATAAAGTATGTCTAGAATCTCCTCAATAGGTTGCATAAAAGCAAGTTGTACTGCGGTACGTGTAATTGTTTTATTGTAATCAACAAGTTCTTTAGCTCTAAATTTACTAGTTTTCATATTTAATTCAAAAGATTTATCCGGCAATACTGAATGTGGTTTTGCGGTGTTTAGTATCCAAACGTCTCCAGGTTTTACTGTAAATCGATATTTAACTTCTAGATTATCAGCCCTGACGTTGTAGTAAGTATTCCCATTATCAATAGTAAGTCTATTATCTCTAATATACTCATCGCCATCCCAAAAACTAGTAACTTCCTGATTTGGATTAAAGTAAAAATTAATTATTGTTTTTTCGTTTGTATGGACATGTGGCGTTAACAACATAATTTTTGTCAGCGCAGACTTGTACAGGTATGGTTTTAGTTTTGGGAATAAGTTAATAAATTGATTTACTTCATCAAGCCGCCACCTAACAATACTCGGAGACTTAGATATTCTTAATTTACCGTAAGATTCAATTTGCGGTCTATCGTCGATATCCTTTATTTCAGGGCATTTAACATCAAGTTTTTTTGCGTAAATAACATCTGAATTAATCAGTGATTTTAATTCCATAACAATCAGTATCCGCGTTAAAAGTTTGACTAGTTGAAACTACTTTTATTTGGGAAGGATTTGTAATAGTTTTATCTCCTACTACTAATGTCCCAGAACAAAAAAACAATTTTGTACCTTGTGGTAGATTTTCAGTTTCCCCCGCAGCAAGATACCATTTTTCACACGCAGGTAGATAGTTATTATTTGCCTCTTTAGCAACGCACCACCAAATAGGATTATTTACTGGAGTTTGAGTGCATACTCCATCGGCATCTAGCGCCATATCTGCTGGAGTTACCCAAACACCAGTGTGGTAATCTGGAAGTGTACACCCATCTGCAAAAGTGTTATTAATCATACTACCCTGCACAAGAAGGTTATACCACTCTCTATTTTCAGGATAGTCATATGTATGCGTTGTTACACCCTCATAGGTATTTCGCATAATAACCCACCCAAATGCTCTATACGGTTTTTGTTCAAAAGCCATTTTTATACCTCCTCAGAAGGAGCATCTACTGGATCGAACGGCGCTACGTGCCCAGAAGTATCTTCTACTAAATCACTACTGTTGTAAGAATAAACAGTATCTGAAACTAAACCTCGATACATATTTAGTCTAGCAGTGTCCGCGTCTAAATCTTCGTTAAGTTTATGTTGGTTAGCAACGTAGACTCCGGCTTTTGCTAATGCTGTCTGCACTTGTTCTTGTGTAGTTGCCTCTGGAAACATTGTATGAGGTTGATACGCTAACTCGTAATACGTATCAGGATCTGCGCTTGATGTTTCATCTGAAGCATATTTTACAAGAAGTGATTTAGACTCTTCATCCCAGCCTACAATCTTCATTTTTAAAGTGTTCATAATTTCCTCTTTTTAAGATACGCCACCTTGGCGTGTACCTGTAGTTTGCCAAGTAATTAAAGGATTTCCAACTGCATACTTTCCTGCGCCAGCAGCAATACCACCACTACCTTGACCATGAGCAACACCACCATTAGAACCACCCGCCCCTCGACCCCCACCAGAGCCACCGGAGCCAGAGGTTCTTGTCCCACTACCTTTTGGTGTTTGATTAAACCCAGATTGACCCGGGCCACCACCACCGCCACCAGTAGAACTTCCAGCACCACCGTTAGGAGACCCACCAGAGCCGCCAGGGTATCCTGCACCACCACCACCACCGCCACCAACTAGGGGATAGGTATTATAACCTGGGTTTTTTGGGCTAATTATTTGTGAATATTGACTACCACCACCACCGCCACCACCGCCACCACCGCCAGCAAAAGTACCGTTATTAGTAATCGTAGTTGGTCTATTTACATACAAAGCGTTTCCACCACCACCGCCACTACCGCCCTGGCCAGGGCCATTTCTACCAGCACCGCCATTACCACCACGACCTTGAACTACTCCGTTGTTAATTATGGTTACTGTATCTCCAGGATTAAAACCACTAGGAACTAACATTGCGTAAGTACCAGTAGATGAAGATCCTACTAATACCCCTGGATTAATTGTAAGCGTAACGTCAGTTGTCCCTGCGGAATACAATGGACTAGGAGAAGCGTTAGTAAATACATCATAATTTTGCGTGCTACTAGCAATTGTAAGCGCTAACGCAGTACGATTTGCAGCGTTATAAAAATCCCCAATAGCAATAGCACCTGACTCAGGTACATTAGAATTTCCAGCTGCGTCAGGGACTAAACCACCACCCCTATAATACTCGCTCATAGAGTTAGGTTGTGAGTCACTAAACTCAGTAGCAATTTCAGATATGGCTAACTGGCCTGAAGCGGGTAATGCCATTATTTGTCTCCTTTAAGCCTCGCAACTTCATCGGAAAGTTCTTTAACAGCTTCAATTAGTACCGCTACGAGTCTTTCGTATTTGACGGCTTTGTATCCTCCAGAGTTCTCAGCAACAATTTCTGGAAATACTTTTTCTACTTCTTGCGCAATAACACCAATATCTTGTTTACGTACAAATGTACCGTCTTCACCACCCTTAGACTCAATGTAAGCTTCTGTCCAATCGTATCGAACCCCGTTGAGTTGTTTTACTATATCAACCGCATTATCGATGTTAGTTATGTTTTCTTTTAGTCTTTGGTCTGATGAGTAAAAAGCAGTTACATCGTTGGTTGCTCGTATCTCACCAGTTGTACCTGATGCTGCTGTACCCACGCCAAAAGAATCAAACTGTACATCACTTGTTGTAGTAAGTGCTTGGTTAATCGCTGTTAAGTTAGTATTGAACGCCTGTACATCAGAGCCAATAGCAACACCCAATGCTGTTCTTGCATCGGAAGCGGTACTTGATCCGGTACCCCCATCAGCAACAGCAAGATCTGTAGCCAGCGTCAACGAAGCTAAATGAGTCATAGCATTAACAACGTCTGCACTATTGTTATACAAAAACATTGTTTTGCCAGCGGGTACTGCTACACCTGTCTGACCAGATACTTTAACGGTACAAGCGTCGGCTAAACCATTATTAATTATGTATAGTTTTTCTATGGCAGGTACGTTTAACACTCTAGCACCACCAGATGTACCTGTTAGATTTAGTCGTAGATTACGTGCTGGTTGTGTAGCGTTGTCGTCTGTTAAGCTGAGCGTTACATCGCCACTGGAAAAAGACACATCTGCTGAACCCACTATGGATTCTTCAAGCGCGGTGCCTAAGTTTACGTTAGTTACATTACCCCAAGCTCCGGCGTTGTCACCAGTTCCCATCAGCTGTAACTTAAGATTTGATGAATATGTTGATGCCATTTTTTACTCCTAGGCCGCTATGGGCAACCAATTAGGTGTTTGATTATCGTCTATTTCACCCCACACAAGTGGAGTTATTGTGGAAACTGTTGCTGAAAGTCCTGTGATTGTAACAGAACTGTCTATACGTACTGTAGTTGTTCCTAGCACATTTGATGCCGAAACGCCTGTTAGGGTTACAAAGTTAGTAGTCCTAGTGTCTAATGTACCCGTGCTAGCGGTGGCTTGTAAACCTGCTGGAGATCCTTTAGCCCCTGCCGCAGCTGTAACACTACCAACTGAAGAAACCGCTGAAACTCCATTAACTGGGTGATCTGCACCCGCCTCGACTTCTACTCCGGTGCTTAAAGACGCTGTAAGTGGTGTTCCAGTTAGCGTTACATTAGCAAGACCTGTCTGAGTAGCTGTTCCTAACCCAGTAGTGCCTTGCAACCCTGTTAAAGAAACATCAACAAATAGGAAACCGCCCCAACCTTGATCAGAGCCATTCCAAGTATTGTAGCCCCATGTAGTAGGTAGTAATACCGCGTCCTCTCCAAGAGCAGATGTAGCTCCTAACCCAGTAACCGTAACAGACTTAGGTATGCTAGCTGTTGCCGTGCCTAAAGTAGCTGTTGCAGGTACCGCAGTTAAGGTAGTACTGCCTTTTGCTTGTACAGTTAAATCACCTGCTACTCCAAGACCTGAAACACCTGTAACTCCGTGATTTGAATCCGCATCAATTGCTACGTTCTCAGTTTGGATTGTTGCCGTTACACCAGTTAAGTTTACATCTATACTTTGCTGTATGTTGCCATTCCCAACGCTTGAAGTCGCGGCTACTCCGGTAACAGATACAGAGGCAACTAAAGTACCTCCCCATCCATTGTCGTTATTCCAAGTAGACTCGTTCCAAGCAATTACGGACATATTATTTAAGCAATTCTAATAATTGCGTTTGTCGCGTCATTAGTTGGGAAAATAACTGTAAAGTCTCCAGCTGTTGAAGTCTTATCACCACCAAAGTCCAGAACTGCTACTGCTGCATTTGGAACCGCACCAGAAATACCATTAGCTGATGGAGTGTTGTTGTAGATAAGAGCACCACGAGCGGTAATTGTTACATTAGAAAATGTAAGGTCACTAAAGTCTGTAAAGCCAGTACCAGCGGTTACACTAGTTTCTGTTTTAGCCACACCTGTATTAGTAAGGTTTGCACCACCAGCGGTGTAGTTAGTGCCTGTAACTTCGTTAGTAGCAGAGTATGCTGTAGTGTTTGCGTTGATTGTAGCTGAAGAGGAATAAAGCGCTAACTTAAATGTATCTCCAGTTGAGTCACGAAAATCGTGTACAGCCAACATAAGCTCAGCTTTGAAAGAAGTACACATTGCTTGTGAAATTGCCATAATTGGCTCCTTATGAATCTAAGATTGATATAAGTTCTGAATAACCCGCGTTGGTGAGCTTGTTAGCCAGAGTTACGTTGTGAGACTTTACAGCCTCGTTTAAATAAAAAATTAGAACTTGTTTGATTTGCGCTCTAAATGCTTCTGCTTGATCCCTAATTGCAGGGTGTGATTGTGACCCCACGGAAATAATTTTATCGAGGGCACGTTCTGCTATTTCTTCAGGTGTAAAGCCACGACCACTCGTAGTAGCAACTGTTATACCATCTCCACCTAGTAAAAAAGAAAGCGATTCGGTTTGCATATTATTTAACTGGGTACCTTACTTGTGGGGTTCTATACATATCTTGGCGGTTTTTAGCGTCACCAAGCATCTTAATTAATCCTAATGCCTCATCATACCGTTTTTGGTAATTAACAATCTCGTCTGGCTCTGCCTTCATAAACGTAGCAGCTTCCATCAAAGACCCATACAGAAGTACAGAATCAAAATCATCTCCTAAATAAGATGTCCCCGCGTCTACAATAGACTGTGGGTAATAAAAGTAATGTAACTCCATCGCATAGTTACTGTTTGGTGTAGGCCCAAGAATAAAAGAAGTGTCGTCAAAAATAGCATAATGCGTCGGAACACCTGTTGCTGTTGGGTCTGGAAACGATTCCCGAATAAAGTTAACGTCTTTATTTAAAAGAAACGTTTGACTGCTATCAGCAGCAATAACAGCTAGCGAAAATGTAGATAACCAATCTGATGGTATGCCTAAATACTTATTGCCTGTAGTCAGATTACCTGTCACGTTCTTACGTAAATCAGGCAGCTGAACGACATTAAAAACCCGTTGCTCAGCCTGGCGTATAAACGTATCAATCTGCTCTTTAGTTGTAAAAGAGGTTAATGTACCTAGGTTAGTAGGATCATCTACAGATGTGCTCGGAAACGTATTTTCAACGTAGCCTTGGATCGTTTTAAATAAAGTATTGTAGTCCATTTAACCCATCTTTTTGCTATGTCCAGTTCCTTTTGTAGCAGCGCCAGTACCACGAGTCTTTTGTGTCTGAGTATTTGCTACATTGTTTGGGTACCCGTCTACATTTGGTACAGGCACTGGTTGGGGCTGTTTAAATTTTCCTGTATCTTTCATATTAATTCCTTAACTAGTTGTTATCGTTACAGTTCCTACTTGTCCATCACCTTCTAAATCATCTTCAAGACCACTTAGTCCTAATGGATTATTTAGCCCTACTGGGTCATACCCCCATTGTATATCTCTTGACTGTTCATAGCTATTATCTGGCCTAGGATTACGTAACGCTTGCGGATCATCTACAGGATACATACCTAACTGATTCTGCGGTTGATCCGGTTCCCAACAAGTAGGACACACTAGAATGTTAACATTTTTGGTTTTTATGGTTAACTCTTTTAACTGCTTGAGTTTATATTGAAAACCGCAACGATCACATTCCGCTATCGCATTTTTGCCGGAAGCAAATTTATTAGCCATATTTAGCCTTAATAAAACATTTGCCGAGGCGCTAACCTTAGAGAAGCCTTCTCTCTATCCTCAGTTGAAGCAAAATTCCATTGTTCCTCATAAGCTAATTTCAACATCTCAATACGATCCATAGCTTCA
>Ga0209986_10003878_pt1 | contig 12886 bp, 12 predicted proteins | sample BlataG_FD_183168 | JGI IMG/M metagenome (GOLD analysis project Ga0209986, IMG submission 183168) | Deep subsurface microbial communities from Black Sea to uncover new lineages of life (NeLLi) - Black_00105 metaG (SPAdes) (version 2) | ecosystem: Environmental > Aquatic > Marine > Oceanic >...
CAGCCTGATGAATACTAACACACGCCCCCAGACCATAGACGGTATCGGTGGGAAAGGCAACTATCCCCCCCTGCTTGAGAATAGAAATGCCTTGCTGAACCTGCTTTTGGATGTCCACAGGAAGCTCTTCCGACATTGACTTGCTATTAAGGATGGTTCCCCCTTGACGACAGTATACCACATCAAATATTAGCCGAGAACCTCTTGTGCTGAGCGTTATGGCTTGTCTATCCTGCTTTGCTTAGGTAGGATGATGATGTGGGGCACCTTGGCTGAGGGGTGCTGGTCAATACGGACCGAGGCGCCAAAGACATCATGAATTGTCCTCTCGGTTAAGACCACTGAAGCAGAGCGGCTAGGATGGTAAGGACGAGAAACACTCGCTTGTTAGGCCTCAATGGTTGAATCTCCTTGTTTCAAAGTCAGCGGCATGCCACTGAGCATGAAATATACGCCGTCAGCACGTTCAGCCAAGACCTGGTTTACTTTCCCCAAGAAATCACGGTACAGACGCCCCAATCTGTTTCCCGGCACTAAACTCATACCTACCTCGTTGCTGACCAAGATGAAAGTGGCACTACTGCCATCAATACATTCTATAAGCTCCTCAATTTCAGCAGTGAGTCTCGTCTGCACAAGCTCGGCGTTAATCGGCTCAGGGTCATCACCACAGTGACCAATCACATTGGACACCAACAGGGTGAGGCAATCCACAATGACCACCTGGGCGTCACCGACCTCCTCCCGTATCCTCCTGCCTGCTCCGATAGGAACCTCAATAGTACGCCAGCTCGATGGGCGATTTCTTTTGTGCTCTTCGATTCTCTGCCTCATCTCATCATCCAGGGCTTCGGCTGTAGCCACAAAAAGCACCTTGTCACCAAGCTGCAGCGCCATCTTCACGGCGAAGCGACTCTTCCCGCTGCGAGCACCACCCAAAATGAGAATGCACTGTTTAGCCATATTCATCCCTCAAATCTCTCATTTCAATTCAAGTCGGCACCTTGGGATGTCGAGGAACCAGCGTTCATTCCGCTGCACTCTGACGCCGTATGTCACCTGAACTCGCTTCCGAAACAGTGGCCCATCCACCACCAAGGTATGGTATTCCCCATGCTCCCCACAGACATCTAATTCCTTTCCCTCCCCCAGCTTTTTCAGGTCAAAGAGTAAGCTACGGTCTACCCTCCGCCCCAGCCACTTCTCGTCAAAGATGTCTGCCTTAGCCGAAATTACCACCGCCTCAAAGCCTACCTCGATGAAGTCACTAAGGACCTGCTCCGGGACTATACCCCATAGAGGCAGTAGTGGGGTGATACCCAATTCCCCGCAGACCTTCTCTATCCAGTCCTTATGTTCCTGAAGGTAGATATCGCCGAAGACCATACCTTGCACGCCGTTGCGCTTCAGCATAGATACCGCCTTCTTAAATCTTTGTTCATAGAGTGACAGGTCAGGAGGTACCGTGTATTGAACCAGAGGGATTCCAATAGCCTGTGCTTGCCGGTAGATAAGGCGAGCCCTTGTTCCATGAAAGGAGACCCTTCTGAACTCGCGGGATATGAAATTGACCAAATAGGCGACCTCATAACCCTGTGCTAAAGCCTGGTAGCAGGCAAAGCAGCTATCCTTTCCTCCGCTCCATGATGCAATGACTTTCATAATACTTATTTCCTAACTCCTCTCCAGGTGAGATGTGTCATTCAGCAGGCAGAGCACCGAGCCCTTAGAATAGGTTTCCACTACCGTCAGGGAAGCAGGCTCGATACGGAATTGCCACCAGTGTTTCAAGCTTATCCCGAGAAGAATGCAAAGCAGCACCTTGAGTGAGCCGCCATGTGCCACTACCAGCAATGTCCGCTCCGCGGGCTGTTTTTGGACTTCGGCAACAAATCGCTTGATACGGACGCTCATCTGCCTCAAGCTTTCGCCGCCAGGAGCGCTCATATCCAGGTGCTGTCCACTCAAGAACTTAGTCGCTCCGTGATAGCGCTCCTTCATTTCCTCAAAGGTCATGTCGGCAAGCTGGCCAAAGTCAAGCTCTCGCAGGTCGGAGTATGGTATCACCTTCAACTTATGAGTGGCTGCGATTATCTCAGCAGTGTCAACGGCCCGCTTTAAATCACTGGAGTAGACCGTATTGAGATTCTCGGCAGCGAGCCGACCCCGCAATATCTCCACCTGCTTAACCCCTTCCTGGCTCAAGCCGATGTCAATATGCCCGTAATACCTACTACCTTCTCCTCTAGTTTTACCATGTCTAACTAAAAGTAACCTAGCCATTGCTGACCCCCAAAATTTGGCTATATCAGCACCACCATTTTGAAATTAGACAGAAAAAGATAAGGACAAATACCTGGTTCACCTCGTTGATGGTGCCATAGCTGTCTCCGGTGAGCCCGGCGAACTTCCGTTGTAAAAACAGCCCCAGTACCGCCGCTATCAGCCAGACCATGAATATCAGTGCCAAGCCAGCAAAGACCATAGGCAAGCCCTTGATTGCAAGCAATCCCAGAGTCGAAGCCAGCACTAATGAGGTTGCCAGGGCAAGCTTTCTCCAATTCGCCTGCTGCTTAAAGGTTTTGCCCAAGCCAGCAGGTTTGGCGTAGGGGAAGGCAAATATAGCGTAAACCATTGACCAACGGCTGAGCGCTGGCATGAGGATAAGTGCTACCATCCTATAAGCCTCAGGTATCCCGCCTAGGGAAACATAGACCAGCAACAGCAGGCAAAAAGCACCAACAACACCGAAGCCTCCCACCCGGCTATCGCTCATTATCTGCCATCTTTCCTGAGGTGTTCTCCGACCAAATAGCGCATCGCAGGTGTCAATAAAGCCGTCAATGTGTAGGGCTCCGGTGAGGAGGAGTAAGGCTATTATGATGACGGCGTTAACTATAGAAGGGGGCAGGATAAGGCTGAGCGACCAATCAATGCCGGCAAGAATCGCTCCCAGGAAAAGCCCGACCAAGGGGAAATATTCCAGCGAAGCGCCTATCTCCTCGGCATTGACTTCGCGTTGCCGTGGAATTGGGACCGTAGTCAAAAACTGCAATGCAGCCAGCAGCTTCAATCCAACTTCTCCGAGATGCCAGCGTCAGCAAAGGTAGCCATCTCGGCTAGGGTCTTTGCTGCTGCCTCAACTATAGAAATAGCTAGGGCAGCCCCAGTGCCCTCACCGAGCCGCATTTCCAGGTCAAGGAGTGGCTTGAGCCCGAGGTAATCGAGAATAGCCCTATGTCCTATCTCCGCTGACACATGAGCGGCAATAAGATAGTCTCTTACTTTGGAGCAAAGCCTGGTAGCGATGAGGGCTGCAGCCCCAGCTATAAAGCCATCGACGACCACAGGTATCCGTTGTGCCACAGCACCGAGGATAACGCCAACAATGCCACCGATTTCAAAGCCGCCCACTTTAGCCAGGACATCGATGGCGTCCTTAGAGTCGGGTCTATTCAGCGCCAGTGCTGTCTCAATTACCTTCACCTTTGATGCTAATTGTTCGTCGCCGATACCAGTCCCTCTACCGGTCACTTTAGCCACCGGCTCGCCGGTAATCACAGCACATATGGCGCTACTCGGAGTGGTATTGCCGATTCCCATATCGCCCACGCCGACTATGTCCAGCCCTTTAGCTACCTCCTCATTTATTACTTCAATGCCCGCCTCTATAGCCCGCAATGCCTGTTGTCTACTCATAGCTGGTTCCTTAGCCATGTTGCGCGTGCCAAAAGCAATCTTCTTGGAAACAAGCAAGGGGTGGGGCTCAAGGTCTGCTGCCACCCCCATGTCGACAACCACCACGCGGGCACCGATATGTCGGGCGAGTACATTAATGCCGGCACCACCTCTTAAGAAGTTATATACCATCTGGGCGGTGACTTCCTGTGGATAGGCACTCACCCCCTCAGCGGTAACACCATGGTCGCCAGCCATGGTCACGATAGCCTTCTGTTCGATGCGAGGCATCACCCTCCCCGTGATGCCAGCTATTTTAATCGAGAGCTCCTCCAGCCTTCCCAGGCTGCCGCGTGGCTTGGTCAGATGGTCCTGACGCAGGCGCGCTTTGCCCATGGCTTCCTCATCCAAGGGGCGTATCATTTTAATAATATTAGGCAAGCGCCCTGTCATTTCTACTCCCTGTATTAGCTATCGCCTCTAGCTCTCCCTCAGCCTTCATCGTCTGAATAGTGGCGATGAGCCTTTGACACTCGGGTATGGTGCGGGCGACAATGCGGACATACTCAGGCAAGCCAAAGGAAGTGCAATCGCGCACCAGTATACCATGTCTGAGTAAAGCATTGCGGAATACTTTACCATTACCTACTCTTACCAGGAAAAAGTTTGTCCTTGATGGTAGGGGTGGTAAACCAATACGGCGGAGTTCATTTATCAGGAATTCCCGTGACTTTTTAATCTCCTTCTTACACCACTCAAGATAGTTGTCATCGGTTACTGCAGCCACCCCTGCCTTTTGTGCCACGATATTGACATTCCACGGTGGACGGACCCGGCGCAGAGCACCGATAATCTCCTCATGGGCAACAGCATAGCCAAGGCGCAGCCCAGCCAGGCCATAGTCCTTGGTCATCGAGAACAAGATAATCATGTTATCCCGCTCAATCAGATCAAGTGAAGGCTGGGCGTTATCGACAAAAGTTATGTAGGCTTCGTCCAAAATAAGCAGGCTGTCCTTACAGGCATCTAAAACGGCTTCAATCTCTTGTCTGGAGAGGTATTGACCGGTGGGATTATTGGGATTGCAGATAAAAACCCCTCTGGGGTGACGTTGCCTGATAAGGTTAACCGTTTCTTCTATCCTCGGTGCAAAATTCTCCTCTTCCCTTGCCCACTGCTTGACCACCCCTGCCCCGACGATTTGGCAGGCGACTTGGTATTCGCCAAAGGTCGGCTCAAGAATCAAGACAGAATCTCCAGGTCTAAAGTAGGTCAAAGCGATAAGACGAATAAGCTCCACAGCACCGTTCCCAACCAGAATGTTATCCGGAGCCACCCCCAGTTTTTGTGAAAGACACTGCCTAAATTCGGTTGCTTCTGAATCAGGATACCGATTAACGGCAATAGTATCGAAAACTTCTTTTACTCCTGGCGGGGGCATAAAAGGGTTAGTGCAGACGCTGAAGTCAAGAACCGCCTCAGGGGTAAGCCCCATCGCCTTTAGCTCAGCCTGATTCAGTCCGCCATGGGGGCAGGCTTCTAGGTTGTCTACTTCAGGTCTAGGCCGCAAGGACAAAGCAAATCCCTCCTACTATGAAACATATAATCACCCATATTAGCACCGTTATTTGCATTAGCTGTAGTGAGGCATTAATAGTCTCTGGAATTAAAGGCGCGCCTGCCTTACCTAATTTATAGTGCCCCACCTTCCCCAGTTGCACATTGAGCGCGCCAGCGACTGCTGCCATAGTCCAGCCAGCGTTGGGGCTTTCGGTCTTAGAATGCTCACTGAATGCGACCTGCCATGAAGCTCGAGCATCTCTTCTCGATAAAAAACTGGCTAAAACCAAGAGTAACGCCGTCAATCTCGCCGGTATAAAGTTAAGCGCATCGTCTAACTTACTGGCAAACTTCCCTAAATACTCGTATTTCCCATGATAGCCGACCATAGCATCCAGGGTATTGACTGCACGATAGGCAATGGCGCCAGGGACACCAAAGAGTAAAAAATAAAACAGGGGGGCAACAAAGCTGTCGCAGGTATTCTCTGCCACTGACTCCACAGTAGCTGATACTACTAGTGGCTTTGGTAAACCTTTGGTTTCACGGCTGACTAGTGAGCGGAGTTCATGGTGTGCTTTATCTAGTTCCCCTCTCAGCAGAAGCTCTTTGACCCTGAGGGCTACCCCCCGCAGTTCCCTTAGAGAAAAGGTAGATTTGAGAAGCGCAGCCCCTACAATCACATACGCCACAAAGCTAAGGTTTTTCAAATAAAAGAGGATAGAATATGTGGCAGCGGCGAATAGACCTATAAGGAACAAAGACATCCCCATCCCATAGACAAACTGGGCTAAGCTGGAGTGACTAGCGCCAACCTTTACCAAAGGTGAGGCAACCTTCCCCATCCATACCACAGGGTGAACGGCTCGGGGTGGTTCGCCCAGAGCCAAATCAACAGCTAGTGCAACCAACAATATCAGTAAAATGTCCACTACTTCCTAAACTACACCCCTTTTATCGCGTCTCCAGGCTTGGCATGTTTGCTACTGCCTGCCTTGAGTAGGACAGCAGGGAGTCCATTAACCGGATGGGCATAGACGCATCCCTCAGCTCCATAGACCTCCCTGATGTTCCGAGAATTGATGACCTCCTCTGGTGTCCCCTGGACATGAACCCGCCCACTATTTATCAGGATTAATCGGTCACAGTATTGCGAGGCAAGGTTTAGGTCATGAAGAGCAACCAAAACCGTCAAATTATTTTCCAGGCAAAGGTTCTTAATCAGGTCAAGGATTTCAACTTGATGGCTGATATCTAAATTCGCTGTCGGCTCGTCTAAAAGGATTGACTTTGGCTCTTGAGCCAGGACACGGGCAATGACTATACGCTGTATTTCCCCGCCTGAAAGCTCGCCTACTCTTCGTTCGGCGAGGGAGTGGGTTGCTGTTTTCTCCATAGCTCGCCAAGTGATAGCCAGGTCTCTTGCACCTTCGTACTGCAGAAGGCCAAGGTGGGGATTCCTTCCCATGAGCACTATCTCAAAGGCGGTAAAGGCACTAGGCAGGAGTGGCATCTGGGGGACTACGCCGATTAGGCGGGCTAAATCTCCCCTTGGTATCTTGAATACATCTTTCCCATCCAAGAATATCTTCCCCGAGTACAGTGATATAACGTGGCTTATAGCCTTGATAATGGTTGATTTGCCGCTGCCGTTCGGTCCGATAAGCCCTACCATCTCCCCGGGCATCACCTGAAAGGTTATGTCCTTCACCACTACGTTACCACCGTAGGCCAGCCAAACGCTTTGCAGTTCTAATTTCACCATTTTTAGCTATCCTCAGAAGAAAACTGCTCTTTTCTTGCGCCGTAATAAATAAAGGAAGAAGGGTGCTCCACAGACGGCAGTGATTACCCCTATCGGTATCTCGGTAGGTGCTAGAGCGGTGCGGGCTACGAGGTCAGCGAGGATTAAAAAAATGGCACCGCTGAGGACGGACAAGGGTAATAGGAAACGGTAATCCGGTCCCCAAACCAGGCGCACGGCATGAGGTATGATAATGCCCACAAATCCGATGGTGCCTACGAAACAAACAGCGGCAGCAGTAATTAGGGTAGCGGCAGCAAGAAGAACGAGTTTGAGTCTTTCTACATTGATTCCTAACTGCTGAGCCTGCTCCTCATCAAGATGCATTACATTAAGCGGACGAGCGTAGAGCAAAATGATGGCTACCCCCACTACCACATAGGGGAGAACCACCTTTACCTCTGACCACTGGCTTAAGGAAAAACTACCCATAAGCCAAAATATAATTCCATGCATCTTCTCCCCACTGGTGATTATCAGGTAAGAGACAATCGACCCCCAAAGGGCTCCTAAAGCCACGCCGGCTAAGATAAGGGTGGTCATGGGCAGGGTCTTGCCTACTCGAGCCAGATTATAGACGATGGCTACGCTAAATAATGCCCCGGTGAAGGCAAGTAGAGGGACAATCCCGAAACCCATGCCGTGCCAGTCTAATGGGAGTAAGAAGCCAATGACTGCTCCTAGCGATGCTCCTTGAGCCACGCCGATAAGGTAAGGGTCAGCCAATGGGTTGCGGAACAGCCCCTGGTAAGTAGCCCCAGCTATGGCTAGGGCAGCACCGACAAGACCTGCCAGAATGACCCTAGGCAAGCGTATTTCCAAAATTATGGTCTCTGTGGTGCTCAGCCAGGTAGGAGCTATGTCGACCAAGGGTAATTGCGAAAGCAGAATACGCCATACAGTGGAGAAAGGGATTTGAACGCTACCAACAGTAGTGGCAAAGGCTACAACCCCTCCAGATGCAATCAAAAGCCCCAAAATGGCATATGTTCGGTGGCGCCAATGAGGGAAATGAATGGGCACAGATTGCTCCAGGGAAGATGGTTTAACCTGAGACAAACTCATAATCAAAAAATCCTTAAGACCTTAAGTTTCATGCTTGGCTTCCCTCAACCAGGAGACATTTCGGTTTTCTATCGACCTGTTCTCCTGCCCTATGTCACCGTTAAGTTTCGCCTTTAATCTGATTTCTGAGTGTATCCTTTTGGCTTATATGGGCAGAGCGGGTCTTCGGCAAACATATCACCAGTGTAGATATAAGCCCTGGCGCGGCACCCACCACAGATAGCTTTGAACTCACAGACCCCACACTTACCTTTAAGGTTGCTCCGATCTGCCAGCCTCTTTACTATCTCAGAGCCACGCATTCTAGCCATTATTACTTCAAGCGAATCCTTCCTAACATCCCCAAACATTAACCCCAGGGGGCCGCAGCCATAAGCTTTGCCATCATCCTGTATCTCCAACCATTCATTCTCCTCAAGGTTATTGCAAACGCTACACCTGCTCTTAAGCACTAACGACGGTTCTTTGGTCTTTAGAATACGATTATAAAATATGTCATAAGCCATTACCTTGATTTTGCCCTTTAATTGCTTGCTGAGGAAATAAATGTCATTGAGCTCCCCCTCATGCTCCCCGGGTGTTGGTTCCAGGGGTATGAGTTTTGTCCGCTGTTCTTCAGCACATATCGGCTGAGGTATCAAAGAAGCCAGATGGAAGCCTTCTGAGCCAAGCTCGAGGGCTAGATTCACCAGCTCCTGGATTTGACCAATGACATATTTAGTATTCACGACGCTTAGGGAAGCGAGGATACCCTGCTCCGAGCAGGCTGAAGCGGCGTTAACACTGCGCTGATAAGCTCCTTCCCCACGAAGCATATTGTCAACCTTTTCTAGCCCAGCTATGCTTATGATAACTTTACAATTATAGGAAGCCAGTTTCTTGGCTATTTTCCTGTTATCACTTATGCCCCAACCATTCGTTTTGATATAGAGCTTAAGTCCAAGAATTGAAGCGTGCTCCATCAACTCAAAGATATCCTTTCTGAGAAATGGCTCTCCGCCGGTAATAAAAAGATGCTCCACCCCGAAAGCGGCGGCCATGCCGAGTAACCTTTTTGCTTCATCTGTGTCAAGCTCTTCGGGTGAAGCTCTCCCGTCACCCAGGGAATAGGCATATCTGCCTTCCTGAGCTCTGGTACACATCCAGACCAAGTGATTTAAACCCTCCATGATTTCCCCCTTTTCTTACCTTGACATGCACCCATCTGCGTAAACTCCGGCTAGGCACGGGGGTACCTAAAATACCCTCGTGCCACCTATTTAAGCCTGACTATTCAACTGGACCGAATATTTCTGGATGTATCATTTTAGCCAGCAGTTCCAGCCCATCTACTATCCTGGGTCCGGGGCGGCTAATCAAGTCAGCATCTATCCCGTATATCTGGTTGCTAACGCGGGCATCCACATCCGCTAGTCTCGGCTCATTTTGGGCAAACTGAAGAGGCACGTCGGCATTTGACCCGTGACCGGTGCCGGCAATCATAACCTCGGGATTAGTAGCAATAATCGTCTCCAAACCTATTGTCGGATAATCGCCGGTGAGGTCTTGGGCAATGTTTATTCCACCGGCCTTTACAATTAGCTCGTGAATGAGGGTATCCGAGCCCACTGTCATCAGTGGGTCGTGGCACACAATGTAGAATACCCACAGTTTTTTCGCCTCGGCAAGACCGGCCGTCTTTTCGGTTATGGCATTAACCCGGTTCTCCATCTCAGTCACCAACTGGGAAGCCTCGTCTTCCTTGCCAGTGCACTTTCCAGCCAGGGTGATAGCCTCCAGTACTTCATCAAGGCTTCTTGGGTCCAGGGCAAGGACAGTTAAGCCAAGTCTCTCTAATCCTGGAATGACCTCGGCTTTGTGATAATCGGTTGCCAGTACCAGGTCCGGCTGAATTTCAACCACTCTCTCAATATCAACAGTTTTGTACCCACCTATTTTCGGTTTATCCTTGGCTGCCTCAGGATAGTCGCAATACTCCGTTACCCCGACAAGTTTGTCCTCTAAGCCCAGAGCGTACACGATTTCGGTATTACTCGGTGCCAGAGAAATAATCCTCTCCGGGATTTTCTCTAATTTGACTACTCTGCCCAATTGGTCTGTCACTTCTATTGGAAATAATACCGCCTCTTCGGCAGGTAGTGCACAGGCACAGGCCACAATAAGGCCCACCAGCATAACTGAAACCAGATAGAGCACACCTAGCTTCCGCATTTTGCCTCTCGTTTTTACCTCCGATTACAAAATTGGATAAACGAAAACCCATCCTTATAATATCAAGCTTGCTTGTTTATAAGCAAGCTGGCTTGATTATACCCTCCGTCACTAGGGGGTGTCAATACCTCGGTATGGCAATTTCTGAGAGGAATTAAAAAACCGGCGTAACAGGCTTTTCCTGGGTGTCCTGTCACACCGGTAGCGCTAACTACGAGGCTGCGGCAACTAGAGCCAAGTATTAGCGGTCTTTACCCTTTTCTCAGGTCTATCAGTTCGTAGTCCAGGTTCTCCTCCTCCAATCTCTGGAGCAGGTCTGAGGTCTGACTATCAACACAAACCACTACTGGGGAGAGTCCAGTGTAAGCTGCCTCAACGACTGCCTCCTTTACACCGTAGAAGTAGTCAGGCTCAGTACCTATTAGTCTCAGCGCCACCAGAGCCTCAATTCCTATGGCACCAACTAGACCTCTGTTGCTGATTTCCTTTTTTAACCGATTAAGGTCAACACTCTTAGACCCGCCTCCCTCGATGTCGGGCACTTTCAGGATAGCTATCTTACCTATTTCCAGCCCTACTATTCCTTCTATATTAGAGACGCCGACCTCTTCGCCCTTCTGGGCATCGGACACCACTATCCCCCTTGCTCCATCGCCTACCGTCTCGGTAGCAAAGAGCAGACCATTCTTCATCTGTAATCCCACCGTTTGACCTTGAGATAGATTACAGTCTGCCACCGCAGCCGAAACCGAAATATTTGCCACCGCCTTGGCCACGAGGGAAGAGTAACTCCGCAGCTCCCTTAGTGCCTTGAGAACCCAGTTTACCCCCTCGGTAGTCACTTTGTACCTCGACCGTCCCTTAGAGGTAAGTAAACCCTCTTTGATTAATTCTTTAATATATTCTGAAACCGCCTGGGGGGTGATATTGACCCTCTGGGCAATATCCCTTTGCTGTATGTTGGGTTGATTGGCAGCTATCTCAACCAGTATCTGAAACTTCGTTGCCAAATTCTTATTTCGCAGCACTTGTGCCATGTCTAAGCATGCCCTTCAAACTACCCTCAATAAGCAAACCCGAAATTTTCCCCCTTGACGATAGTATATCACAGCATTATGCAGACCCCAAAAGCCTGCCAACTACGTACGGGAACTCAGTGACGCTCTGAGCTTAGCTTCTCATGCGCTGATGGGGCTGGCTGGCACTATAGGCATGACACTGCCTTTGCCTTAGGCCAGGCCACTTTATCACTGCTCTATTTTTCTCCCCATAACAAGGATTGTGTCTACCCCTTCAAACATTCGGCCATCAATAGCGCCGGTGAGGGTCAAGGAAACCCTGCCCTCTATTTGCCCTTTGCGTTTAAGATAGTCAATAACTAGCTGGCGATCAAACTCTACCATTAACTCATTAACACCATCCTGATTGTGGTCAACTACATCAACTACTTTCTCCCAAGCTGGGATATCCTCCATTAGGCGCACTGAACTAATGTCGATGCTCTTGGGGTCATAGCCCTTTGGCAATTGTATGTAGGCGGTAATAAACTTGCCCGCAGCTACACTGGTGACGTCAAGTGTATCTGGCTCAATATCTATATTGGCCTTCAGCGCCGACAGCACCACCTTCTTTTCCTCAAAACTACCTGGTGCGCTCTCGAGTTCGAAGACCCCGTCCCCATCACTGTCCAGCTCCAATTTGACCACCCTGTCGGGCATGATCCTGACTCTGGCCGTGGTTGTCGCTGATACCGGCACATTGATGTATTCCAAGTAGCGGCTAACCTTGTTCTTAGCGTCGGGCACCTGAGCCTTTATGTCCATGATTCCTGAGCCAGTTCCGTTTACAATCAGCACATATTCCTGGGAAATATCAGCCTCGGGGATGATTATCGTCTTGTATTGCGTTCCTTCCGGGGTAACATATACTGCTCCGGCTATCTGCTTGTCTAGCTCACCCCTTTCATTGACTCCAACATGGCGCCCTAAGGAGTCATAGACATGAATATTGGCCGGACTGAATAGGCAAAAGAAAGCTCGGTTAAACCAGTCTCCAGGCAACTCAAAGAAGGACGTCCAAAACGGTTGTGGGTATTCAGCTAACCCAGCCGCCCATTCCTCTGGGCGTTCCCAACTTCGACTAGTTTGCTCCCCTTCGCTCCAGGGTGGACCAAAGGGGCCGCGTTGCCAGAATTTCAGGCCGAGCACGGAGACGGAAAAGCCAAGATATTCCCCCCAGTGTCCCTTGAATTCCAGCCATTCAAGTTCCTCACCCTCGGCTTCGATTTCAGGTAGCAGGACTACATTAAACTGCTCCGGACTAATTACCTTCCACGAGGACGCCCCCGTGTTGTCAAAATCAAGTCCTGACCAATAGCTACCCGGGGTAAAGTAGTTAGCATGTGAACCTCGGGCAACATGGACTACTGGGTGCGTCCCTTCTACTAGACCATTTGCCTTCATGTCACTCCACGACATCTTCTGACCAGCTTGATGCTGTGAGTATGCGGCAAAGACTGGTTGCTCCCCGCTTTCCAGTAGCTCTTTTGCCGTGTGACCGGAAAAACAG
>Ga0209986_10003880_pt1 | contig 12885 bp, 12 predicted proteins | sample BlataG_FD_183168 | JGI IMG/M metagenome (GOLD analysis project Ga0209986, IMG submission 183168) | Deep subsurface microbial communities from Black Sea to uncover new lineages of life (NeLLi) - Black_00105 metaG (SPAdes) (version 2) | ecosystem: Environmental > Aquatic > Marine > Oceanic >...
GCAATTATCTCGGGAGCATTGAACGAGGATGGCAAAGGAAGCTGCACAAGGATACTATCTACATCTTCCCTGGAGTTCAACTCCTCGATCTTAGCCTTTAAAAGAGATGCTTCTATATCTTTAGGAAGACATAGAATTTCTGAGTGGATGCCCAACCTTTCGCAGTTTCTCTCCTTGGTTCGCAAATAAATCTTAGACGCCCGGTTTTCTCCTACCAATATTGCTGCTAATCCTGGAACTTCCTTCTTCTGCTTCAAGTATAGAGCCACATCATTTTTTACTTTCTCTTTTATTTTTTTGGCCAAGGTTTTCCCTTCAAGCCAGCTACCCATGTCGTCCTCCTCTGTATATTTTCTTCCCTATTATACATATGTCTCTTTTTTGAGACAACAAGAATTCTTTTCTCTCTGATATTTTACCCTATAATTTGGTATGAAATTTGCATACATAGGGTCTGGCCTTATCCCAGGGAATGCTATAAGGGCGAGAGGCAGGAAAACATCCTCTCCCCAATGGCAAGGCCTCACCCTAGTGTATCTTGACGAAAGATTGAAAAAGCAGTACCTTAATTAATGTAGGCTCTACATGCATAAAAAACTTACATTTTATCTTCTTGTTCTCCTGGTTTTTGTAATCTCCTTTTCAAGCTGTGCTCGACAGCTTCTGGATAACCAGCTCTCATTTGGTATCCAGGCTGCAAGGCAAGATCTATGGGACGAGGCCATTTTTCGCTGGAAAAAAGTAGTCCTCTCCAACCCAGATTCTTCTGCTGCCCACAACAACCTGGCCGTTGCCTATGAACAAAAAGGTCTTTGGGAAGAAGCAAAAAATGAATATGAGATCGCTTTAAAGCTTAGCCCTAGAAATGCCCACATAAAAGCCAATTATCAAAACTTTAATAAAAATCATGAACCTTTCAATAAAGACAAAAAAGATGAAAAAAATTAAGATAGTCCTGGTCCTTACAATCTTATTCTCTTTCTCCTGTGCTTCAAACGACTACTGGAAATTAAGGATTGAAGTTCCTGGTAAGGCTTCGTTCAATCTAGATCAATATAACGAAGTTGTCATCACCAATTTTTTGATCAAGGAAGAAACAAAAGATTTTAATCTGAATCAAGAGCTTGTAGATTATTTCTCCTTCGAGGTCGGCCAGAACTTCAAAGGAAAGGTTTCCATAAAAGAAATCACTTTTGAAGAAGAACCGTTTAAAAATGAAGCCTTTTGGAAAAATTTATTACCAGACCGGAAAGAGGCTATTCTTTTCACTGGAGGCGTTCAGTACACTGAAGAAATCCGAAAGGCCATTTTACAAAAACAGAAAGACCGTTTTGAAGACCCCTTTGTTTCTAAAAAAAGGAGCCTGGCTGAGCGAAGATTCTACACCCTTAACCTTGATTTCTATATTATTGATGCCAAAACAGGAAAGGCTCTGTATAAAAGAAATTTTAAAGAATCCAAAGGCTTTGAAAATCCAAAACAGACAGCACCTTTTGCCTTCTTTGAGCTTATCCAGAGAGTAAAGGCAAAGTTTTTCCGCAACATTCTTGGCGAAGCAACCATCCAAGAAAGATATCTTATCTACGATTAAACAAGGAGCGCTACCATGAAACATTACTTAAAATACATCTATTTTCTCTTTTTCCTCATCCTCTGCGCACCCTTGAGTATTGCCCAATCCATGTATTTCCCTTACTACGGAAAAAATAAAGTCCTGTATGAAAAATTTAACTGGAATTCTTACAAGACTGAGCATTTCAACATTTACTATTACACCGATAGCATTAAAGTTTTAAAAAATATTGCAGAAATGGCTGAAAGCGCCTATCAAAGAATAAGCACAGAGCTCAAACATCCGCTACCTGTTCCTGTTCCCCTTATTTTTTACAAAACATCTACGGATTTTGAGCAGACAAATCTTTTTCAACTGCCCGCAGGAGTCCTGGGAGTTGCAGAGCCAGTTCTTTATCGTATCGCTATTCAAGGAGATATGACTCTTGATGAAATTCAGGATCTTATAGAGCACGAATTAACCCATATTTTCCAGTATGACCTTCTTTGGGGAGGTCCGGGCGGCGTGATGTATGCTGTGAATCAACCCCCGCTTTGGATTATAGAAGGTCTTGCCGAGTATAACACTGAGAACTGGTCTTCCTGGTCCTCCCTAATTGTCAGAGACGCTGTTCTCAACGACCGAATCCCCGAACTCACAGCATCAGGAAATCTCTACTCCCGCCATCCTTTGCCTCGCCCGCCCGCATATGACTTCGGCCATGCAATATATGATTTCATCGAGTCTAAACACGGAAAAAACGGGATAAGGGAATTCTGGCACTCTCTGAAGCGCTCTCCTTTTATAGGAAGGAGAAATCCTATAAAAAGAGCCTTCAACATGGAGTACAAAGATTTTAATCATGAATTTAAAAAATATCTCCGCGCTAAACACAAGGATTTTCTTTTAAGGGAGAATCCAGAAGATTACAGTATACCTCTTGGCCCTCAATTTCCGCTAAATCCTTATTATTTTTCCCTTTCCCATGCCGTTTCTCCTTCAGGGGATATCGTCGCCGTCTTGACCCAAAACGTTAAAGACTATGATATCGATATCGTTCTCATCTCAACGAAGGATGGCTCCGTCGTTAAAAACATAACAAAAGGGTACACTCTCAAGTACGAATACATTAAATTCGAAATTGACCCTTCGAAAGGAAAAGATATAGCCTGGTCCTCTGATGGAGACAGGATAGCTTTTTTTGCTCGCGCCGGACAAAAGCATTCAATCTTTATACTCAACGCCCTAACCGGAAAAATCCTGAGAAAGATTAAGATTCCTGTTGACCAGCCCTCTTCCCTCTGTTTTTTCCCCGGGGGAGAGGAACTACTCTTTACAGCGTTTCATGAAGGATTTCATGACATTTTCAAGATAAACCTTTCAACCGAAAAAATCCTCAATTTAACTGAAGACGACTTTTTTGAGAAAGCACCGATGATCTCTCCAGACGGGACCAAGGTGGCTTATACAATTCATCTTGATACTTATGACAAGCTCTTTCTCTCTCCCCTAAACGATTTGAAAAAAAGGACACAGTTGACTTTCGGGAAAGGGAACACAATCTCACCCCATTTTTCGCATGATTCTAAAGAATTATATTTCTCGGGCGATATGAGGGACGCTTATAATATTTATTCCCTGAACCTTGAAACCGGAGAACTCACGCGTTATACAGATGTCAGGACCGGCAATTTCTTCCCTATCCCTCTTCCCAACGATCCGCAAAAGGTCATTTTTGCTTCGTTCAACAAAGGGGCATTCCAAGTTTTTAAAAGCGAGCTTGAAGGGGAAGTAGAAAAAACCATAACTTTTAAAGAGGCATCACCAGATGAGGAATTCAAGAGGTTTGAACCCATCATCTCTTTGGATATAGACAAAAAGGAAATTGAACCCTATAAAGGCATGGGCAAATTGTATCTTACTTCAAGGCCACCCATTGACACTATCGTTTCCACTGACGGTTCAATCTACGGCGGTTCCGCCTTAAGTTTTTCTGATTTATTGGGGGACTATACTTTCTTCTTGATGGCCTACCAGGTAAGACAGTACCGCTCTTATCAATTTTCTTTTTTAAATCAAAAAAGAAGACTTCAGTACATGGTCAATGCTTTTCAATATACCCAGTATTATTACCTTAGCTCATATTATGATCCCTTTTACTACGGCCGTTATGAAACTCACTTTGATGCCATAGCTACCCGAAAAATCACAGGCGTAAGCTTGAGCACTTATTACCCTTTTAATAAGTACTATCGAACACAAGCATCGATTGGTTATTATAATTACGAAGAAGATTATCTCTATCCCTCTCCTGGTACATATGCCCAGTTTTGGAATGGAAGCATACTTTCAGCAAGTTTCTCCCTTATCGGGGAAACCACTCGTTTCAAATATCCCTATGGACCAATTGCTGGAAACACTTTCAAGCTATCCATAACTCAAGCCCTCCCAGTTTCCAGCAGTTTTTTACAGAACACAACCGTTGAAACAGACCTTAGGAAATATATCAGGATTGGTTCAAATACGCTCTTTGCTTTTCGCTTTAAAGGCTTTTTCAGTCGAGGAAAAAATCCATTTGTTTTTTATTGGGGAGGAAATAACCAGGTCCGTTCCGAAAATTATTATAGTATTATCGGCAACGAGGGGTGGTATGCAAACCTTGAGTTCAGGCTCCCTTTGATAAACGCAGCCTCGACAATTATCGGCCAAATAGGGCCTGTCCGGGGAACCCTTTTCTTCGATATCTCTCGATCAAAAATCAAAGGATATCCAGCTATGTTTGCTATGGAATTTACTGGATGGGACGAGGAAGGACTGCCAGAATTTCGTGGAATTGACGCCATTGGATCATACGGGTATGGGTTTCAATTTTTCTTCCTCGGTCTTCCGGTACATATTGAATTTGTCAAAAGACTTGAGTTTCCAGATATATCAAAGCCCTGGGATTGGGACAAAAAAGGGGATTTCAGGACTAGATTTTGGATAGGATTTGATTTTTAAAAATTTAATATAAACTTCTTGAAATCCACCCACAAGAGTGCTATAGTAGCCAAGCCTTCTCAGCCATTAACCAGCATACAACGAAGGTTTTTCCACATTTGTGGATAAACCTGTGGAAATCTAATACACAAAAATGGAAGCTAAAGATAAACAAAACCCTTGGCTTCAAATCATGGATGCTCTTCAAGAAAAGATCGATAAAAATAGCTATGAAACCTGGTTTGAGCCAACATCATACATAGGACAGGAAACCAACTCACTCTACATAAAGGTTCCTAATTCTTACTTCAAAGACTGGCTTTCTTATCATTATTCAAGCACGATAAACAGCTGTTCCCAGGAACTCTACGGGAAAGTTTTTAACATCAAATTTATCTTTGATGAAGACTCCACGGTTTTCATGCGGCGCTCCCCTCAAGAGAGAAAATCAAAGCGAGGAGCTCTGCTAAATCCAAACCTAAACCCGAATTATACTTTTGAAAATTTCGTAGTCGGATCCTGTAATGAATTCGCCCATGCAGCCTCCACAGCAGTAACCAAGAATCCTGCAAAATCATACAATCCGCTTTATATCTATGGCGGTGCCGGCCTGGGAAAAACGCATTTAATGAACGCTATAGGACATTTTATTGTTCTCAATAACAGCGGGTTGAAAGTATTATACATAACAACCGAGCAATTTATGAACGACCTGATTAATCATCTTCAATACGGGAAAATACTTTCCTTTCGCCAAAAATACAGAAATGTAGATGTGCTCTTGATGGATGATATTCATTATCTTTCTGGAAAAGAAAGGACAAAAGAGGAATTTTTCCACACATTCAATCATCTTTACGACGGCCAGAAGCAGATAGTTATCTCCAGCGATTGCCCCCCTAAAGAAATCCCTCATCTTGAAGAAAGATTTCGTTCTCGTTTTGAGTGGGGATTGATTGCGGACCTTAAACCCCCTGACATCGAAACAAGAATCGCTATCCTCAAAAAGAAATCAGATCTAGAAGGAGTCGATTTACCTGAAAGTGTGGCCCTCTACATTGCTGATAAGGTTCATTCCAATATAAGGGTTTTAGAGGGATATTTGCGGCGCGTTATTGCCTTCGCTTCTTTGAAAGGTGAAAAAATTGATTTAGACCTCACAAAAGAGGCATTGAGGAGTTTGTTAGATTCTTCTTCGACTGTAGTGACTATTGAAAAAATTCAAAAGATCGTTTGTCATCAATTTAAGATAAAACCCTCTCAGCTTAAATCAAAAAATAACTCACCAAAGTTTGCTTTCCCTCGTCAGATTGCCATGTATCTCTCCAAGGGACTAACAAAAGCTTCTCTTCCTGAAATCGGTAAAAAATTTGGTGGAAAACATCATACAACTGTTATCCATAGCATAAGGAAAATAGAAAAAATGCACAACGAAGACCCAGAATTCAACAAAGAATTAAACAATCTGATTAGCTATATTCAGTAGAAGAATCAACGCTTTATAAAGTATTTTCACTTTTCATTTGCTTTTATTTACTTTATTACTTATTTTAAAAATATATTAAATTAATATTATTATATTTTAGGAAAAGGTGGAAAAATGAAATTTTCTATTCAAAAAAAGGATATTTTTGCTGAACTTCAACTTCTTCATGGAATTGTTGAGAAGAGAAACACAATGCCGATTCTTGCCAACATTCTGGTTAGTGCTTCAGGGAGTGAAGTGGAGCTTAAAGGCACTGACCTTGAGGTTGGCTTGAAAACTCATTTTCCAGCCAACGTTGAGGAGGAAGGCTCTATAACAATATCAGGAAGGAAGGTTTTTGAAATTGTAAAATCTCTTCCTGACGGTGAGACAATTACCTTCAAAGAGAGTAAAGATCTTACTATGGAGATAACATCCGGAGCAAGCGAGTTTAAAGTTCTTTGCTTGCCCAAAGAAGATTATCCTCAGGTTCCGGAACCTAAGTTTGAAAAAAATATCGTTCTTCCACTGGATAAATTTCAAGACATGATAGACAGGGTCTACTATGCCATAACTCAAGAACAAAGATACTATTTGAGTGGTGCCCTCTTGATACTCAAGGATAATTCGATGGAACTGGTGAGTACAGATGGACATCGACTGGCATATACTTCAAATGCCCTGGAAAAAATGAAGCTATCAAATGAAATAAGGGCAATCGTGGCCAAAAAGACATTGAGTGAGTTGAGAAAGTTTGAGGACGATTCAATAGAATTTGACCTAGATGAAAGCAACCTTTTTTTTAAGGTGAAGAACAGGACGTTGATTTCAAGGATTATCGAGGGAAAATTTCCAAATTATGATGCTGTCATCCCTAAAGACAACCCTAATACTTTCACGGTTTCAAAAGAAGAAATAACAGACGCGGTGAGGAGAGTTTCTCTTTTTTCGACAGAAAGGTCCAAAGGAATAAAATTTTATTTAGAAAAAAACAAGATAAAACTTTTCTCATCCAATCCAGAGATAGGAGAAGCTCGAGATAAAGTCGATGTTGATTATACGGGAGAAGATTTAGAAATTGGATTTAACTCTCAGTATCTCCTTGATTTCCTGGCTACAGTCAGTGCAGAAACAGTTCGTTTCGAATTTAAAGACACAAACAGTTCCGTTCTTATGAAACCTGAAGTTGAAGAGGACATAGAGTATGTATATGTACTCATGCCCATGAAATTATAAACGGGCGTACTGGGAGGAAAATCCCTAAAGGCATTTTTTCTTCATTTCCAAACCACTGGCTTGATAAAAAAAAGGGGCGTTTATAACCGATTCCTGAATCTAGATAACGAGATCCTTTTTATTGAGGACCCTTGATTTCTAGAAGAAAATGATAAGGAGCACAGGTAGTCCGTTTTCCCCCTGGGGAGATATGGGGCGCGTAGAATATTATTCTAAAAAAACTGCGCCTATCCCTAGCCCTCTCCTTTTTTCATTATATTTATGATCACGGGATAGAGAGATGCTTTGTTTTTTGCCCGGAAATAACGAAAGAGGACAATACCAGCTATAATAAGAGCAAAAAGGAGGCCAAGAAGGCTGGACACCGAGGAGGTGAAAGGCAAGAGAGGAGAGAGCAATGATCCTAATGCTATTCCCAACAGAGAAGCAACGAGAAGCGATCCAAAGAGCAAGATCAAGGCTCTGCTGTATTTCGTATCCGGGATTTCAATCTCAACTTCATCGCCTGGATATGCCCGCAAGGGATTCCTGGCTGTAAGGAGACCTTTTGATTGGTTTTGTCCGATGCACAAGCTTTGAGCTGAACAATTCTGGCAGGACTCGATGAAACACTGAACTTCTACCTGGGCCATATCCTCTTCTGTCGTGACAACTATTCCCTTATCCCTCATCTTCCTTCTTCAAGCGACCGATGGCTTCTGTGGGACATTTTTCAATTTCAGGAATTTTTTCCGGATCTATTTTTTTATAAGCGGTTATTTTTGCCAGATTGTTTTCGATGACGATGGCTTCCGGACAGGCCCGGGAACATATTCCACAGGCAATACAAGCATTTTTACAGACTTTTCTTGAAACGGGTCCTCTGTCCCTGGAACGGCAGAAGACGATAATTCCTTGAGAAACAGGATGGAGTTCAAAGAGGTTTCTCGGACAGGCCTCGACACATTTCCCGCAAGCGGTGCATTTATCTTCTATTACTACAGGAAGCCCTTCTTCGTTCATGTAGATTGCGTCAAAAGGGCAGGCTCGAGCACAATCTCCAAAGTGTAAACAGCCATAAGAACACTGTTTATTTCCTCCGATTAGGTGAGCAGCATCGCAGGTTGAAATTCCGATGTACGTCCCCCTATTTTTAGCCGCCTCATGAGTTCCCCGGCAGTGGAGGCGAGCCACTTTTTTCACAACCTCCGCAGCCGTGACTCCTAATGTCTCAGCAATCTGTTTTACCCCTTCAGCGTCACTAACCGGACAGCTGCTGGGAGTGGTTTCGCCTTTAACTACAGCCTCAGCAAAAGCTCTACATCCTGCGTATCCGCAGGCTCCACAATTGGCTTGGGGCAAGATCTCAGCAACTTGCTCTATCTTCGGATCCTCGTAAACTCTTAGTTTTCTGTAGGCAATAACAAGTCCGAGGGAAAAGAGGAAACCCATGACCCCCATAGTAATGATAGACAATAAAACTTCCATTATTTTATCATCCCCACAAAGCCCATGAAGGCAAGAGCCATAATCCCAGCGACAATAAGAGCAATTGCCGGTCCTTTCAAAGGCGCTGGAACATCTGCCAGGTCAAGCTGTTCCCTGATTCCTGCCATGATGATAATGGCCAGAGTGAACCCTAAGCCTGAGCCGAACCCGAATATGACAGCTTCCGCAAAACCATAATCTCTCAAGGCAGCAAGAAGCGCCAGGCCCATGATAGCACAGTTCGTTGTGATCAGAGGGAGATAGATGCCCAGCGCCTGGTAAAGAGGAGGGCTTATTTTCCGAATAAACATTTCTACCAGCTGGACCAAGGAAGCGATAACAAGAATGAAGGATACGATCTTGAGGTAATCAAGCTCATGCGGGATAAGAATCCAGTGGTTGATAACCCAGGAGACAACAGCGGTGATAGTCATAACAAAGGTTACGGCCAGGCCCATCGAGAAAGCTGAGTCGATTTTTTTAGAGACTCCCAGGAAAGGACATATCCCCAGGAAGTAATAGAGAACGAAATTATTTATCAAGATGGCAGAGATAAAAATAGCAACAAGTTCCATTCTTATTTCCTCGACTTTGTTCTGCGTTCAATCTGCAAGGCAAGAGCAAGAAGGATGCCCAGAGTAATAAAAGCACCAGGAGGAAGGATCATTATAATCCAGGGCTCGAACCAGGCTCCCATGACTTGATATCCAAAAAACGTCCCCGCTCCCAGAATTTCTCGGATCGCACTAAGGATGAGCAAGGCCAGGACAAATCCCGCACTCATGCCAAGCGCATCCATTAGAGAGCGCCCAACTGTGTTTTTTGAAGAATAAGCTTCTTGACGGCCCAGAATAATACAGTTAACGACGATTAAGGGAATATAGGGCCCCAGGCTTTTAGAAATAGGAGGGAAAAAAGCAGCCAGAAACCGGTCTGCCACGGTTACAAAAGTGGCGATGATGACAATATAGCTGGCAATCCGGACCTGGCTTGGGATGAGTTTTTTAATGGATGAAACCACAAGAGAACTGAATATCAGGACAAACGTTGTTGCTAATCCCATAGCCAACCCGTTGATTACAGCGCCTGTCACGGCAAGTGTCGGGCAAAGGCCGAGGAGCTGGCGAAAAACCGGATTTTCATCCCATAAGCCCTTGATGAATTCTTGTCCGGCGGCTTTAGTTGACATCTTGGGCCTCGCTGCTGAGCTTCCCTTCTTTTATTATTTCCCTTACTTGTTCCAGGGAAGTGTTGACTATACTGAGGACGGCTTCAGAGGAAATCGTGGCACCTGTGATGGTATTGATTTCCGAAGGTAAAAGTTTCTCTGCTGCACTGACTGCAGGCTTGCGGAGACTGATGGTTCCGCTGCAGTCTCTGTTTTCCCAGTACTTTAAGAAAGAGTCGTGATCGGTGATCTTTGCTCCCAATCCTGGCGTTTCCTTCTGGTCGAGGATAGCCAGCCTGTTTGTCCTTTCAAGCGATGTGTTCGTCCCTAACATGAGGGTGATTTTATCCTGAAAGCCTATTCCTGAAGCATGAATGGCAAAACCTACAAGGTTTCCTTCTTCGTTCTTTCCACCATAGACAGAGAGATCTCGTTCTTCGTACAATTTCTGGCTGCTAACTGTTCCAGGAACGACTTGGATGATAGCTTCTTCTATTTCCCGCTGCTTGTTTAAGGCGATACGTTCCTTTGTCAAATGGCCAACAGTAGCCAGGAAGCTGCCAGAGAGAAGCCCGATCGAAGTAAGGACAACAACCATTCGAGTGGACAGCTTCATCCCTTGCTCCTTTCCCCAAGGATCCGGGGTCGGGTATAGCGGTTAAGAAGCGGAACAAAAGCGTTCATAAAGAGGATGGAATACATCACGCCTTCTGCAAAGCCGCCGAAGAGGCGGATCAAGCCGATAACAATGCCTATTCCCAGGGCATAAATCCAAGTGCCACGAGGAGTGATAGGCGAAGTAACCATATCCGTAGCCATAAAGAAAGCCCCGATCAGGAGGCCTCCGGCCAATATATGAAAGAGAGGAGAGGCATATTTTTCTGGATTGGCGAGCCAGAAGGCCCCTGTAAAAGCCGTAAGAGAGAGGAGGATGCCTAGAGGAATTCGCCAGTCAATCACACGACGGGAGAGTAGGAAAAGGCCTCCCAGAATAAGGGCAAATGCAGAGGTTTCTCCCAGGCAGCCGCCTATATTTCCTATAAAAAGGTCCTTAAGAGGAGTGAGGGTGCCTTCAGCTATCGCATCCTGGAACCTCAAATTTCCCAGTGGAGTGGCAAAGGTTGCGGTCTGGATTTTTAAGGCTGCAGGAGGAATCCAGGTCGTCATGGCCACGGGAAAGGCAGTTTGGAGAAAGGCTCTTCCTACCAACGCTGGATTAAAAATATTATAGCCCAGGCCTCCGAAAACCTGCTTTCCTATGGCAATAGCCACGACTGCCCCGATCACAGCCAATTCTAAAGAGAGAGAGGGAGGGAGAGTCATCGCTAGAAGTATTCCTGTAATAACGGCTGATCCATCACGGAGGGAATGAAGAGGTTTCTTCCTCAGCCAGAGGAAGAGTGCTTCAGTTACCAGGCAGGCAGCAATGCAGGAGAGAAGCAAGGCAAGAGCTTTAAACCGGAAGAAATAGAGGGAGGCAGCAACAGCAGGGGCAAGGCTTGCAATCACGGCATACATGATTTTAGGGACAGAATCTTTATCCTTGAAGTGAGGGGAAGATTGAAGGATGAAAGTATTATTGGTCATTAAGCACTCTTTTTTTGTTTCAAAGTGATAATTCTATTCTTGCCCACTCGCATCCAGTGAACAAGGGGAATCTTTGACGGACATATATACTGGCAGCAGCCACATTCCACGCAATCCAGGACACCCCATTTTTCAGCGGCAGTCCAATCATCGAACTTGACATATCTTGCGAGTTGAGTAGGAACGAGGGTCATAGGACAGTTTTCTACGCAGCGACCACAGCGGATGCAGGGGTATTCCAAGCTAGGACGAGGAGCTGCCCAGGCCAATATGCCAGAGGTTCCCTTGACAACCGGCACATCTAAAGACCACTGGACGATTCCCATCATCGGTCCTCCCATAACCAGAATATCAGCATCTTCCTTTAATCCTCCACAGAATTCAACCACATTTTTAAAGGGTGTTCCGATCCGGACGAGAATGTTTTTAGGCTCCATGATTCCCTGTCCTGAGACTGAAATGACTCTTTCATACAGAGGCTTTCCCTCGCTTACAGCCTCCCAGATTGCCTTGGCCGTTCCTACATTCTGGACGACAACTCCCACATCAAAAGGCAGCCCGCCCGTTGGTACTTCCCGGCGAAGAAGAGCATAAATCAAATTTTTTTCGGCCCCCTGCGGATATTTTGTCTTAAGAAGAGCAATCTCACCAGCAAAATTTTGAATTTTATCCTGGAAGATTTCAAAGGCTTTCTTTTTGTTGTCTTCTATGCCCACAATGATTCGCTTTGCTCCGGTAGCGATGCGTGCCAGCTCTGCACCCTTTAGAATATCCTCGGGTGCCTCCAGCATGAGTCTGTAATCGGAAGTCAGCAGGGGTTCACATTCGCAGCCGTTTATAATGATTGTCTCGATAGGCTTGTCTTTGGGTGGAGAGAGCTTCACAGCGGTGGGAAAAGCTGCCCCTCCCAGTCCAACGACTCCAGCTTCCTTGACCTTTTGGCGTATTTCTTTGGGACTAAAGGAAAAGGGATCTTTTATTTCTTCTTTATCAGAAAATGGATGGTCTTGACCGTCATTGGTAATCGATACAGCAGGGATGGGATTCCCTCCTGGATGATTGTAATTATCAACAGAGATAACCTTTCCCGAAACACTGGAATGAACAGAAGCCGAGAAGAGCGTCTGTCCTTCACCAATTTTCTGACCAAGGTGGACTTGGTCTCCCTTCTGGACTAATGGCTTAGCAGGTTTGCCAAAATGTTGAAGAAGGGGGATCATGACTTTTTCTGGAGGGGGGAGGGATTCTATGGCCTTCTCAGCCGTGAAAACTTTAAGCTCGGGGGGGTGGATTCCGTGGGCAAAGGTCTTAACCTTCATTGCATTAAAGTTAGTTTGAAAAAATGAGTATAAAGTTTAGTCATTATCTCATGGAATTGTCAACCGTGGTTTGGCGTGTTTCACAATATATTTTTTATTATAAATGGGGTCA